>OFFT01001363.1_pt1 | contig 14840 bp, 15 predicted proteins | sample 1521581 | NCBI WGS metagenome assembly OFFT01 (sample SAMEA3504084, study PRJEB24116) | mouse gut metagenome | biome: mouse gut; feature: mouse-associated habitat; material: faeces | place: Denmark | collected 2011
GGACTGTATTTTTAATATTGAGTATTTTAGTTTTACCAAAGGGGTTTGGTAATGGAAAAAATTTATGTCACTAAGTCATATTTGCCTCCAAGAGAAGACTTTTTTAAATATGTTTCCGAGATTTTTGATAATTGTATTTTGACAAATGAAGGACCTTTTTCCAAACTGTTAACGGAAAAAATTCGTTATTTTTTAAATGTTGATAATTTTAGTTATGTAACCAATGGAACAATTGCTCTTCAGTTAGCTCTTAAGTCATTGAATATAAGTAATGGTGAGGTTATAACTACCCCATTTTCATATGTGGCAACAGTCTCAAGTATCTTATGGGAACGATGTAAGCCGGTATTTGTTGATATAGAATGTGAAAATTTTACAATTGATCCTGATAAAATAGAAGAAAAAATTACAGAAAAAACGCAAGCAATCATGCCTGTTCATGTATTTGGTTATGCATGCAATGTTAAAAAAATAGAAGAAATTGCAAAAAAATATAATTTAAATGTTATATATGATGCTGCACATACATTTGGATCCAAATATAAAGGGCATTCCCTTTGTTCCTATGGAGATATTTCCACATTATCATTTCATGCGACCAAGCTATTCCATACGATAGAAGGGGGGGGCTGCATCGTAAACGACAGGGAGACATTCGAAAAGTTGGAACTCATGAAAAGATTCGGACATGTGGGAGATAATCATATCATGTTGGGAATCAATGCCAAACAGGATGAGTTCAATGCGGCTATGGGGTTGGCAAACCTGGAGCACATCGGAGAAATCGTTGCAGAGAGGAAGCGTATTTCCGAACTCTATGATTTCCTACTTGAAGGCAAGCTGCGCCGCCCGAAAAAACAGGAAGGACTGGAATACAACTATGCGTATTATCCTGTGCTGTTTGAAAGTGAGAAAGAACTGCTGGCAGCGTTTGAGCGGCTGGCACGGATTAATGTCTATCCGCGTCGATACTTTTATCCTAGTCTAAATATACTGCCATATATTGAAAAAACGGACCAATGCCCTGTGTCAGAGGATATCTCCTCACGTATCGCTTGCTTTCCGCTTTATGTCGGGCTGAAATATGCAATAGTAAGAAACATATGTGAGGTGTTATAATGAATGATTATTTCTTTTGTTATCACCAAAATAATTATACAGAGAATATACATGGAATAAATTAATAATATATAGTATTATCTACTGATTTTTATAATGTAATTACAACAAGGAGAATACATAATGACGCGTGATGAGTTTCTTATTGAAATGCAGGATGTTTTACAAACAGAAGATAAGCTTTCGTTTGATACGGTACTAGGTGAACTTTCTGAATGGGATTCTTTGGCTATAATGTCGACTATGGCCTTCCTTGATAGAACGTTTGGTGTAAAGACATCAATGTCTGACTATACATCTATGAATACAATTGAAGATATAGCTGTTAAGGCGGGAATATAAATGCCATGTTTTTCTTTTGATCAGCGTTTTATTGTAGCTGGTGCATCACATGGAATAGGTAAAGATGTTTCTTTATTACTTAATGAGTATGGGGCATCTGTTATATGTATTGCAAGAAATGAAAAAGTATTATCTATACTTAAGGATGAAGCAAAATATCCAGAGTATATATTTATTGAGCAGAAAGATTTGGCTCATGATGTGGAACATATACCTACATATATAAGACAACTAAAAGAGAAGTATGGAAAGTTTCAAGGTATGGCTTTTTGTGCAGGTACAGGAGAGGTTAAACCTGTACGTGCAGTCGATTTGGATGAGCTTAGAAAGGTATTTGAAATAAATTTTTTTGCTCCGTACATGATGGCAAAAGCTTTTGCAGATAAACGCATTCATAATGGATGGGGAACTTCATGTGTCTTTATTTCATCCGTAGCAGCTATACGATGCGATAAAGGCCAAAGTGTCTATGCAAGCTCTAAAGCTGCTTTATCTGCTTCGGTGAAAAGTATCGCACGAGAATGTGCTTCATTGGGTGTTCGATTCAATTGTGTGTCTCCTTCAGCTATTAACACTCGACTTTTACATACAAATTCTCCTGAAATCTTGGAAAAACAGGCTGAGTTGTATCCTATGGGTGTAGGTGATGTGAGAGATGTATCCAATTTAATCGTTTATCTCTTGTCCAATGAGGCTAAATGGATAACAACTCAGAACTATATAATCGATTGCGGCGCAATATTATGAACTATAAGATATTTATTGTTGGTGGAGACGGATTTGCTCGTGAATGCGCTTCGTATATTCTTGAACAGGAACAAAGCACAAATGATATAGAGTTTGGCGGTTTTCTGGGGCATAATGGCTATCATATAGATTTTAAGAGTCAGAGTCATTTTTTTAGGGGAGACATATCAGAACATAAGTTTCAAGAGAATGAGTATGTTGTGATCGGTGCTGGCTATCCAGAACTTCGACACAAAATTTATATGGATTTAAAGAAAAGAAATATCAAATTGTATAATTTGATAGCAAAAGGATGTTTTATTCATTCTTCGGTGGTAATGGGAGAAGGTAATGTATTTATACCGCCATTTAGAAGTTCAGTAGACATGAAGATAGGTAATGGTAATGTTTTTAATGGCGGAGTAAATACTGGGCATGATAATATTATTGGAGATTTTAATTTTTTTGGCCCACGATCTCAGATTCTTGGTAGTGTAATAGTAGGGAGCTATAATATTATTGGTGCAAATTCTGTACTATTGCCAAATTGTAAGATAGGAAATAACAATAAAATATCTCCTTTATCTGCTGTTTATAGAGGATGCGGTAATAACTGTTATATGCACGGTAGTCCTGCTATTAAGATAGGAGTTATTGAACAATGTCAAGAGTAAAGTTTACTCATACTAAAATTATCGGCATAACAGCGGTTGTTCCGGAGCATTTCATCAATATTGATGAAGAGCTGGAATTTTTTAATAACGATCCAAAACTGCTGGAACGCAATAAGAAGATTCTTGGGCTTGGGACACGGCACGTTGCCGACGAGCGCACGACCAATGCGGATCTGTGTGAAGCTGCGGGGCGGGATCTGCTTGCCGAGCTGCATGTTGATAAAAGCAGTATTGATGCGCTTATTGTAGCGTCCAGTTCGCATGACTATCATTATCCGGCCTCGGCCTGTGTGCTTCAGGGGCGGCTGGAGCTGAGTGAGGATTGCACCTGTTTTGACATTTCCGGACTGGCCTGCTCGGCCTATGTTCATGGGCTGTGGCTGGCGCATTCACTCATTGCCGGGGGAGCGGTGCGAAAATGCCTGCTGCTGGCCGGAGACATCACGAGCCGTCATTCCGATCGGCGCAATCGCAATTCGAATATGCTGTTTGGAGACGCGGGCACGGCTACGCTGCTGGAATATACGGAAGAAGAACGACCGGCCTTTTTTGTTACCGGCACACGGGGCAAATGCTGGGACAAGCTTATAGCTCCGGCCGGGGGCTACAGTCTTCCCATGGCGGCGGATATTGCCGGGCTGGAAATGACGGATGCCGCGGGCAATGTCTGGCGCATGTGCGATGATATCATGAAGGGGCTGGATGTATTCAAGTTTACTACAGAGGTAGGCCCCAAGGGCATTTCGGAGATTCTGAGTTTCGCTGGCAGGACAAAGGATGACGTGGATTACTTCGCCTTTCATCAGGCCAACAGGCAGATTGTGCGTACCGTCGCCATGTATGCCGGGCTGCCCAAAGATAAATACTCTTCCGATACGTTTTCACGTTACGGAAATTGCGGTGCTGCCGCTGTGACCGTGGATCTGTGCCATCAACTGAGCGGGGCCTGCGCCAAAAGCGTGTGCATGGCGACATTCGGCGTGGGGCTTTCCTGGGGCTTCTGCCTGGTTGATTTGGAACAAGCGCACATTGGTGGCATACGCCTGTATAAAACCCCGGGAAGCAGCATGACGCGTCAGGAAAAGATTGACTACTGGATTTCGTATTTCAAGGCCGGGAACAATGCTTAAAGGCAAAACAGCGCTCATTACCGGCACAAACCGGGGTATCGGAAAGGCTTTTGTGGAAGAGTTCGCCTGTAGCGGAGCCGACATCATCGCGCATGCCCGCCGGGAAACGCCTGAGTTCATGCAGATATGCGAGGGGATCCGCGCTGAATACGGGGTCAAGGTAACGCCGCTTTTTTTTGACATGCTTGACAGTGAAGCCATGAAAAACGCAGTGCGAGGACTGATATCGTCAAAAACCCCTGTGAATGTGCTGATCAACAATGCCGGAGCAGCTCACGGAGGGCTGTTTCAGATGACATCCATGACGCAGATTCGTAAGGTTTTCGATATCAACCTGTTTTCCCATATGGAGCTGACGCAGCATCTTCTGCGGTATATGGCCAAATGGGGAGAAGCCTGCGTCATCAACATGGGGTCCGTATTGGGGCTTGATATGCCGCGCGGCAGCTGCGCGTATGGCCTTTCAAAGGCCGCGCTCATGGCCTTTACGCGCACGCTGGCCGCTGAGTGCGCGCCTCTTGGAATACGGGTCAATGCCCTGGCTCCGGGGCTGGTGGATACGGAAATGGCAGATCTGATGGAAGAGGAAGCAGAAAAGGCCATGATGAACCAGTGCGCCCTGAAGCGTCGCGCCACCCCGCGGGAAATAGGCAGAGCGGCGGTATTTCTTGCTTCAGCGGAATCTTCCTTCATTAACGGACAGATCCTGCGTGTTGATGGCGGCAAGGCATAGGAGGACGAGATGAACACGAAAGAAATGCGAATAGACATCCTCCGGATGGCTCTTGCCGCAAAATCGCAGGGCGCGCATCTGGGCGGTTCACTGTCCATGGTGGAGATCATGGCGGCTCTTTACGGCAGCGTGATGAAGCTGGAACCGGGCAATATGGAAAATGAACACCGTGACAGGCTCGTCATCAGCAAAGGGCATGGAGTGATGGCGCAATACGTCGCGCTGAAGCAGCTGGGGCTTCTTACAGAAGAGCAGATGCTGACGTACAAGTCCAACAATACCGCAGTGAATGCACATCCTTCCGTCAATGCGGCGTTGGGTATCGAATTTGCCGGCGGAAGTCTGGGTCAGGGGCTTTCTCTCGGGGTGGGGCTTGCATTGGCTTTGCGGCGCAAAGGTAATGCGGCATCCCGCGTGTTCGTGGTGCTGGGGGACGGCGAGTGTGATGAGGGATCGGTATGGGAAGCGGCGATGAGCGCTTCCCATTATGGCCTGAACAATATTGTGACCATAGTGGACAGAAACGGCCTTCAGTATGACGGCCCGACCGAAGATATCCTTGCTTTGGCTGATCTGGAAGCCAAGTGGAAATCCTTCGGATGGAACGCCGTGACGGTAAACGGGCACGATGTGAACGCGCTTGTGAACGCGCTTTCAGCGCGTCCGGGAAGACCTCTTGCGATAGTGGCTGAAACCGTCAAGGGCAAGGGGGTGTCTTTTATGGAACATGCGGCGCAGTGGCATAACGGCGTTGTGACCCAGAGAATTTTCGAACAGGCCATGGCGGAACTGGAGGCGGAGTCATGATTGATTTCACATCCACGAATATCAGATTGTGGTCACGCCTCGGCTCCTGCGGAGCATTCGGGCAGGCGGCATTATCCCTGCCGGAAGCGGAGGAAAAAACTGTCATACTGACAGCGGATGTCTGCAATTTTTCCGGCCTTGATCGGTTCAGGGCCGGCTATCCCGACAGAGTATACAATGTGGGCATTGCCGAACAGAATATGATCGGCATTGCGGCAGGCATGGCCAAAGAGGGCTTTATCCCCTTTGCGGCCACATACGCCGCGTTTGCAACCATGCGCTGTGCGGATCAGATCAAGCTCTGCATGGGGTATATGAACCTTCCCGTGAAGCTTGTCGGACTCAGCGCGGGATTTTCCGCCGGCATACTTGGCCCCACGCACATGAGCCTGGAAGATGTGCCCTTCATGCGGGCGCTGCCCAATGTGGTCATACTTTCTCCCGCTGACTGCACGGCTGCGGTGAAAGCCACGCTTGCCGCGGCGCAGCTCGACGCCCCGGTCTATCTGCGCCTGACCGGGAGCATGAACAATCCCATCATCTATAAGGAAGACTTTGAATTTGAAGTCGGCAAAGCAATAGAACTTCGAGCGGGCGAGGATATAGCGATTATCGCCACGGGCAGCATGGTTCACCATGCCTTGAAATCCGCCGAACTGCTTGAACAGGCAGGATTTTCCGCGGAAGTGACGGACATGCATACCATCACGCCGCTGGATAGGGAGGCTGTGGAGAAAGCCTGCGCGAAAAGGTTGATTGTGACGGTCGAAGAGCATTCGGCCAGTGGCGGGTTGGGCGGTGCAGTGGCTGAGGCCTTGGCTTTAAAGCCCGCCCGCCCGCCTCACCTGATCCTCGGTGCGCGCGGGGCGTATCCCCACGCGGGCGATTATCCTTTCCTGCTTGAATACAGCGGCCTGACCGCGCCGCAGATTGCCGAGCGAATTTCTGAAACCTGCAAGGAGCTTTTTTAATGACCAACGAAGAAAAATACACGAACGCCTTTATGCAGGCATTCGACATTGACGCAGAGACCGCCCGAGGGCTCGAATTTCAAGCCATTCCCGCCTGGGATTCGGTTGGACACATGGGTCTTGTTGCCGCGCTGGAAGAAGCCTTTGATATCATGCTCGAGCCTGATGACATCGTGGATATGAGTTCGTTCGCCAGGGGCAAGGAACTTCTTGCCAAATACGACATCAGCTTTTGAGGCTCCGGATGGACAGGCTGACGATAAACGCGCACGAGCTTTTTCGCTTCGTCTCGGAGGATGTGCATGCCAATATGTACATTCTGCTCAGCGACGTTCGTGCGCTTGTCGTCGATCCTCATCCCGCGCCTCAGGCTCTTGCGCTTCTTCAGGAAGCGGGGATTGCGGAGTGCAGCATGCTGCTCACGCACGAACACCCGGATCATACCGGCGGCGTCTACCGCTTCCAGCAGCTTTTCCGTTCGGAGTTGATATGTCATGAGGCTTGCGCCCGCGCCATCGCCGTTCCCGATGAGAATTATCCGGCGCTGATTGTGGCCATGCTGGCTGTTCAGGACGATCGCAACGGGACAAACACGGCGGAACATTTTCGCAGGAATTACGAAGAACGCCTTTATCAGGCGGATGTCACCTTTGCCGAACGCCTTGAATGGACATGGGAACAGGAACAGTTTTGCCTTGTTTCCACGCCGGGGCACAGCGCCGGAAGCTGCTGCATCATATGGAATGACGCGGCGGTATTCACCGGCGACTCTCTTCTGAAGGATATCCCTGCCATTACGCGCCTGCCCGGCGGCAGTACCAAACGCTACAAGGCGGATACGCTGCCTTTTCTGGCTTCTCTGAACAGGGATTTTTTCGCATTACCGGGGCATGGCCCGGAATTCCGGCTGGGCGATGCGACGCTATGGAGCGACTATGTGGAACCTGTCGACATTTAAAAACCATACGGCGCTTGTTGACGAAAAGGGCGAGGTCTGGACGTATGCCCGGCTTGCTCAGGCGGCCGGGGAGCTGGCGGAACATATGCCGCGGCGCTGTCTTGTGTTCTCGCTTTGCTCGAATACCCCGGGGTCTGTCGTGGGTTATGTGACCTTCCTGAACCACCGCATAGTGCCGCTCATGCTGGATCGTCATGTGGATCGCGCGCTTCTGGATTCCTTTCTGGAAACCTACCGGCCGGGCTACCTGTGGCTTCCTCAGGAAGACAGCGCAGCCCTCCGGGGGGATCCCGTGTATTCCGCTCACGGCTATACACTTTTGAAACGCGCGGAAGAAAGGCCGTTTCCGCTTTACAACGAGCTTGCGCTGCTTCTCTCCACCTCGGGTTCCACAGGATCGCCCAAGCTTGTGCGGCAAAGCTACGAAAACATTGCGGCCAATACCCGATCCATTGTCGAATATCTGGAACTGGACGCCACGGAACGGGCGATCACCACACTGCCCATGAACTATACCTATGGGCTTTCCATCATCAACACGCATCTGCATGTGGGGGCGTCTCTCATTCTTTGTCCGTACACCGTCCTGCAAAGAGAGTTCTGGGAACTGTTCGCCGAACAGCGGGCCACGTCGTTCGGCGGGGTGCCCTATACCTATGAGATGCTGGACAGGCTGCGTTTCTTCCAGCGCAAGCTGCCTTCCCTGCGGACGCTGACCCAGGCCGGGGGCAAGCTGCTTCCTCAACTGCACAAAAAATTTGCCGAGTACGCGCGGCGGGAAGGCAAACGTTTCATCGTCATGTACGGGCAGTCGGAAGCCACGGCGCGCATGGCCTGGCTGCCGGCGGACAAGGCGCTGGAAAAATGCGGTTCCATGGGCATATCCATTCCGGGCGGCCGTTTTCATCTTCTGGATGAAAACGGACAGGAGATACAGACGCCACATGCCGTGGGAGAACTGCTGTATGAAGGAAAAAATGTAACATTGGGATACGCCGAATGCGGAGACGATCTGGGCAGGGGCGATGAGTTCGGCGGGCGTCTGCTCACGGGGGATATGGCGTTCTTTGATGAGGACGGTTTTTATACCATTGTGGGACGCAAGAAGCGTTTTCTGAAAATTTTCGGCAATCGTGTGGGGCTGGATGAGACCGAACGCCTGCTCAAGGCGCATTTTCCCGGCCTGGAGTGCGCGTGCGCCGGCAAGGATGACGCCATGCATGTGTTCATTACGGAAAAAGGCGCATGCGCAGCGGTGAAAAAATTCCTTGCGGAGAAGACAAGGCTCAACTCCACAGCGTTCCATGTGCAAGCTCTGGAAGAGATTCCGAAGAATGATGCGGGCAAGATTCAGTATGCCGCTCTGGAGCAGTATTATGATTAAAGCCTATGGCTCTGTGAGGCTGGCGGATATCGAAGCGGCCCGGCCCGGAGAGTGGGACTTCTCCGGGGCTACCCATGCGCGGGTTCAGCTTCCTTCAGAGCCTGATCATGAACTGGAAATGCAGCGGCGCGGCTTTGTGTTTGCGGATCGTACGCTGAAAGCCTCCATCAGCCTGGGACGCTGCAAGGTCGAGAAGGTCGAGTTGGAAAAGCTGATCCGCCTCCCCATCGTGGAGACTCCGGCATACAGGGAAGACATCTTTCGCATCGCCTGCTCCTCTTTTACGGCTGACAGGCGTTTCCACATCCTTCCCGCATGCGATGCGGACATAGCTTCTCTGGTGCTGAGGGAATGGGTTGATGCGCTGGGCAGCGTGCTTGTGTGCCTGTTCAGGGAAACGCCTGCCGGTTTTCTGGCTCTGAGGGAATGCGGAGATGCCTTGTTCGTCCACCTGGCGGCAGTGGAAGAGAAGTTTCGCATGAGCGGAGCGGGCATGGCGCTGTATGCAAAGGCCTGCAAGGAGGCCGGAGCGCGCGGCTTCAGGAGGCTGGAAGGGCGCATCAGTTCGCGCAACACGGCAGTCATGAATATGTATGCCGCCTTCGGGGCTGTTTTTACCGAGCCTTGTGACGTCTTTCTGAAAGAGGTGGGGCATGACGCTTGAGGAACTTTTTCGGATTCCTCCCTATGGGCTTGCCGCGTCCGAAAAAGAGCGCGCGCTGTCGGAAATTCTTTACGGGCTGACCCGGCTTCATTATGAGCGCTGCCCCGAGTACAGGCGCATTCTGGATTTGCTCGGTTTTGACCCCTCCGTGCGGCATTCCTGCGCTGAACTGCCTTTTCTCCCCGTGCGTCTGTTCAAAACATACGACCTGTGTTCCGTTCCCAGGGATCGGATCGTGAAGACGCTGACTTCCTCCGGCACATCAGGGCAGGCTGTTTCAAAAATCTTTCTCGACGCCGATAATGTCCGCAGCCAGAGCAAAACCCTGAACGAGATCATTTCTTCCTTTATCGGCAAACAGCGCCTTCCCCTGCTGCTCCTGGATACGGAGATGCTCAAGAAAGATCGCTCCATGTATTCGGCCAGAGGGGCGGGCATTATCGGATTCTCCATTTTCGGGCGCAATACCGTCTATGCCCTTGATGCCGACATGCGCATCGACATGGAAAAAGTGACCGCATTCTGTAAACGGCATCAGGATGAGCCGATCCTCATGTTCGGCTATACCTATATGATCTGGCAGTTTGTGGTGCGGGCTCTGGAAGAAAGCGGGCAAAAGTTCGCCATGAAGAACGCTGTTCTTTTTCATATCGGCGGGTGGAAGAAACTGAAAGATCAGGCGGTTGACGCGCTGGAATTCAACCGAAGAGTTCAGGGCGTACTCGGTAATGTCAAGGTCTACAACTATTACGGCATGGCGGAACAACTGGGGTCGGTCTTTGTCGAGTGCGAGCACGGGCACATGCACTGCTCAAACTACTCCGACGTCATTATCCGGCGGCCTGCGGATTTCTCCGTTGCCGGAAGGGGAGAACGGGGGCTTATCGAACTTCTTTCCGTCCTGCCTGCGAGTTATCCCGGGCATGTGCTGCTGACGGAAGACGAAGGCGAGCTTCTCGGCACGGATGACTGCCCCTGCGGCCGCCTTGGCAGATACTTCAAGATTCACGGGCGCATCAAAAGCGCGGAACTGAGAGGATGCAGTGATACCTATGAACGGCGTTGAGTATGTGCTCGGTTCCGGGCAGGTGGCGGCAGACCCTCTGCGCGTGTTTGATGCGGGGGTATGCGGCTTTATTGCGGAGCTGTCGGCGGAGCTTCTGAACTCTCCTCTCCCGCGGGCCATGCCCGATCTGGCGGCTCTGGCCTTCTGGGGACGCAAGGCAAATCTGCGGAAACTGAAAAAGGAGTTCGGGGACAGTACGGGACGCCTTGGCCGCGGGCTGTGTTTTCACATCACGCCTTCCAATATCCCCGTCAACTTTGCGTTTTCCTGGCTGTTCTCTCTGTTGGCGGGTAACGCGAATATTGTGCGTCTGCCGGGCAGGAAGTTCCCACAGGTGGAGGCGTTGTGCGCTGTCATTGCCGGTGTTGCCAGCTCCTGGCCCGAGGTGGCGAGTCGCAACGCCTTTGTTCGTTACCCCCGGGACAACGCTATCACGGGCGAGTTCTGCGCCAGGGCCGATGTGCGCATGATATGGGGAGGCGATGCCACCATCGCCGCATTGAAATCCCTTCCCACGCCTCCGCGCTGTGTGGATATCACTTTTGCGGATCGATATTCCGTCGCCCTGCTGGACGGAAAGGCTGTCGGGGAAGCCGGCGCGGAGCAGCTCCTGCGCCTGGCCGAGAATTTTTACAACGATACGTATCTGATGGATCAGAACGCCTGTTCCTCGCCGCAGCTCATCCTCTGGCAGCATGATGATGCCGCCGCCCGCGAGCGCTTCTGGGATGCTGTGGCGGAATGCGCCGAAAAGAAATATGCGCTGCAGGACGCTGTGGCCGTGGACAAGTATACAGCTCTTTGTGCGGAGGCTGTCGCAAACCGCAGTACCGTGAAGGCCCGCCGCAGGGGCAATCTGCTTTACCGCGTGGAACTGGAAAGGCTTGCGCCCGATGTCGTCGCCTGTCGCGGCCATGGCGGATTCTTTTATGAATACGCGCTTCGGGACTGGCACGAGCTTTTTGCCGTGGTTACGGAAAAATTTCAGACAGTCACCTGTTTCGGCGTGGATGCGCAAGCCTTGCGCGATGCCGTTGTCGCGGCGGGACTGCGCGGCATAGACCGTATCGTTCCTGTGGGTAAAGCCATGGATATTGGCGTCGTTTGGGATGGGCATGAACTCATAAGGGAACTTTCTAGAGTGATTACAATATAACAAGAGAGCTTTGTCATGGCATATCTTCCCCATCCTGAAATGCTTCAGGGTAACTATGTCAATTTACGAGAGGTAACGCTGGATGATGCAGCCTTTATCCTTTCTTTGCGAACCAATCCCAAAAAATCACAGTTTCTGCATGTAACTGGAAACAATTTACAAAAACAAATTGACTATTTAAAGCATTATTTTACTCTTGAAAAAGAATGGTATTTTATTATTGAAAATAAATATCATTGTCCATTAGGGACAATACGTATTTATAATGTAAAAAATACATGCTTTACTGGCGGAAGCTGGATAATGATAGACGATGCAACTCCAAAAGAAAGTATAGAAGGTGATTTATTATTAAAGCAGTATGCTTTTGAGGTGTTGGGTTTTACAGAGTCAATTTTTGATGTACGAAAAAAAAATATTAAAGTTGTACGTTATCATAAGATGTGTGGAGCAGAAATTATTGACGAAAATGATAGCGATTATATATTTAAATCAACAAGAGTTAAATACCTCGAACGAAAAAAATCATTATTCAACATACTTGAAGATAAAAATATGCTTGAAGATGATTTAATATCTATTGGAATTGCAGCCTACAATCATCAAGATTTTATAGAAGAAACAATAGTTTCATGTATTAAGCAAACATATAAAAATTTAGAATTAGTTATTATAGACGATGGTTCAACAGATTTAACATTTAATCGTATGTGTGAATTACGAGAAATCTGCGAAAAGCGATTTGTCAGAACAGTTTTTCTGACACAAAGTAATGTTGGTATTGTTGAAACGTGTAATAGATTACAACAAATATACAGAGGAAAATATGTATTTGGAATATCTTCTGATGATGTTATAGCAAATAAAAATGCTATAACCATTCTTCATTCTTTTTTATCTACTTATAATGATTTTGTATTGGTATCTGGACAACAAGATTATATTGATAATAACTCAAATCCTATTCATGAAAAAAGATTACCTTCGGGATTTAAAAAATGTACTAGACGCGATTCTGAGTATATGAAAAATTTATTTATTGACGCATATGGAGATTTATATAAAGATAGAGCAGATGTTACTAAAGTTGATTATTTAAAATATAGTGATTTTTGGTTTGGATCTCCTATACCAAACGGATACTTAATTAAAAAATCATATATTGATAAAATTACTAAACTTAGAAATATAAATACATTTAATCTTGAAGACATTTTTATGCATTTACAGTTGACAAAATATGGAAAATATAAGGTATTAAAGGACAATATTTGTCATTATAGAGTTCATAATAATAATTATACAATTTCAAATTGGGAACGAAATGCGATAGAGACAAGAGGTGTATGGTTTTATGAACACTACTTACTCGAAACAGAATATCCAGATTATAATGATAAAGACTGTCTAAAGGCACCAAATTTTATAAATACAAAAAAAGAATGGGAAATTTGCAAAAAATCAAAATTCTGGGATGAAACATACTATGTAAACTGTAATACTCAAATTTTAGACCAAGGATATATCCCGTTAGTACACTATCTATCATGGGGTGTTGCTGAAGGAAAATCTCCATGTAAAATATTTGAATGTATTCCCATAAAAAAAAATACTAATATTATCTTATGGATTGAACAAGCCAATATTAAAAAACGTTTTTTAATGTTCATATATTTAAATATTTTTCAATTAAAAAAGAAAAATAAATATTTATTTTATTTTTTATATTTATTTTACAAACAATTAAAACATAAACTCATAAATTATAAAGTTTTAGAATAAACATAGTATAGTACATATATAATATTTATATCATAAGAGAACAATTTATATTTGAGTATTTTAATATACTTATATGTTATATATCAAAATATTTTGAAAATACAATAAATTTAAAGATCAAACTAATCATTTGATGAGAATTGCAAAATGACATATACAATATCTCCATAACACATCATTAATTGAAATTTCAGTAGAAAAAATTGCTGAAGCTATTCCTTATCACGAAGGAGATGTATCATGATCAGTTTTCTTGATCTTGCAAAACTCAATAATCGTTTCCGTAATGATATAGATACCCGCATAAAAGCCATTCTTGACAGGGGCTGGTATCTTCAAGGAGAGGAAAACGAACAGTTCTGTGAGCATTTCGCCGAGTATTGCGGCACGAAGTATGCTCTTGGCGTCGCCAGCGGCCTCGACGCTCTCCACCTTATCATCAGGGCACACGGTTTCGGCGGAGGCGATGAAATCATTGTTCCTGCCAACACCTATATCGCGACCATTCTCGCCATTTCCGAAAACGGCTGTACGCCGGTGCTCGTCGAGCCAGACCTTGCCACATACAATATTGATCCCGACCGTATAGAAAACGCCATCACGCCTCGCACCAGGGCCATCATGGCAGTCCACCTCTATGGTCAGGCCGTTCAGATGGAAAAAATATGGGCTCTTGCAAAAAAATATCATCTGAAGGTATTTGAAGACTGCGCCCAGGCCCACGGAGCCTGTTACCAAGGCAAACGCGTGGGCAATTTGAGCGATGCCGGAGCTTTCTCCTTCTATCCCGGCAAAAACCTGGGCTGTATGGGCGACGGCGGGGGCATCACCACCAATGATGAAGAACTGTACACAAAGCTCAAAGCTATCGCCAATTATGGTTCACACAAGAAATATCACAACCTGTATAAAGGTATGAACTCCCGCCTCGACGAAATACAGGCTGCCATTCTGGACGTCAAACTGGCGCATCTTGATGCCGATAATGCTCGCCGGCGCGAGATAGCCCTTTTCTATCGGAATCATATCAACAATCCTCTCGTCACCCTGCCCCAAACCTATGACGAAGACGCCGCCGTATGGCACGTCTTCGTTGTCCGTACCCCCAGGCGCGACGCCTTCCAGCAATATCTGACGGCAAAAGGCATCCAGACCATCATCCACTATCCCTTGCCCCCGCATAAGCAGCCCGCCTATGCGGAATGGAACGAACGCTGCTACCCCATCACGGAAAAAATACATGCTGAAGTTCTTTCTCTGCCGCTCTCCCCTGTGATGAACGATGAAGAAGCCCGCTTTGTGGCCGACACGGTTAACGAATGGCAGGG
>OFFT01001365.1_pt1 | contig 14835 bp, 13 predicted proteins | sample 1521581 | NCBI WGS metagenome assembly OFFT01 (sample SAMEA3504084, study PRJEB24116) | mouse gut metagenome | biome: mouse gut; feature: mouse-associated habitat; material: faeces | place: Denmark | collected 2011
GATGGGGCCGGCCAGCGGCATCGGCGATGCCATGTTCCAGGTGACTATCCGCATTGTGGCGGCCAGCATCGGCCTGGGACTGGCCCTCCAGGGAAATCCCATGGGCGGCCTGCTGTTTTTCCTGATTTTTAACGCCTGCAGCTATTTTGTGCGCCGGTATCTTTTGAGACTTTCCTATGAGAGCGGAGAGAAGCTGGTGGCGGAAGCGGCAGAGAGCGGTATTATCCAGATGCTTAGCAGTGCGGCGGCGATTATCGGTCTTTTTATGGTAGCCAATACGGTCAGCGTCAATTTTGCCCTGAGCTGGGAGATGGGCGGAGGCGAAGTAACCCTGCAGAGCTTTTTTGATGCTATTATGCCTAAGCTCATTCCCTTGTTTCTGACCCTGGGGGTGACCCAGTGCGTGCGCAGGAAGGTCAACGGAAATCTGATTATGCTGGGAATTATTGTGCTGGGAATTCTGGGAGCCTTCGTCGGACTGTTTTAGAGATTATTTTTGAGGAGGATATGAAATGTTAGTAACCATGGCAGAAATTTTAAAAAAGGCGAAACAGGGAGGCTACGGCGTCACTGCACCCAATGTACAGAGTGAGGATACGGTCCGGGCAGTGATCCGGGTGGCGGAAAATATGAACGCACCCATGATCGTTGATGTGAATACCTTTGTACACCCGGATATACCCTGGCTGATTCATATGACCCGGGAACTGGCGTCTGTTTCCAGGGTGCCCATTGCCATTAACCTGGATCACGGAAGAAGCTATGAAGATATCATGATTGGGCTCCGCTCCGGTTTTACATCCATTATGGTAGATCGTTCCAGTATGCCTTATGAGGACAATGTGCGGGAGACCAAGGAGGTGGTAAAAATGTGCCATACTCTTGGGATCAGCGTGGAAGCGGAGCTGGGACATGTGGGACAGGGCATGAACTACGAGGTGGACGGTGTCCGGGATCTGACAGAGCCGGAAGATGCCGCCCGGTTTATCCGGGAGACAGGGGTGGACTGCCTGGCTGTGGCCATTGGGACTGCCCACGGACGCTATAAGGGGAAACCGCACATTGATTTTGAACGTCTGGAGAAGATTGTGGAGGCCTGCGGCGATACGCCCCTGGTGCTTCATGGCGGAAGCGGTACGGGTGATGAGAACCTGGCGAAGGCCGTGCGAAACGGCATCCAGAAGGTGAATCTGGCTACGGAGCTGGTGGTAGCCGGGAAAGAAGCCCTGGAGGAATTTTTCAAAGATCCCAATTTTGACAAGTGGAAACTGATTCCTGCCTTTATCAAAGGCTACGAGGATCGTCTGACCCATTACGTGAAATTGTTCGGCCAGGACAATCAGGCATGGACGGAATAAGAAGAGAGGCAGTATGGTTAAATTTCTAATTGCATCCCACGGACATTTGGCGGGAGGCTTGAAAAGCACCTTGCAGATTATTTTGGGGGAAGAAGCGGCCGCAGATGTGACGGCGCTTAATCTCTTCGTGGAGGAGACACCCGGGGCGGAAAATGCCAAGGCCCGGATAGAGGGATATTTCTCAAAGGCTGGGGAAGAAGATCAGGTGGTTGTGTTTTCCGATATTATGTATGGCAGCGTGAACCAGATGCTCATGCCTTATGGGGACGATGAGCGGATCTTTGTACTGAGCGGTGTGAATTTTCCGCTGATCTGCGAGATTGTGTCTGCAGTCGTCTATTCCGGGGAGACTGTTTCCATGGAAATGCTGCGGGAGATGGTGAAGAAGGGCCGGGAAGAACTGGTATTTGTCAATGATGCAGTAAAAAAAGAAACGAAAAAAGACAGTGAGGATTCATTTTTTGATTGAAACGGAGGAAAGAATTATGATTCGATTTCAGGATGCCTGTGGAAAGACAGGGAAAACAGTTGCAGTAAGGCTTTTGCCGGATACGGATCTCGTGGAAGGGATTGAGGCGGCCTGCGAGAAAAACGGAATCAAATATGCCTATGTAACATGCTTTGGAAGCTTTAAAGAGACGGGATATATGTATCTGGTTTCCAAACCGGAGGCAAAGGTGGGAGCCGGTTACGGGGACGTGCTGAAATGCGGAGGACCTATTGAGTTTTTAAACGGAACCGGCGTGGTGTGCCAGAATGATGAAAAATATGATACCCATTTCCATGCCACCATGTGCGACGCCTCAGGAAAAGTTTTCGGCGGACACATTGTAAAAGGCACCACACCGGCGCTGACTACGGTGGATCTGGTGATCTTTGAAATAGAAGACGTGAAAATGCTGCGAGTCAGCGATGAGGAGACAGCTCTCACCCAGTTTTTTCCCACAAAATAGTATGAGAAAGACAGGTGTGATTGCGGATGATTTTACGGGGGCAGGAGATATTGCGTCTTTCCTGCAGAAAGGGGGTGCAAGAACCCTCCTGCTCACAGAAATTCCGGCGTCTTTTCGGGAAGACTATGATTGTGTTGTGCTGGCATTGAAATCCCGGAGCGCAGCGCCGGAGGAAGCGGTGCGGCAGGTGAAAAGAGCCGCGGCATTCTTAAGGGAGGCAGGGATGGAACGTATATATTTCAAGTATTGTTCCACCTTTGACTCTACCCCGGAGGGTAATATCGGGGTGGTATCCGACTTTCTTCTGGAAGAACTGGGGCTTTCCTTTACTCTGCTCTGCCCGTCTCTTCCGGTGAACGGGCGGACGGTGAAGGACGGAATTCTCTATGTTCACGGAGTGCCTTTGGCAGAAAGCCCTATGAAGGATCATCCCTTAAATCCCATGTGGGCTTCCAGTATCCCCAAGCTTATGAGTTCCCAGAGCCGGTACCCCTGTTTTGTCCTGAAAAGAGAGGATATGATTTCGGGGATGGCATGGAAGATAGCAGGGGAGTATGGAAAGAAATACGGAAAGTTTTATCTGGTTCCTGATTATGAAAATGAGGAAGACGGAAAACGGATTGCGGAACTCTTCGGGGATTTGGGGCTTCTCACCGGGGGAAGCGGCCTGGCCGAATATCTGGCCGGCGGAAACGGATGCCTGGGGGAGCACAGACAGGACAGATGCCGGAAAGCCATTCTTTTATGTGGGAGCTGTTCCCGGATGTCTGCAAAACAGATTGCGTTTTACCGGGATAAAGGATACGATACCTACGGTGTAGATTCTGGAAAGCTGGCGGAGGGAAGCCTGGGGGCCGGGGATGTGTTTTCTTATGTGCTGGAGCATGAAAATGTCCTGGTGTACAGTACCGCGGCGGGGAAAACAGCAGGGAAGGCGGCAGGGACGCAAGAATTTTACCGGCAGTCCCGGCTTATGGAAAACCTGATGGCGGATTTGAGCCAGATGGCTTTAGCGCATGGATTTGACCGTATCATTGCGGCGGGAGGAGAGACTTCGGGAGCGGTAACGCTGCGGCTTGGTTATGGGGCTTACGAGATTGGAAACAGTGTCGCTCCGGGTGTGCCTGTTATGCGGCCTCTGGAAAACCGGAAGCTGGCGCTTATTTTAAAGTCCGGGAATTTCGGGGAGGAAGATTTCTTTGAGAAAGCCTTGCAGGAGGGACGGATATGCGTATAGAGGAAAAAACAAAAGAAGCTTTGTGGTGCGCCCATAAATTGTTTGATCGGGGACTGGTCCGGGGATCTACGGGCAATATCAGCTTTTTTCACGAAGGCAGAATGTATATTTCCAGGAGCGGCAGCTGTTTCGGACGGCTGGAGTCGGAAGATTTTGCGGTGGTATCGCCCGGCGGGGAGATCCTGGAGGGAAAGCCCAGCAAAGAGTATCCCCTGCACCTGACATTTTACCGGAAAGCTCCGGGAACCGGAGCGGTGATACATACCCATTCCCTTTACAGCACAGTCTTTAGCTGCCGGTTGGATGCAAAGGAGTGCGTTGGGGAGCTTTTTGCCTATACGCCCTATTTAAGGATGCAGACGGGCGGGAGGATTGGCATGGTGGATTATTATCCCCCGGGCAGCAGGGAACTGTTTGCTGCTTTTGAGAAAGCCTTTGTGCCGGATACCCGGGCGTACCTGATGGGAAGCCATGGAATTGCGGCAGGGGAGCCGAAACGGCCTATAAAGCGTTTGACTTGATTGAGGAGTTTGAGACAAGTGCGTCCATTGCGGATATTGCGGGAACATATGAGAAGGGGAAGATCCGCATCATCTGAACCGTATTTTCATAGAAAGAAAACGGCTGTCCCGTGTGCCGGGAGGCCGTTTTCTTTTACTTTTGATTCTGTATATTTTTCTGATAGATCAGCAAAAGTCCCTTAAGCAGCAGATTCTCTTCCAGATACATCTTATGCCTGCATAAGGGAGCGATCACGCCGGAAAGACCTCCTGTAGCTACAATGGTGCATGCCTCCCCCAGTTCATCTTCAATCCGGTCAATAAGACCGTCGATGGCTCCCGCATTTCCGTACAGGACGCCGCTTTTGATAGAATCCACCGTATTACTTCCGATAAGTTTTTTGGGCGGATCCAGGGAGATTTCCGGCAGTTGGGCTGTCCGGTTTATCAGGGCGTCCAGGGAGACGGCGACGCCGGGGAGAATCATTTTGCCGATAAAGGCTTTGTTCCGGTCGATAACGGAGACGGTGGTAGCGGTGCCCATATCGATGAGTATCTGGGGAACCGGGTAATCGTGAATCCCGGCCACGGCACCCACCACCAGATCGCTTCCCAGGTGAGCCGGATTATCCACAGAAAGCTTAATGCCGCTGCGCAGTCCGGGCCCCACTACCAGAATCTTTGTGCCCGTGTATTTTTCTACGGCATCTTTTACCGTATTGGTGACAGAGGGAACCACAGAGGAAATGATGCCTCCGGTAATGTGGGCGATTTGGATATTATGAAGTTCAAAGGTTTCCCTGAAAATAGAGGCGTACTCCAGACTGGTGGCTTTTTGATTCGTCCCGAAGCGCTCATGGAAAAGCAGCCAGTTGTCCAGAAAACATCCGATGACAATATTGGTGTTGCCGATATCGATTGTTAAAATCATTTCCGAAATTCCCTTGTGTTCTTGTTCTATATTCTTGCGGCTGCAGCCTGCTTCCGGAAGAAGGCCAGAAGGACTTTTCCCAAGGCCGTTACCAATATAGCGGCTGCGGCGGCTTCTGGAATGCCGGAGGCTGTTACCGTGGTCATAATAAGCCCCCATACAGCGTCCGCTGCCACGCCTCTTGCACTGGCATATTGACCTGCAAGAAGCACGTAAATGCTTCCCATGACGCATACGGTATTGGTCAGGGAACCGACGAAACCGGTGATGGGAAGAGCTGCCCAGGGCGTGAGTTTCATTTTCCGGAGGGCAATCCAGAGCCATCCGGCTACTACACCGATGAGAATCCGGCAGCCTACAGAGATCCAGAGAGCCTTCAAAGCCCCAAGTAAATCGCCGGCCAGAAAGGGCGAAAATGCAAAAGAGAGCAGGGTGGGGGCCATGGTATTGCTGATGAGTGAGCAGATACCGAACACACCGCCCAGAATAGCTCCCGCTGCGGGGCCCAATAGGATTGCGCCGATGATGACGGGAATGTGAACAGTTGTTGCCTTAATAATCGGAAGCTGAATCATGCCCAGAGGCGTATTTGCCAGCAGAATCACGATTGCGGCCATAAGTGCAACACTGACCATCCAACGAGTGTCTTTTCTTGATTTTTCCATATTCAGTTTTCCTCCTTGTTATTATTCTCCTTGCGGAGATACAATACATCTTCTTTTATACCACAGATCTTTTGAAAAAGATACAAAAAAATTCCGGTTTTGTGTTATACTGTAGGCATCAGTATGCAAAGGAGAATTACATGTTAAAAGGAAAGACAGCGGTGCTTGCCGTATCCGGCAGCATTGCAGCATATAAAATCGCAAATCTTGCCAGGATGTTAAAAAAACTGGAGTGCAATGTGCAGGTATTGATGACGGAGAATGCCACCCGGTTTATCAATCCCATCACATTTGAGAGCCTTACGGGGAACAAATGCCTCATCGATACCTTTGACCGGAATTTCCAGTACAGCGTGGAGCATGTGGCTCTGGCGAAACAGGCGGATGTGGTGCTGGCGGCTCCGGCGTCGGCCAATGTCATTGGCAAGATGGCAAACGGTATTGCAGACGATATGCTGACCACCACCATTCTGGCATGTCCCTGTAGGAAAATCATAGCTCCGGCCATGAATCATCATATGTACCATAATCCCATTGTGCAGGATAATCTGCAGAAGCTGCGCCATTTCGGCTATGAGATCCTGGAGCCGGATCGGGGGATGCTGGCCAACGGGGATGTGGGAGACGGCAGGATGCCGGAGGAGGAAGTCCTTCTGGAATATATTATAAGGGAAATTGCCTTTGACAAGGATTTCAGGGGAAAGCGGGTATTGGTTACGGCCGGAGCCACCAGGGAGTCTCTGGATCCGGTGCGCTTTATTACCAATCATTCCAGTGGAAAGATGGGATTTGCCCTGGCTAGGGCAGCCGCGCTCCGGGGGGCGGAGGTGACTCTGATAGCGGCCCACACAGACGTGAAACCGCCTCTTTTTGCAAAGGTGCTGCCGGTGGTTTCTGCGGAGGATATGTTTCTGGCAGTATCCAGGGAGGCTTTTGGGGCAGACTATATTATCAAGGCTGCCGCCGTAGCGGATTATACGCCTGTCGCTGCCGCAGAGGAGAAAATAAAGAAATCCGGGGACAGCCTTAGGATAGAGCTGAAGCGGACCAGAGATATTCTCAAGTATCTGGGAGAACGCAAGAGAAAGGGGCAGATTCTCTGCGGCTTTGCCATGGAGACGGAACAGCTTTTGGAAAATTCCAGAAAGAAGTTAAGAGAGAAAAACTGTGATCTGATCTGTGCCAACAGTCTCAAAGAGGCAGGGGCAGGTTTTGGAACGGATACCAACCGGATCACGCTGATTACGAAGGAGAAGGAGACTTCTTTGGAGCTGATGTCCAAGGAGGAGGCGGCCCACCGGATTCTGGACACCCTCCGGTATGAGCTTTAAAGGGGAAGAAGGAGAGGGAACATGTCATTTGTACATCTGCATACCCATACGGAATATAGTTTGCTGGACGGCTCCAATAAGATCAAAGAATATGTGGCCCGTGTGAAGGAGCTGGGCATGGAAGCGGCAGCCATCACGGATCACGGAGCCATGTTCGGGGTGATAGATTTTTACCGGGCGGCTAAGGCGGAAGGGATTAAGCCTATCCTGGGCTGTGAGGTCTATGTGGCTCCCAATTCCCGTTTTGATAAGGAAGTGACCGGGGGCGAGGACCGCTATTACCATCTGGTGCTGCTCGCAGAAACCAATGAGGGTTATGCGAACCTGGTGAAAATTGTATCCAGAGGCTACGTGGAAGGCTTTTATTACCGGCCCAGGGTGGATATGGAGGTGCTGGAGGAATTCCACGAAGGGATCATCGCTTTGAGCGCCTGCCTGGCCGGGGAGGTGCAGAGATATATTGTAAAGGGTCTCTACGATGAGGCCAAGAAGAAGGCCCTGAAATATGAAAAGATCTTTGGAAAAGGCAATTATTTTCTGGAGCTGCAGGATCACGGGATTCCGGATCAGAAGACTGTGAATCAGGCGCTGCTGCGCATGAGCAAAGAGCTTGAAATCCCCTTGGTGGCCACCAACGACATCCACTACACGTATGCGGAGGACGTTAAGCCCCATGATATCCTGCTCTGCATCCAGACGGGGAAAAAGCTGGATGATGAAGACCGGATGCGCTATGAGGGAGGACAGTTTTACGTGAAATCGCCCGAAGAGATGGCGGAGCTGTTTCCCTATGCCAGGGAAGCCCTGGAAAATACAGGGGAAATTGCCCGGCGGTGCAATGTGGAGATCGAGTTCGGCGTCACCAAGCTGCCTAAGTATGACGTGCCGCAGGAATATACTTCCTGGGAATACCTGAACAAGATCTGTTTTGAGGGACTTGAGAAACGGTATCCCCAGGATGACGGGAGCCTTCGCCGGAGGCTGGAGTATGAGCTGGATGTAATCAGGAAGATGGGGTATGTGGATTATTTTCTGATTGTGTGGGATTTTATCAAGTATGCCCGGGACAACGGCATCGCCGTGGGACCGGGGCGGGGCTCGGCGGCAGGCAGCATTGTCTCCTATACTATGGGAATCACCAATATTGATCCGGTGCGCTACCAGCTCCTTTTTGAACGCTTTTTAAATCCCGAGCGGGTGTCCATGCCGGATATTGATATTGATTTCTGCTTCGAGCGCAGGCAGGAGGTTATCGACTATGTGGTTCGAAAGTACGGGAAAGACCGGGTGGTACAGATTGTCACCTTTGGTACCATGGCTGCCAGGGGCGTGATCCGTGACGTGGGACGCGTGATGGATATGCCTTATGCGTTTGTGGATTCCATTGCCAAAATGATCCCTTCGGAGCCGGGCAAAAATGTTACCCTTCAGATGGCCCTTCAGATGAATCCGGAATTCCGGGGCAGTTATGAGAAGGATCCCCAGGTCCATGAACTGATTGATATGTCTATGCGCCTGGAGGGGCTGCCCAGACATACTTCTATGCACGCGGCCGGGGTGGTGATCAGCCAGAAAGCGGTGGATGAGTACGTTCCCCTATCCAGGGCCAGCGACGGTTCCATTACCACTCAGTTTACCATGACTACGCTGGAGGAGCTGGGACTTCTGAAAATGGATTTCCTGGGCCTGCGCACCCTGACTGTGATCCAGGACGCGGCAAGACTGGCGGAAAAAGGATACGGCGTCAGTCTGGATATGGATCGCATTGACTACGATGACAAAGAGGTATTGGCATCCTTGGGTACGGGCCGGACGGACGGTGTGTTCCAGCTGGAGAGCAGCGGGATGAAAAGCTTTATGAAGGAGTTAAAGCCCAGAAGCCTGGAGGATGTAATTGCAGGAATTTCTCTGTACCGGCCCGGCCCTATGGATTTTATTCCCCAGTACATCCGGGGAAAGGATCACCCGGAAACCATTTTCTATGACTGTCCCCAGCTGGAGGAGATCCTGGAACCTACTTACGGCTGTATTGTTTATCAGGAACAAGTCATGCAGATTGTGCAGAAGCTGGCAGGCTATACGCTGGGGAGAAGCGATCTGGTGCGCCGTGCCATGTCCAAGAAGAAGGCGGCTGTGATGGAGAAGGAGCGGCAGAATTTTGTCTACGGCAATGAGGCAGAGGGAGTTCCCGGTTGTATTGCAAACGGCATCTCCGAGAAAACGGCCCAGAAGATTTTTGATGAGATGACGGATTTCGCCAAATATGCTTTTAATAAGTCTCACGCGGCGGCCTATGCGGTGGTGGCTTATCAGACAGCATTCCTAAAATATTATTATCCGGTTGAGTTTATGGCGGCGCTGATGACTTCCGTAATCGACAACCCGGGCAAGGTGGCCGAATATATTTTAAGCTGCCGTCAAATGGGCATTTCCATTCTGCCGCCGGATATCAATGAGGGGGAGGCCGGATTTTCCGTGTCCGGCAGTTCCATCCGCTACGGTCTTTCCGCTATCAAAAGCATCGGCCGTCCCGTAGTGGCTTCCATGGTGACGGAACGGCAGCTGGGAGGGGCTTTTAAGAGCCTGACGGATTTTGTAGAGCGCATGTCGGGGAAGGAAGTCAACAAAAAGACCGTAGAAAACCTCATCAAGGCAGGGGCTTTCGACAGCTTGGGCGGCAATAGGCAGCAGTACATTCTGGCTTATGCGGGAATTATGGAAAGTGTGGCTCAGAGCCGGAAAACCGTCATGACCGGGCAGATAAGCCTTTTTGATTTGGTGGGGGAAGAGGAGAAACAGAGCTTTCAGATACAGCTTCCAAAGGTGGAGGAGTATCCGAAGGAACTGCTGCTTTCCTTTGAGAAGGAGGTTCTGGGGATCTATATCAGCGGCCATCCCCTGGAGGAATACGAGGAGCGCTGGAGGAAGAATATCACAGCGGTGACGGCAGATTTCCAGCCGGACGAGGAGACAAACGAGACGCGGATGCGGGACGGGCAGATGGCGGTGATCGGCGGCATGATTACTTCCAAAACCGTGAAATATACAAAGAATAGCCGCATGATGGCTTTTCTCAATGTGGAGGATCTGGTGGGAAATGTGGAGGTTATTGTCTTCCCCAACATTTATGAGCGGAATTCGGAGCTTCTTAAGGAAGAGGCGAAGATATTTATCAGCGGCCATGTGAGCGCGGAGGAGGAAAAGGCCAGCAAGCTCATCTGCGACCGCATTATTCCTTTCGACGCCGGCAGGCGGGAGCTTTGGATCCAGTTCCGGGATCTGGAGGACTGCGCCGGGCAGGAGGAGGAACTTCTTAAACTTCTGCACGACAGCGACGGTTCTGACGGGGTGGTTTTGTATGCGGCGGCGGAGAAGAAAGTAAAACGCCTGCCCCCGGGACGGAGCGTGCGGGCCGGAGGCGAGCTTCTGGAGAGGCTGCGCCGGCGTTTTGGGGAAGAAAATGTAAAAGTTGTGGAGAAACGTATTGAAAAGATAGGCAGAATGAATTAAAATCACATCAGATATAGATAGGGCACTACAATTATGAGGAGGAAACGTGATGGCGAAAGAAATTAAAACAATCGGAGTGCTTACCAGCGGCGGAGATGCACCGGGGATGAATGCGGCCATCCGGGCGGTGGTGAGGAAGGCACTTGCCAACGGAAAGGCGGTAAAAGGAATCCGGAAAGGCTACACGGGTCTTTTGAATGAGGAAATTGTGGATCTGTCGGCCAACGATGTGTCAAGCACCATTGAGCGGGGCGGCACCATTTTGTTCACGGCCCGCTGCCGGGAATTTATGACAGAGGAGGGCCAGCAGCGCGGAGCCGAGATTTGCAGAAAACATGGGATTGACGGCATTGTGGTAATCGGAGGAGACGGTTCTTTTAAGGGAGCCCAGAAGCTGGCGGCGCTGGGGATCAATACCATCGGCGTTCCGGGAACCATTGATTTGGACATCTCCTGTACGGAGTACACCATCGGGTTTGATACGGCTGTAAATACGGCTATGGAAGCCATCGATAAGGTGCGGGATACCTCCACTTCCCACGAGCGCTGCAGCATCATAGAGGTTATGGGAAGGAATGCGGGATATATTGCTCTTTGGTGCGGCATTGCAAACGGAGCAGAGGATATTCTGCTGCCGGAGAATTACGACTACGACGAGCAGAAAATTATTAACAACATCATTGCCAACCGGAAACGGGGCAAGAAGCATCATATTATTGTCAATGCAGAGGGAGTCGGCCATTCCGCCAGCATGGCCCGTCGGATTGAGGCGGCTACGGGAATTGAGACCAGAGCCACGATTCTGGGCCATATGCAGCGGGGCGGATGTCCCACCTGCAAGGACCGGGTTTATGCGTCTATGATGGGAGCTATGGCGGCGGATCTGCTCTGTGCGGGCAAGACGAACCGGGTGGTAGGCTATCAGCACGGGGAGTTCCAGGACTTTGATATTGACGAGGCTTTGCAGATGGCCAAGGGAATTGCGCCTTACCAGTATGAAATCGCCCTGGCCCTGTCCACCCACTAAGCGGAGCGGTATTATGATTACCAGTACGGCAAACCAGCAGGTAAAACTGCTGATGCAGTTAAATAAGAAGGGGAAGATCCGGGATGCCAAAGATCTGTTTGTGGCGGAAGGGCCGAAGATGTTGCGTGAAGCGCCCGGAGATCGGCTGGAGAAGGTGTATTGTTCCGAGAGTTTCTTTGAAAAGTACGGGAAAGATCCGGCTTTGAAAGAGGTTCCCTATGAGGTGGTCCAGGATTCCGTATTCCGGGCTATGAGTGATACGCAGAATCCGCAGGGAGTTCTCTGCCTGGTGCGGCAGTACCATTATACCCTGGAGGATCTGTTGCTAAAAGAAAAGCCCCTGCTTTTAATATTGGAAAACCTGCAGGATCCGGGAAATCTGGGAACCATTATGCGGACAGCCGAGGGAGCAGGCGCCGCAGGAATTATTTTAAGCAAAGGCTCCGTGGACATGTACAATCCCAAGACCATCCGTTCCACCATGGGATCCATTTACCGGGTACCCTTTGTCTACGCGGAAGAGCTGGAAGGGGTGCGGGCATTTTTGAAGGAAAGAGGAATTCCTTCTTTTGCCGCCCATCTGGACGGGAAACATACCTATGACAGGGAAAGCTACGAGGGAGGAGCGGCCTTTCTGGTAGGAAATGAGAGCAGCGGCCTGAGCGCAGGACTGGCGGATCTGGCGGATATACGCATCCGCATTCCTATGGAAGGGAAGCTGGAGTCTTTGAATGCTTCCGTAGCGTCATCCATTCTGCTGTATGAAGCATATCGGCAGAAGAGAAAAAGCTGACAGGGAAAATTTTCAAAAATCTGCAAATCCGGGGAAATTCAGCCCCTTGACAAAGATAGATCTCTTTGCTACAATAACGGCGTAATAATCTTGTAATATTTGTAATAATAATTGTAATAAAATGAAATACAAATGTTACACAGGGAGGTCTATATGTACACGATCCGTAAACGGATGCCGGTTTTTCTCAGTCTGGTCCTGATCTGGATTTTGACGTCGGGATTTGAGGAGCTGGATGTGGAGACATCGGCCGGTATCAGCTCTGTTATGGAAGATTTGACGAGTGAAGATTTAGAAGAAATGCAGCGCCAGGATGAGTGGGATACCAAAGTTCTTGCGAATGTAGACGATTATGTGACTGTGCGCTCCGAGCCCAATGCGGAGTCGGAGGCTCTGGGACGGATGTTCCAGGGAGACGGCGGTAATGTGGTGGAGCTTCTGGACGGCTGGACCAAAGTACAGTCCGGAAATCTGGAAGGCTATGTAAACAATGAGTACCTGGTGTTCGGTTTGGAAGCGTATGAGCGGGCTCAGGAGGAAGTAATGCTTGTGGCTACCTCTACGACAGGAGGACTCCGTATCCGATCTGAGGCAAACACGGAATCCAGGATTTTGAAGACCATCGGAGAGGGTGAGAAGCTGGACGTGGTAGAAGGCGGGGACGCGGAAGGGTCCGAGTGGATCCAGGTCCGGTATGCGGAAGAAAAGACAGGTTTCGTGGCAGCAGAGTTTGTGAGTGTCCAGTATGAACTGGGCGAGGCCATGACCATGGAGGAAATACGGGCCAAGGAAGCTGAGGAGAAGCGGGAGAAGCTGAAACAGCAGCTGGCGGCTTTCCAGGCGAACGGCAACGAGGTGGTGCTTCTGGCAGCCTTGATTCAGGCAGAAGGCGGCAATCAGCCTTATGACGGCCAGGTGGCTATCGGCGCAGTGGTTATGAACCGGGTAAAGAGCCCTAGGTATCCCAATTCCATTGCGGAGGTGATCTATGCGCCGGGACAGTTCGGCCCGGTCAGCAACGGTTCTATTGCCAGGTATCTCGGGGGGCCGAAGGCAAGCTGTATGCAGGCTGCCCAGGATGCAATTAACGGTTATACCACCATCGGAAGCTATACCCATTTCCGCAGGGCGGGAGCTTCGGTGGGATCTGACAGTATTGTGATTGGGAGCCATGTGTTCTATTAAGAGAAGAATTGGCTGAGGGAGCGTTCCGGGAGGGACGCTCCCTTCATTAAAATTTAACAACTGGTTTCCTTGTATTTCTGGTAAAACTATAGTATGATAACAAAGAGAATAAAGAAGAAGGAGGGAACAAGATGGATGCTTTATACTGGCTGCTTCTTTTTATTGTGCTGCTGGTCGTTGAGATTATTACGCTGGGCCTGACAACCATTTGGTTTGCCGGAGGCGCGCTGGTGGGATTCTTTCTTTCCTTGGCAGGGGTAGTTCCCACGGTACAGTGGGCAGTATTTTGTGCGGTGTCCCTGGTTCTTCTGTTTGCCACGCGGCCTTGGGCGGTCCGCCATTTTAACAGCCAGAAAAAGGAAAAGACCAATGTAGACAGCCTGATCGGAAAGACGGCGGTTGTGACGGCGGAGGTTTCCAATCTGGAGGGAAAAGGCGAAGTTTTTGTCAAAGGGCTGACCTGGACGGCGAGAACAACGGAGGACACGGCAGTGATTCCGGTGGATGCGCGTGTGCTGGTGAAAGCTGTGGAAGGTGTAAAATTAATTGTGGAAGAAAAGAAGGAGGACTGACTTATGCCTGTTTTTGTAGTGCTGACCATTATTCTGGTTGTATTTCTTTTGATCATTCTTGCATCCTGCATCAAGATCGTACCTCAGTCCCAGGCTCTGGTTGTAGAGCGTCTGGGCGCGTATATCGGAACCTGGGGTGTGGGAATTCATTTTAAGGCTCCGTTTCTGGACCGGGTGGCCCGGCGTGTGACTTTGAAGGAACAGGTTGTGGACTTTGCTCCCCAGCCGGTGATTACGAAGGATAATGTTACCATGCAGATTGATACCGTTGTTTATTTTCAGATTACAGATCCTAAGTTATATACATATGGTGTGGAAAATCCTATTAATGCTATTGAGAATTTAACAGCAACTACACTTCGCAATATTATTGGAGAGCTAGAACTTGATGAAACTTTAACATCTCGTGATATTATTAATACTAAAATGCGTTCCATTTTAGATGAGGCTACTGATCCTTGGGGAATTAAAGTTAATCGTGTGGAAGTAAAAAATATTTTGCCACCTCGTGATATTCAAGAGGCAATGGAAAAGCAAATGCGTGCAGAGCGGGAAAGACGAGAAGCTATTCTTAAGGCGGAAGGTGAGAAAAAAGCAGCAGTTTTAATTGCTGAGGGTGAAAAGGAAAGTACGATTTTACGTGCTGATGCTAAAAGAGAAGCTCATATTCGTGAAGCAGAAGGAGAGGCTGAAGCTATTATTAAAATTCAGGAAGCTACTGCTCAAGGATTAAGACTTTTGAAAGACGTTGGGATGGATGATGCAGTTTTAAA
>OFFT01001367.1_pt1 | contig 14824 bp, 12 predicted proteins | sample 1521581 | NCBI WGS metagenome assembly OFFT01 (sample SAMEA3504084, study PRJEB24116) | mouse gut metagenome | biome: mouse gut; feature: mouse-associated habitat; material: faeces | place: Denmark | collected 2011
CCCGCCACATTGCGCCGAACAAGCAGCCGCCGGATCAGGAAGACGATCTGGTAAAAATAGCGTGTGACCATTGCCCACACCAGCATGAAGCCTATGTAATGGACTGGAACCCAAAACCGGGGGCGTGGGTGCTGTGCATCATGCGCCCGGACGGGAGCGGGGACGGGTACGTTGTAGGGGAGGTGTAAGCTGTGGGGAAGCTGGGCGGTTTTGGTTCGCTGTCCTTTGTCGTGTCCAGCAACACAATAAGGACGTTTGAAAAACTGCAATGGGACGTGGGCGCAAGCTACGCCACACACGATCGGCACATGATGCCGGATCTTCTGGAATTTCTGGGGCCTGACCTGGAAACAATCAGCCTGCCCGTTAAGTTTTCTGTCTTCCTGGGCACGAACCCGATACAGGAAGTGGAGCGGTTGCGGGCCATGATCAGGAGCGGGGCGGTAGAACGGCTGGTGCTGGGCGGCCACGTATACGGGGATTATAAATGGGCCATTACCAAAATGTCCGCAGAATTGAAGACCTTTGACAACCGGGGGAACTGCTGGGCGGCGAATACCACGCTGTCACTGAAAGAATACGCCAGGAGGTAGAAGCCGTGTCGTGGATTTTGAAGAACAACGGGAAGATCCTGGAAGACATTTGCCTTGACCCGCAGACGGTGGAAGAAGAAGTGCTGATAAACGGCGCAATCATTCTGGACAGCTACTTAAAGTCTGTAACGCTGATCCGGGGGCTGGGCATGAATACAGACCGCTTGCACCGCCCTGTAAACGTGGTGGCAAATGAGATTGTGGCGAACATTCACGATCAGTTTGAGCAGTACGAACCACGGGCGATCCTGGGGGAAATTACGGTTGACGCAAGCAACGTTCAAGGGATGATGGACATAACGGTGGAAATTGTGGGGGTGAAGAAGGGATGATCAGACGGGAATACCCGGACATTGAATTCGTGGAAACCGACACGGAAACCATAGAAAACAGCATGATCGCGCTGTTTGAATTGATGTACAAGGAAATGACCGGGAAAACGAAAAAGGTTTACCCGGCTTCCCCGGAACGGCTTTTCATTGCCTGGGCCGCCAGCATTGTTATTCAGCAGCGGATCATAATCAACGAAACCGCAAAAAAGAACGTACCGCGCTATGCGAACGGGAAATACCTGGACAGCCTGGGGGAACTGTTCAAAGACACGTTCCGGTTGCCGGAAGCAAGGGCAACCGCCCTTTTCCGCTTCTACATTTCGGAGCCGCAGGAACAAAGCGTGATCGTGCCGCAGGGGACGCGGATCAACTTTGACGGGGAAATCGTCTTTTCCACAACGGAAGAATTGGAGATCCGCGCCGGGGATGCCTATGGGGACATTCTGGGTGAATGTCTTACGCCGGGCATTGTGGGGAACAACATAGCCGCCGGGCAGATCAAAGAAATCATGGATACTTACGACTTCTTTTGGAAGGTGGAAAATATCACGCGGACGGCGGGCGGCGCGGACAAGGAAAGCGATCAAAGCTACTATGAGCGCTTGCGGGAAAGCATGGAAAGTTTCAGCACGGCGGGGCCGGAAGGGGGCTACAGTTACCACGTCAAGAGCGTTTCCACGGCCATTACGGACGTTTCGGCCACGACACCGGAACCGGGGGTGGTTGACATACGGGTGCTGATCAACGGCGGGGAAATGCCAACAGAAGCAACCATGCAGGAAATACAGGACGCTTTGAACACAAGCAAGGTTAGGCCGCTGACTGACAAAGTGATCGTGAAGAAGCCGGAGGAAGTCCCGTTCCATATTGACGTGACCGTATATCTTCCCAGCTACAGCCAAACCAGCAGCGCGATCATTGAAGAAGACGCAAGAAAGGCTGTGGCCGCGTATGTCAAGTGGCAGACCGGGAAAATGGGGCGGGATATTAACCCGTCCTATTTACACCGTCTTTTGATGGACGCGGGGATCAAAAGGGCCGTGATCCGGCAGCCGGAATTTGCCGTTGTGCCCGGAACGTCCGTTGCGCGGCTGGAAGGGCCGGAAACGGTGCTGAACGGGGGCACGGAAGATGAATAACGACATTTACCAGATCGACTTCACGCAAATATTTCCCACGGCCCTACAGCATGACCCGAAAATGATCGCGCTGGCAAAAAGCCTGACGGCGGAACTGCTGACTGTAAGCGGACACATGGAAGACGTGCTGATCTATTCCAGGATCGACCAACTACCGGAAGAGCTGGTGGACATACTGGCCTATGATATGCACGTTGACTGGTACAGCTACGAAGACCCGCTGGCGGTGAAGCGCCAGACGCTGAGAGACAGCGTGAAAGTACATAAGCACATGGGGACAAAATACGCCGTGGAAACGGCGATTCAGGCGTTCTTTCCGGGGGGAACGGTTCAAGAGTGGTTCGACTATGAGGGGGAACCGCATCACTTCCGCATTACGATCCCACTCCCGGGAGGGATAACGCCGGAAGTGCTGGACGATTTGAAGCGGCGGATCTGGCACGTCAAGCGCCTGTCAAGCTGGCTGGACACGATCATAACGGAAACGCAAATGGAAAAAACCATATACGTTACGCCGATCGTGGGCCGGGGGCTTGCCATTACGAAACTGCCAGAACTGGAACCCGCTATGGAGCCGATGCAGCTATACATTACGCCTGTGCTGGGGGACGGTATGGCGGTTACGCGGCTTCCGCCGCTGGAACCGGACTTCCCGGCGGCGGCGGTTCTGGCCCGAATTTCGGCGGTCATGCACAATATCATGGAAACGGCCCTGCCAACGCTGGCGGAACCCGAATTAACGCCGTTTCCGCCGATTCTGGGCCGTGTTTCGGCGGGGGTACATTCTATATCGGAAACGGCCTTGCCGCCGCTGTATGACCCGCTACAGCCCGAATTAAGGGTATATCAGCCGATCGCCGCAAAACAGGGCGCGGCTATCATGGAAACCAAACTGCCAGCGCTGGAAGACTTCCTGACCACCATTCCGGCGGTATGCCGGGCGCGGGCTTTTGGCGCGTTCACCACGATAACAGAAACCAAACTGCCAGAACTAAAGGAGGAAATCAGACTATGAGCCAGTACGGTTGCACCATTCCCCGGCGGGGCCGGGCGCTGATCGCCAAAATCCTTGCGGAAAAGATGCCGCTGAAAATCTCCCGGATCATGATGGGCCAGGGCGTTTGCCCGGAAGATGTGTTCCCCGGCGATCTGGAAGACCTTGTGGAGCCTGTGGCGGCGGGCACGTCCACCGAACCTACCTATGACGGGGACACGGTTCACATGATGGTGGAATACCGCAGCGACTTAAACGGCGGCCTGGATCGGGGCTTCTGGATCAGGGAGTTCGGCGTATTCGCAAAAGACCTGGACGGCACGGAAGTAATGCTGTATTACGGCACGCTGGGCGATTATCCCCAGTGGGTAAGCGCCTATTCGCAGCAGGGGCTTGACACGCGGCGGTATCCCGTGGATATTACGATTGGTGAGGGGGCCACGGTCATTATTGACTATTCCCCAGAAGCCTTTATGACCAGCGAGGACGTGAAGGGCCTTTGCACCACCACCATTCTTCCCATGTTCCTGACGGAAGCGCAAGGGCTGATTGACGCACACAACGCGGACGAAAACGCACACCAGGCGATCCAGAACGCCGCCGCAGATATTAACAGGCGGCTTGCCCTGATCGAACTGATGTATAACACGGAAGTAAAGGGCAACCCGTTTGTAATCAGCTTTGACGATCTCTCGAAGCTGGTTGTAACGGGCGTGTGGAACAAGGAACAAAGGCGGCTGGAATTTTGATGGATACAATCCGCTTTTTCCTTCCGCCGCCGGAACTGTCCTGCTTGATCGGAAACCTGTTCACGGAATTAGAACCGCCTTGCGGAGCGGGACAGCTTGAAGCGGACGGGATCACGCTGTACGGCTGGACGATAAGCGGGGAACGCGGGGAACTGCATATTTTCCCGGATCACTGTACATTCACGGGCCGCCTGGAAGACTACCAGACGGCCCGTTTCGGAGCCTGCCCGGAAAGGGGTTGCAATGGCAGAATTTAAGCTGGGCAATAAGGCCGTTGAACTATACCGCTACACGCTACAGGTAACGCGGCCCGTGGCGGACGATAAGGTAGACGCGAAGGACGCGGCAAAGGTCATGAAGACCATTGCACGGGCGGATACCATAGAGGAAATGCGGGAACTTCTGCTGAAAACGGCGGATCGCCTGGATAAGAAGCCGGGCCGCCCGCGCTTCCCCAAAAGTGAAAGTTTCGGCATGATCGCCGATCTGCGGGGCGCGGCGCGGAATATCGTGCGCGGGGTACACGCCGCAAATGAAACAATCTTCACGGAACGCCCGGAAGAACGGCTGAAAGAAATTAAAGCCGTGATAGATGAATGTAACCTGATGTTGCAGCTTGTGGCATTGAGCGAAGAACTAAAGTACGCAGACATAAAGAGGGTTGAAACCTGGACAAACAAGATCCTTGATGTGAAGCGTATGTGTTTGGCCTGGATGAAGAAGGACGGCGAACGGGCTAAAAAGATTCTTGCCGAAAAAGACCGCGAGAAAATGACCGTCATAATTGCCCTTGTGCGGGACATTATGGCGGCGGAAGCAGCCGGAAAAACAAAAATGGATACAGCACGGCGGCAGCCGTGAAGTATTGGGGTACAGCCCGGAAACGCCGTGAATTGGTGGTTGCGCTCTCCGAACCTGAACAACTCTACCAACGCCTGGAACGTCAATTCCAATGGCAATGCCAACAACAACAACTGTTCCTATACCGGGTATTATCTGCGGCCCGCTTTGATGGATACGCCAGACCAAGTAGGCATAAGCCGAACGCCGCGCCCCATCTTCAAAGGGGACTGTATCCCGTCCAACTTCTGCGCGTGGAAGACGGATAAACACAAGGCGTTGACGCTGGCCGCCGTTGGAGCCGTCAGCTATCAGCAGCGCCGGAAGGAATGAGGGGAAGCCCGGCGCGGGCAAAGCGCCGGGCTTCCGAATTACCAGGGGTAACGAATGAACTATGAACAGCTTTGCTCATTTGAGGTGCTATATGCAGCCTATAAGACCGCCCGGCAGGGCAAACGCGAAAAACAAGGGGCCGCCCAGTATGAAGCAAACGCGCTGGCCTGTACCGCCAGGCTGTCCCGTCTGCTGTTAAGCGGGGCCTATAAGCCGGGGAAATTTGAGGTATTCACGGTATACGAACCAAAGAAAAGGCTTGTACAAGCGCCCGCGTTCGTTGACAAAGTGGTACAGCACGCCATAGTTGATAACATTCTGTACGAAGCCATAACCAGCAGCTTCATACAGGACAGCTACGCTTCCCAGGTATGGAAGGGTATGCACGTAGGCTTGAACCGCTTAAAAGAACAAATGCAGGACTACTTCCAAAAGCGGAAGGGGCATGACGAAGCCGCACGCAGGGCCGCAGGCTTGCCGCCGCGCCCGCCGGAACAGTGGGACTACGCGGACGGCTGGATCTTGAAAGCGGACGTGCATCACTTCTTTGCCAGCATAGACCACAACATTTTGAAAGAAAAGTTGCGGCGGAAAGTGGCGGACGATCGGGTATTTGCCCTTATGTGTACCTACATTGACAGCACGGACGGGTTGCCGCTGGGGTATCAGACTTCACAACTGCTGGCGCTTATGTACCTTGATGAATTTGATCATTGGGTGAAAGAAACACTACACGCCCGCTATTACGGGCGCTATATGGATGATTTTTATATTATCCATGAAGACAAGGCATATCTGAAAAAATGCCTTGTGGAGATCCGGGAAAGGATGGACGAATTGAAGCTGGAACTAAACGGCAAAACGGCCATTTTCCCATTGAAGAACGGGATCAACTTCCTGGGCTTCCACACATATTTGGACAGCGGCGGCGCGGTGGTCATGAAGCTACGCCGGGACAGCATACGGCGGATGAAAGACCGGATCAAGGGCTGGAAAGAAGACTTTCCGGCGGGGAAAATCAGCCGGGAAAAGATCGTGGTATGCTGGAAAGCGTGGGACGCACACGCGGCCCACGGGGACACCTACGCATTGCGGCAGAAGATGGCGGCGGAAGTATCCGCCATAATCGGCGTGCGGCTGACCGCCCGCAGGAAGATCCGCAAGTCAAAATATGACGATGCCCGGAAGATGGTTAAAAAACTGCGGCGGCAGGGCCGGAAGAAGCCCGGCCAAAGGAGCAAAAAGGAGGAATAAACCCTATGGCAAGCGTGGCATTAGGTCAAAAGGCTGTGGGAAGCGTTGTTAAGCTGAAATTTAACGGCGCTATGCGGGAATTTCTGGTGGTTCACCAGGGCCGCCCGTCCACGCTCTATGACGCAAGCTGTGACGGCGTATGGTTGTTGATGAAAGACTGCCTGGAAGCCAAGCGCTGGCACAGTTCGGACGTGAACGACTACGCAAACAGCGAGGTAAACAGCTATCTTAACAGCACGGTTCTTTCCAAGTTTGACAAAGACATACAGGCCCAGATCAAACAGGTAAAGATCCCCTATCGGCCCGGCAGCGGAACGAGCGGGACAGTGAACAGCGGGGCCAACGGGCTTTCCACAAAAATTTTCCTGCTGTCCGATCGGGAAGTGGGCTACACAAAATCCAACATCAACCAGTACATTTGCGACGATGGCGCAAAACTGGCCTACTTCCAGGACGGAAACGGAACCAGTGAGAAGATCGCAAAGTTCAACGGAAGCGCCGTGCATTGGTGGTTGCGCTCTCCGTACCTGGGCGGCTCTACCTACGCCTGGCACGTCTATTCCAATGGCAGTGCCCACAACGGCCACTGTCCCTATGCCGGGTATTATCTGCGGCCCGCTTTGATCCTGCCCTCTAACCTCTTGACCTCTGACGATGGCACGATCAACACGAACACGGCCCCGACTACGCCCGGAAGCATCAACGTACCGGGGAATATCCAGGGCGGAAGCACGATTACGGTAAGCTGGGGCGCGTCCACGGACGCGGAAAAAAATCTGGAAGGGTATGTGGTAGAACGCAGCACCAACGGCGGCGGACAGTGGACGCAGGTATACCAGGGCAGCGGAACCAGCACCACAAATACCGTCCCGGCAGGGACGGAAACGGTTATGTACCGGGTAAAGGCTTACGACAGCGAAGGGCTTTACAGCGGGTACAGAACCAGCGGCCAGATCACAGTAATTAACAACAACGCCCCCGGTATCCCGGCCAGCATCACGATCCCCAATGAGGTTTTAGGCGGAAAGCAGCTGACAATCACATGGGGCGCGGCCACGGACGTTGACGGGGATCTTGCTGGGTACAGCCTGGAACGCCAAGTGGACGGCGCGGACAGCTGGGCGGAAGTGTACCGGGGCAGCAATTTGAGTTATACGGACACGGTAACGCGGGGCTGGGCCAGCGTGTGTTACCGGGTGCGGGCCTATGACAGCCACAACGCCTACGGCGGCTATGCCACGTCCCAAAGCCGCCCCGTGAACAATAATATTGCGCCCGTTATTACCTGTTCCCAGGGAAGCGGCGCTGACCTGGGGACGAAAGACGGCGGCTTTTCCATTGCCTACAGCGTGGAAGACCCGGACGGGGACAGCATGACCGTAACGGAAGCCATTGACGGGATGACAAAGCGGGCGTTTACACCGGAGCCGGGCGCAAACAACAGCTTTGCCGTAACCGGGGAATATTTTATGTGCCTGCTGAACGGGCGGCACACCATGACCATTACGGCCAGTGACGGCAAGGGAAGCACGGTTCACACGCTGACATTTACCAAGGAGATCCACGCCGCTTCAATCACGCTGGCGGAACCGCTGGACGCGGACGCGAAAATTGAAATTTGCGTTATGTCCGTGATCGGGCAGATTCCCGCCGATGCCGTATACAGCGTGAAGGTGACGAACAACGCAAAGGACGCGGCCCCTGTGTGGGAAGACTGTACGGCGGAAGTTCGGGCGGGTGCTAACCACGTTTTCACGAATACCACGGCAGAAAACGGCTTTGCGTTCAACTTCAAGATCGAAGTGGAACGCGGGGCCAGCGGTGAGGGCGGCTATATTTCTTCCGCCCAGGGAGGTTTTCAATAATGAGTTTGCAGCACAGAAAAGACAGCGTGCGGGAACTGCGGCTGAAACAGCAGGGGATCACGCCGCCGAAAGACTGGAACAACGTGGAACAGGTGCGGGACGTAGTGAAGCAGCAGATCGGCGCGGCCTGTTCCGCCGCCATTTACGCTGGGGTTGAAGTGGGCGGCGCACGCTACAGCCTGACCGAACACGATCAAACGGAACTGCTGGCCCAGGCCCAGGCGGTGAAGGAGGGGGCGCAGGCCGTCCCGTACCACGCGGACGGGGAACTTTGCCGGATGTATCCGGCGGCGGAGTTTTCCGCGCTGGCCCAGGATGGGGGAAAAATCCGGCTCATGGCAGCGGCGGGACTGGATTATCTCTCTTCCGACGGCGGTGCGACATTTTATAAGGCGGGTACGGAAGAGATGGCAGCAGGGCCCGGGAGCCTGAATCAGGAAAGGACCGTGAATCCGGCAGTGACGCCCGGAGGCGGCAGGATATATATGGAATATGATGTCTCCTATTCCAATGAGGAACCGGTTGTCACTTCCCGTACTGTCCTGGTTACGGAAGCGGGGGAGGAGAAGATCCTGGATGTTTTTGGGGACAATTATACTTGTTTCTGGTATGCGGAAGGATCCTTTTATGCCTATGTCTTTACAGATGGAGAAGGAGAAGTGCCCCGGTATTACAAGGTGGACCCGGTCACGGGAGAGACGGAATTTATACTGGAGCAGAATATTCATGCCTATTATATGGCAGCCCATGAAAACCTGCTCTATGTGATGGGGAATGAGGGTGTGCTGATTTATGATATGGACGCGGAGAAGGTGACGGAGAAGCAGGACCAGATTCTCTCTTCCTTTGTGGCTGGGAAATTCACAATGAAGAGTAATATACCGGTTATGATATATCCCTATGGGGATGGAGTTTATCTTCTCACGCGCCAGGGACTGTACTGGCATGAACTGTATGGGGAAACCGTGGACCAGATTATAGACGGCAATCTGTGTACCATGGGAAACGGTGAAAAAGTATTTACGGGTATGGCAGTCCGGGAGACAGAGGACAGGCCGGAATTTCTGGTACTGTATGACGGCAGGGAACTGATGCGCTATACTTATGATCCCACTTTGCCCACAGTGCCGGACGCCCTGCGGGTATACAGTGTCCACAGGGACAGTCAGGTGGCCCGGGCAGTGAATGCCTTCCGGGCACAGAATCCCGATTTGACTGTGATTTATGAGGTGGGACTGGACACTGCCTACGGTGCCACCGTGGATGATGTTCTGAAAGAACTGGCCACGGAAATGGGGGCGGGAAAAGGACCGGACATACTGATCATGGATGATATTCCCTATGAGTCGTATCTGGAAAAGGATGTGTTGATGGACTTGTCCGATCTGCGGGAAAGTATGACAAAAGAGGAGTATTTTGTCAATGTAATCGATGGATTTGCAGAGGAGAAAGGCCTTTTCACCATACCCATGTCCTTTGCCATACCGGTTCTGGGAGGAGACAGCGGCATAGAGGGCGCAGAGACCCTGGCTGATCTGGCAGACCGGCTGGAGGCGAAACGGGAAAAGGGGGAGGATACTTTTGTGTTCTGTACCTGGGATGCGGAAAGCACCCTGCGGCTGCTGGCCCAGTCCAGCCAGGGAGCATGGATGAAAGATGGTGCGCTGGATAAAGAAAGCGTGACGGAATTTCTGACCCAGGCCCGGAGAATCTATGAGATACAGTTTGCTGTGGAAGCAGATCCTTATGAAGATTGTCCGTACTATTATTCTTCCCACTCGGGACTGGCCGAAACGGGCGGAATGTGGACGATTGATCCCCAGCAGTATCCTCTGGCAAGACGTTTTGATTCCGATGGGGCGTTCGGCATGATAGATAAGATTACAGTCGAGTTTGCCGAGGAGGACGCGCCATATTATGCAGGCTTTGTCAGTGGCGGAGAAAAGGATTTTCAATTCTTCCTGGGAATGCGCAAGGAGGGGGAGACTTATGTGAGGATGCCGGGACAGCGGTACGGCGAATGCCTTGCGTCCACACTGCTGTCCATCAACAAGGCAACCAAACATGCGGAGGACAGCAGACGTTTCCTGGAATATGCCATTTCTTATGAATTTCTGGAGTCAGGCGCATTTGACGGAACACCTGTAAACAGGGAAGCCTATCTGCACCGGCAGCAGACGGTTCCGGAATTGGCCGGCTATGGCGGGGATTCGTTTCACGGAAAAAGCTATTTGTTCCAGATAGAGCCGCCCACAGAGGATGAATGGAAGAAAATCACCGGCCTGGCAGATTCGGTCACAGGAGTGAACCGCTGTGACGCCACGGTGTACGAGGCGGTGGTGGAGTACGGCATACCGGCCCTTACCGGCGAGACAAGTGTGGAGGAAGCCGTTGCCGCCATTGAGAAGAATGTGAAAATCTATCTGGCAGAATAGGCAGGACATTCTGCCGGGGCCGTACTTTGTGAATATGATAAGCTGAATATGATAAGATATCCTTCGTGTGTCTATCTTCCACGAAGGGTATTGTTTTATACAGGAAATTGTGCTAATATTCTATTGTGATCTCAAATCGTAAATTTTTTCGGAAGTTCGCGTCTGGGAAACGTCATTCCTATTACATCACAGTTTATAAAAAGGATAGAGGCATATGGAAAAAATCAGGGGTAGTATGGAAACTCTCAGTGCCATGCAGATTACATCCAATACAGAGGGACTGGATGCGGAGAGCAAAATTTTGCTGCACAGCAAGGAAGTGCTGGCCGTCATTTTGCAGGGGGTAGTTGCGGAGTATAAGGGGTACACTACAAAGGACATTATCAATTTTATAGAGGCAGATTCCATAACCGATGGAAAAGAGGTATCTCCGGGAAGAACCAATACACAGCTGCGGGGTGACACCACGGAGTATATACAGCTGAATGAGAAGACATCCCTGTTTGATGTGTTTTTTCGGGCAAAAAACCCGCAGCTGTCTGCCGGAAACATGCTTGTGAACCTGCATATTGATATTGAAGCACAAAAGTCATATCGGCCCGGTTATCCGGTTGAGAAGAGAGGATTGTATTATCTGGCAAGAAGTTTGTCTGCCCAGCTGTCTCTTCTCAGGGATAAAACGGACTATGGGGAGCTGGAGAAATGTATCAGTATCTGGATATGCAGGGATGATATCCCAAAGGCCGAATGCTACAGTATGTCTTTTTACGAAATATGTAATACCAGAAATATTGGAAATTGCAAGGTCAGGAGGGAAAATTACGATTTGTTGACTTTGGTGGTTATCAAACTGGGTGAAAAGATGTATAATGGAAAAAAGGGAGACGAAGGTTTTGGCCTGCTTCGTTTTCTAAATGCACTTATGTATCCTCACAAGAGTGACTTTATGGATACAATATCGGAATATATTGACTTTTCAGCAAATGAAGAGTTATGGCAGGAGGTGAAACAGATGTCGGGACTGGGACAGAGTATTCTGGCGGAAGGGATAGAACAAGGAATAGAACAGGGAATAGAACAAGGGATCTTTATGACATTATGCGGCCTGGTGAATGACGGTCTGTTGGACAAGGAGGAAGCCGCACGGAGAATGAATCTGCCGGAGGAGGCGTTTTCCGAAAAAATGAAAAAGTCACTTGACATTTCGGATGGGAAACAGTATGATTAAGAAACAACAAAGGAATAAGCGTTGAAGGTGCAAAGTAGGGGTTTATTTTCTTGCAGAGAGGGGAGGTCACCGGCTGAAAGCTTCCCTAAGTTCGGATAAACCGTGAATTTCCCACCGGAGCTGTCTGCTGGAACAAAGGGGACTTTAAGTAGAGCAGGCCGTGAAACGCGCGTTAAGCGTATCAGAGAGCCGGATATCTGCAGTAATCCCGGACTTTCATGCAGGCTGGTGCAAGCCCGCGGCATGGGGGAATGTGGATGCCGGAAGCAGGGTGGTACCGCGGAATTGTGATTTCGTCCCTTGCAGTTTTGAATTTTGAAAGCTGCAGGGGATTTTTTACGTATAAAAAAATACATTTGGGACAGAAGCTGACGTAACAAAAGGATGTCCTGACAGAAAAATATTCTGCAGCGGAAACGCCAGGTTTAAACAGGAAACGGAGACGGAGGTAGAAAATGAGAGACAGACTTGAGAAAATCAAGGAGAAGGCAATGGCGCAGCTTGGCAGCTGTGACACCGCTGACAAATTGAATGATATCAGGGTCGGTATACTGGGGAAAAAGGGAGAACTGACCGATCTGCTGAAATCCATGCGGGACGTACTTCCCGAAGACAGGCCGAAGGTAGGCCAGATGGTAAACGAGACCAGGGCGGAGATCGAGAAACTTCTGGAGGAACGCAGGGCCAGAATCGAAAAGGCTGTCCGGGAAGCGAAAATGAAGGCGGAAGTCATTGATGTGACCCTGCCGGCAGACAGAACGGAGATGGGACACAGACATCCCGATACCATTGTTCTGGAGGAAGTGGAGCGGATATTTGTGGGGATGGGCTACGAAGTGGTGGAAGGCCCGGAAGTGGAAAAGGATTATTATAATTTTGAGGCGCTGAATATTCCCCCGGACCATCCGGCAAAGGACGAGCAGGATACTTTTTATGTGACGGGAGACATTCTCCTGCGCACCCAGACCTCCGGCGTGCAGGTGCATGAGATGGAAAAGGGGAAACTGCCCATTAGAATGATTGCGCCCGGCAGGGTGTTCCGGTCGGACGAGGTGGACGCCACCCATTCGCCCTGCTTCCATCAGATTGAGGGACTTGTGATCGATAAGCATATTACATTTGCGGATCTGAAAGGCACGCTGGAATTATTTGCCAGGGAATTGTTCGGGGAAAATACAAAGGTAAAATTCCGTCCCCACCATTTCCCTTTTACGGAGCCCAGCGCGGAGATGGACGTTACCTGCTTTAAATGCGGCGGACAGGGATGCCGGTTCTGCAAGGGCAGCGGCTGGATCGAAATTCTGGGCTGCGGCATGGTACATCCCCATGTGCTTGAGATGAGCGGCATTGATCCGGAGGAATACACTGGCTTTGCCTTCGGCGTGGGCCTGGAGCGTATCACACTGCTGAAATACGAGATTGACGATATGCGTCTGCTCTATGAGAACGATATCAGATTCCTGAAGCAGTTTTAAATGCCGGGGGCGGTATGGCGGGAGGTGTGAAATATCCTGCCGAAAGCGGAAAATCAAAGGAAAGGACATCAGATACATGAATACAGCATTGTCATGGATTAAAGCATATGTGCCGGAACTGGAATGCACGGATCAGGAATACTGCGACGCAATGACACTGTCCGGCACGAAGGTGGAAGGGTATGAGAGACGGGATAAGAATCTGGAAAAGATTATCGTAGGACAGATTGTTTCCATAGAAAAGCATCCGGATGCGGAGAAGCTTATTGTATGCCAGGTAAATATCGGCACGGAGACTGTTCAGATTGTCACTGGAGCCCACAATGTGAAAGTGGGGGACAAGGTTCCCGTAGTCCTGGACGGCGGAAAAGTGGCCGGGGGACATGACGGAGGCCCCCTTCCGGAGGAAGGCATCAGAATCAAGGCGGGAAAACTCAGGGGGGTTCCGTCCAACGGAATGATGTGTTCCATTGAAGAACTGGGTTCCGACCGGAATATGTATCCGGAGGCGCCGGAAGAGGGAATTTATATTTTCGGAGAAGATGCGGAGACCGGTTCCGACGCGGTGGAACTGCTGGGACTGCATGATACCGTATTTGAATATGAGATCACCAGCAACCGTGTGGACTGCTACAGCGTGCTGGGTGTGGCCAGGGAAGCTGCGGCAACCTTTCGGAAGCCTTTTGTGCCTCCGGTGGTGAAGGAAACCGGCAATGGGGAGGACGTTCATGATTATATCAGCGTGGAGGTCCGTGATCCGGATTTATGTCCCAGGTACTGTGCAAGAGTCTGCAAAAATATCAAAATCGGCCCTTCGCCGGAGTGGATGCAGCGGAGACTGGCTGCCAGCGGGATCCGGCCCATCAATAATCTGGTGGACATCACCAATTATGTGATGGAAGAATATGGACAGCCCATGCATGCCTTTGACCTGGATACCATAGCAGGACACCGGATTATTGTGCGCCGGGCAAAGGATGGGGATGAATTCCAGACGCTGGACGGACAGGTCCGCAAACTGGACAGCGAAGTGCTGATGATCTGCGACGCGGAAAAAGAGGTGGCCATCGGCGGCATCATGGGCGGTGAAAACAGCAAGATCACGGATTCCGTGAAGACGGTTCTCTTTGAGGCGGCTATTTTCAACGGCCCCAATGTGAGAAAATCCTCCAAGAGAATCGGCCTGCGCACGGATTCTTCCGGCAAATTTGAAAAAGGGCTGGAGCCCCATAATGCGGAGGATGCCATCAACCGCGCCTGCCAGCTGATAGAGGAACTTGGCTGCGGGGAAGCGGTGGGAGGCATGGTGGATGTGGCCGTGCCCATGTCCGGCAAAAAAGTGCTGCCCTTCAGGCCTGAAAAATACAACCGCCTTCTGGGAACACAGCTTTCGGCAGAAGAAATGCTCAGGATTCTGGAGCGTCTGGAAATCCGTATCCTGACCGGTGAAAAGGGCGGCATAGAACTGGAAATTCCGTATTTCCGTCAGGATTTGAACTGCGATGCGGATATTGCGGAGGAAGTGGTGAGATTTTACGGATATGACAAGATTCCCACCACCCTGCCGGAGGGAGAAGCCACGGCGGG
>OFFT01001375.1_pt1 | contig 14780 bp, 9 predicted proteins | sample 1521581 | NCBI WGS metagenome assembly OFFT01 (sample SAMEA3504084, study PRJEB24116) | mouse gut metagenome | biome: mouse gut; feature: mouse-associated habitat; material: faeces | place: Denmark | collected 2011
GGGCATCTCCGCCTCAGTCACAAAACGGGAAGAATATCCGCCGCCGCGGAAGTAGCCGCAGTCAGCATAGTTCCAGGTAGTGGCCTTCATGATGGCCTTCTGGTCCTCCTCGGTAACTTCATACCAGGGCTTCATGATCCCGTTGCCCTGGGCGTCTTTGGCCTGTCCGTTGGCATCCAGGCAGGCGGCGCCGGAGTTGATCAGGTGGATGAATCCGCCGGCCTCCTTAGCTATGCCCTCCAGCTCGTAGCCCGTGGCCTTCTTCACAGCCTCAGGGCTCCAGTAGGTGCGCACGTCCGCGAAAATCTGGGCACGGTTGGTGAGGAGCTTCATGAACAGCATCCCCAGGCCGTTCAGGGTATCGTTCTCCGTGGCCAGTATGTAGGGCTCCCTTGCGCCGTTCCAGTCGAAGGAAGTGTTCAGCATGGCCTCGGGGAAGTCGCAGTTGGGATAGAAGTCCGTCCACTGTCTCTGTCCCTGGAAGCCTGCGGCGATGGCATTGTGGCCCACCATCTCCTCCTCCCGGCCTTCGGGCAGGTTCTTGTTGCCGTTCATCAGATCCTTGATGATGCACATCATCTTGACTACGAACTCCCAGTCCTTGTCCTTCTCCTCCCTGGTCTTCTGGACGGCTTCCGGATTCTTGTCGAAGCCTTCCTTGCAGTTGGCCTTCACCCAGGCAAGGGCCTTCTCGTATTCTTTCTGGTCGTAGATTCCCTCTGTCATGCGGCGGATAATCTCCACCTCGTCCACGGACTCCACGCGCATGCCAAGGTATTCCTCAATGAACGCAGGATCGATGATGGAGCCGCCGATGCCCATGCAGATAGAGCCGATCTGCAGATAGGATTTCCCGCGCATGGTGGCCACCGCCACGGCGGCACGGCCGAAGCGCAGCAGCTTCTCCTTCACGTCCTCAGGGATGTCAGTGACCTCGTCCAGGTTCTGCACCTCATGGCCGTAGATGCCGAAGGCGGGCAGGCCCTTCTGGGCGTGGGTGGCCAGCACGGAGGCCAGATACACCGCGCCGGGGCGCTCGGTGCCGTTGAAGCCCCAGACTCCCTTGATGGTATTCGGATCCATGTCCATGGTCTCTGCGCCGTAGCACCAGCAGGGTGTCACGGTCAAAGTGATGTCCACCCCTGCCTTGCGGAACTTGTCCGCACAGGCGGCAGTCTCGCCTACGCGCCCGATGGTGGTATCCGCAATCACCACCTTCACCGGCTCCCCGTTAGAATAGCGAAGATTCTCCGTGAAAAGCGCTGCTGCCGCTTTCGCCATGTTCATGGTCTGCTCTTCCAGCGATTCCCGGACCTTCAGATATCCGCGCCTGCCGTCAATGGTGGGACGGATACCGATCACCGGGTAATCGCCAATCAACCTGTTCTCTGCCATCATATATCCTCCTTTGATATTGGAATATAAATGTAAAAACATCCGGCTGTTTGCTGCCGTGAATAAGGTCATTATACCATAATCAGAGGACTTTTCAAGTACACAATCTCCATGTTTTTCGTCAGAAAGAACAAAAATGCGATTTCCCTCACTTTCCCCGTGACAATTTCATGAAATGGCCTGACGCGGAATCTCTGTGATATCCATGTAAATGCACAAAACTACAGAAAACCTTGCTTCTGTGGGCTTTAGCTTCCTTTATCATCTTTTCGGCCATGACCATTCCACTATACCCTATTTTCTTTCTGGGACTGACCCAGATTGCCCTCACAGGCTATTCGAGTGTGTCCCTGGATAAGCATTCTGCTCTTTCATATACCAGGTAGTAGTCACTTTAAAAAGATCTGCCTCGACCTCGAGGTACAGCTGTCCCCCCTGCAGCTCCATGAAGCTCTTGGCGATGGCAAGCCCAAGGCCGCTGCCCTCAGTGTTGCGGGAGGCATCGCCCCTGACAAACCGCTCCGTCAGTTCAGAGGAGTCCACCGTTATCTCCTGGGCAGAAATATTCTTCAAGGTGATTACAATAGTGTCATCTATCCGGAACCCGTTCACATACACCCTTGTCCCAGGCAGGGCATATTTCGCGATATTGCCGAACAGATTCTCATAAATGCGGTAAGTCTTCTGACTGTCCAGCGGCAAAATCACCTTCTCGTCCGTCAGGTTCATCCGGACATCCAGATTCGCCGCCCCAATCTTATCCGACATCTCAAAAGCCACCTGCTTCACGAGATTCATGATGTCCACATCCATGATGTTGAGGGTGATGTTGTGGGAATTGGCCTTGCTGAACTCGAACAGATCCTCTATCAGGCTCTTCAGCCGCAGGGACCTGTTCTCCAGCGTGGCCAGGTACTCCCTTCGCTGCTCCTCTGTGATGTCCTTCTCCTTCAGCAGGTTCACGTAAGTGATGATGGCCGTCAGGGGCGTCTTCAAGTCATGGGACATGTTCGTCACCAGCTCCACCTTCATCCGTTGGCTCTTCACTTCCGCGTCCACTGCTTTCTGAAGCCCCTCCTGAATCTTGAAGACCTGCTCCCGAAAAGGTTCGAAGACGCCCAGGTCTTCCTGTATGGTCACATTCAGCTTCCCCTCCGCAATCTCGTCCACGGCCTTCAGCAGGATTTGATAGCGCTTCTGCAGCTCGCTGATATATTTCCGCAGAATGAAATACAACACAATGGAATACACCAGCGTGATTGCAAAGCCGCCGATCCAGAAGCAGCTGATCAGGAACAGGATTACCGCGTTCACCAACAGCAGCTTGATAATCGTCCTGTTGGCATTCTTTGTCAGATCCATATGTGCCATTGAGTCATAGAACTCCACTACCTTTCTCTTCACAAAAGGGAAGAACCTATATACCACGCTCCTCTGCCGGATATACTCCCTGACGCCCAGTCCCGGCAGCGCCCTGGCGCAGAGGCCCATGTGCCAGCATGCGGAAAAGAACAAGGTCAGCACCGCCCCATTGAGAATCATGGCCAATATCTTCGCACTGGCTTCATTGATTCCCAGATAACCTGAAAATGCCCCCCCTGCCTTGCCGCTGGCCACATAGACGATCATATGCAGAACTATGCCCGCGCAGGCCATGAGCGCCATCCCCATACAGACCAGCAGCTCCAGAGAAATCTTGCAGAGCCTTTCGTCCCGCCAGGGCCTTCCATGTCCCGGCAGCGGCAGCACCAGGCCCAGAAGAGCCATGAAAGCCATGCATAACAAAAAGATGCTGTTCAGGCCGGAGGAGAAATACGCGTCCGTGGAATAATCATAATATCTGTAAGTGCTGTAATAGCGGATATCTGAACTCCCGGACGCATCCATCTTCCCCACATAGATTCCTTCGGCGCTTTCCTTCCTGGCCTCCCATGCCTCCCTGGAGACGGCGAATGTCACAGTGCAGTCCACAGGCCCCTTCACGCGCCCATATCGTCCGAAGACCGTCAGGTAGCTTTCAAGCTGGTTCTGCAGAGAGATGTCCCTGGCTGCTTCATTGGCCAGCTTCCTGACCTGGCTGACGTCCCTGCCTCTGATTGTATCCCCGATGGTCACGTTCCCGCTTCCGTCAAAGGAAAAGCTCAGCAGAAAATACTGGTCGTCCAAACTTCTGTTCCTGTCCTCCACGGACATGTTCGTGACATATTTCCCCGTCTTATCATCTACAATAATGTAGTCGTAGCTGCTGTTCAGGTTCCGGAAAGCCCCTTCCAGCAGGCTGAAATAGTCGTCCATCTTCGCCAAATCTTTCGCCAGGCTCTCGCATTCCGAAAAGTTGAGATTATAGATTTCTCCGCCGCTCTCATATTCCTGGAGCCAATCTTCCTCCAGGAGCCCCTCCTCCACATACGCTTCTATTGCCTCTTGGCTCAGGATTTCCAGGGATATGGCCTCCTCCATCCATTCCCGCGAAAGTTCCCCCTCATCAGCCATGTACTCCTCCAGACCGGAGAAATCCAAGAACAGGCTCAACAGATTCTGGTACTCCGTCACCTTTTTCTCATCCAGAATCCACTCATAGCCTTCTTCCGTCTCCAGATAGAGATCGGAATACTTCAAAAACACCTCACTCTGGGCATTGCGCAAATCCCGGTACAGCAGATAACAGTTCTGGCACAGCCATGCGATATGTTCCGCGTTCTCCAGAGGGCTCACCTCGTATTTCTCCGCCCGGGAACGAAAGACGCCATAAAAGCAGCTGAACACCACAGAAAGGATAAGGCTGACCACGATTCCTCTGAAAAGCCACGGCTTCTCCCGCCTGATTTTTCCCAAAAGCCCCTTTCTGTCCTTCTTCTCCCTGGCAGCCCCTGTCCACAGTTCCAGCTGTTCCGCTTCCTTTTTTCCCCTTAAACGCGCCATACCGTCCTCCTGTTCCTGTCTGCGCCCATCCGTTATTGCCGGTCAATCTTGTAGCCCACGCCCCACACTACTTTCAGATATTTAGGATTCTTTGGGTCGATTTCTATCTTCTCCCGAATGTTCCTCACATGCACCATGATGGTGTCGGTGTTCACGGCCTTCTCGTTCCAGATCCGCTCGTAAATCTCGTCCGCGGAAAAGACCCTGCCGGGATTCTTGATGAGCAGCTGTACGATTTTGAATTCCATGGGCGTCAGCTTCACCGGCTCGCCGTCCACAGAGACTTCGACCGTATCTTCGTTCAGTTCCAGCCCCCCGATGGTGTAGACATGATCCTGATTGCGATCCTCGTTTATGGCAGACAGATACTTGGAATACCGGCGCAGGTGGGAATTGACTCGAGCCAGCAGCTCCAGCGGCGTGAAAGGCTTCGTCACATAATCGTCCGCGCCCATGTTCAGCCCCATGATCTTATCCACTTCCTCCGACTTGGCGGACAGCATGATCACCGGGAATTCCTTCTCTCTGGACCGAAGCTTCATCAGCATGGTGACCCCGTCCATCACGGGCATCATGATGTCCACGATAGCCAGATGAATCTCCACCTCCTCCGCTACCTTCAGCCCCTCCGCCCCATTGGAGGCCTGATATACCTCATACCCCTGATTCTTCAGATAGATTTCAATGCCTTCCCGAATCTCCTTGTCGTCCTCGACCACTAATACGTGATACTTCTGTTCCATATGATGCCCCTCCGGTTCTCCTTACGGCATCCGGCCTGCCGTCCCCTCAGGCGCTCAGCCTTCCAGGAGCAGCCGGATATGCCGCTTTTTATGCATTGCACTCTCTGCAATAACACTATTATAATAATGAACCGCATCGAAAGCAACCGCTTCTTCACGATAGAGGGCAGCTTTTTGGAAAGCGTTCCGCGCCATCCGCCCGTCCAAGGCCTCTTCCAGGAAATCCGCCACCTTTCCGGCGTATTCCTCCGTATCCTCCCCGGTGAGGAAGCCATTGGCCCCATCGTCCACCAGATCCTCCACCCCGGAAGCCCGGACGGCGATTACCGGCGTAGCCCCGGCAAAGGCTTCCAGCACCACGATTCCCTGGGTCTCCGTCTTGGACGCGAAGAGGAAGCCGTCCGCCGCCTTGAAATACGCGGCAATCCGTTCATTGGGAATCGTCCCTGTAAAGACTATGTCCTCCTGGAGCCCCAGCATCCGGCTGCGCTCCTCCAGGGCTTTTTTGTCCGGCCCGTCCCCAATCATCAGCATCCGGAAAGGCTTTCTGTAGAGGGCCTTCACCCGGGCCAGGCTTTCCAGCAGGAAAGAGACGTTCTTCTCGCTGGCCATCCTGGATACTGTCAGGAGCAGCGGCATATGCTCCGCGCCGTAGAGCCTGCGGATTTCTGCCGCCGCCTCCTGGCTTACGTTGAAATTCGCCTGCTCGATGCCCGTGGGCAGGATGCCTGTATTCTCTACGGGCACATGGCATATGTCGGTAAGGTAGTCCTGCATGCCCGCAGTGGGCGCGAAGACGAAATCGCAGCGCTTCAGGAAGCCGTGCAGGTAAAGGGGCATGATTCTGTCCAGCTTACAGATTCCCTTTGTATAGCAGCTGGCGTACTGTTCATATCTGGTGTGGTAGGTAAACACCAGCGGGATATGGAACTTGCGGGACAGATGCACTGCCGTCCGTCCGATGAGCATGGGGTGGTGCACATGGATGATGTCGAACGCCTTTCTGCGGAATTCCTTTTCTATCCTTATGTCAAAGGGGTTGGGGAGGACGATTCCCCCGATGAAGTGTTTCATGCAGGTGGCGTAGCGGAAGACGTTCGCTTCTTCCATGGAATCCCCCTCTTCCATTTCCCGCTGTTCCTGATATGTAGGCGCGAAGATCGTCACTTCGTGCCCCAGGGACTCCAATCCTCTGGCCAGCCGTTCTATGGAGATGGGCACGCCGCCCATGATCGGCTTGTAGTTGTTTGTCATTAATGCAATCCTCATCTGTCATACCAGCCTTTCCTCAAAAATCCGCTTTAAGCTATTCCAAATACCTGAAAAATTTTCTCACCCATCAGATAGCCTGCCCCCACGAACACGAAATTCCAGATCAGGATGCCGCAGGCGGAGCTGATGACGTATTTCGTCAGGTTCATTTTGATGACGCCTGCAGGGATGGATACGATGGTGCGGATCATGGGAATCAGCTTCCCCAGGAACACGCCGACGCAGCCCTTCCGCCTGATCCATTCCAGGTTCCTCTCCAGGGCCTCCTTCTGCTTGGGAAACCTCCTGGTATAGGCGTTCAGGAACAGCTCGCCGCCCTTGCGCCCCAATACATACAGGGCCAGGCTCCCCGCAAGGCCCGCCGCCAGGGTGATCGCCATCACCCAGAAGAAATTGATGTTCCCTCTGGCCGCCATGATGCCGGACAGAGGCATGATGATGCCCGCCGGAAAGCCCGGCAGGTTCAGATACTCCAGGAACACGATCACGAATATGGCGATGGCTCCGTATCTGGTGAAATAATAGGTGATTGATGATAAGTCCATTTTCTTTCCTCCCTCTTCTCCCGGCAATGGCTTCCCGGTGCATGCCTTGCTATTGTTAGGGATAGTATATGGAGAAAAAATAAATTGCAGACGCAGGGTTTTCTCAAGAATTTCTAAAGAAATAGCAAGAAAATGCAGAATGAATCTTAGGGAAAATATATCAATCCCCTGTGGCATCACGCCTGAACAGGGGATTGATTACTACATCATTATCTTATTCCGCCTCAAAGGCAAATATCCTCACCACTTCGCTGCCCCATGTCTCCAGCGGTTCCAGCACAAGACCGGTGCAGCCGGAGACGTCCACAGCATATTTTCTCAGGCGCAGATAATTCTTTTCCTCTTCAACTACTGTCCGTCTGCCTCCGTCCAGGCAGCAGGCCGTGATACGATATCTCTTCAGCATGGTAGTGGGCATATGGGACGGCACATAGCACAGCCGCCTGTTGTGGAACATATTGCGGTTCATGCTGTTTTCGGGGCGGGGCAAAGTGCGCCTGTTCAGGTCGCTGTCGAACACCAGACGTATCCGGCTTATATGACAGGGCGTTTCAAAAGTATATGTAATCCGATTCCCGATTTCCCCTGACCATGCATGCACCTCTTCTGCCCGATCCCGATCCGTGCCGTCCCGCAGGCATTCCAGCCCATGTCCTTCCCCCTCAAGGGCGGCGTTTTCACACAGCGTGCTGATTGGACGGCGGAAATGGGGCAGATAGCAGTCGTCATCCATCAGAAGCCTCTGCAGATAAGCGACATATCTTTCGGAAATGTCCTTTGGCAGACAATGCCGCGCCACCGCAATATATGCGGCAGTGCCCACAGCCTGTCCCAGCATGGCGCATGTGCCCATAACGCGGCAGGAACTCAGCGCCGCATGGGAAACAGATATGTTCCGCCCCGCAAAAAAGAGATTAGGCACATCCCGGCTGTACAGACAGCGATAGGGTATCCCATAGGGGGAAGGGACGGTGTGGTAGATGGTGGGCTCCTCATCCGTGCGGAAGCCAGCCGGATGATGGTCGTCCATGCTCCATCCGCCGTAGGCCACCTCATCAATGAAGCTGCCCCCTGATATTACATCATTCTGATTCATGATGTAAGGCCCCTCATACCGTCTGCTCTCCCTCTTTCCCGGAAGCGCCCCCATCCACGAAAGACGCCAATTCCTGTTCTTCTCCCGCTCTTGTGGGCTGTTCTTCAGATAATCCCAGATTCCATAGGCCAGGGAAAGCAGTTCGTCACGGATTTCTTCCGTGTCATTGATGGTATCCCGCGTCCCTCCCAGTTCCAGATACCAGAAATTTTCCATGGGGCTGTTCAAATCAGCCTTTCTGTGCACAAGCTGTTCTTCCGTTATGCGCTCCGCCCAGTCAGGAGGAATGAACTCCTGAGGCTCCCCTGTCTCCTCCGCCTGAAACATGCAGGACATTCCCATGGTACAGGCATCGGCCTGTTCCGGCTGGATGGACTCTTCAAATTCCCCCCGGGCCTCCCTCCCTGCCCGGAAGGACGCGCCGGTCAGCGGCGCAAGGATACTGTCTCCGGAGCAGTCCGCAAACAAGGCCGCCCTGACGCGGTGGTATCTCTGAGTCGTGGTCTGCCATCCGGTGACTGCCTCGATAGCCCCCTCCTTCATGGACGCGTCCAGACAGGAGCAATTCAGTATCAGCGTGATGTTTTCCTCCCGTTTCGCCAGGCCATACAGAATTCCGTCCCAGATATAATAGTTCTTGTCCGGATTGCGGTACTGGTTTTCCATCATAATCTCTTCCAGCAACCCTGTCTCTCTGTTGTCCCTCCCCTGTGCGCCGCATACCCACATCCGTATCTCGCTGGACGCGTTCCCTCCCAGCATGGGCCGGTCATGCATCAGGGCCACCTTCAGCCCGTGTCTGGCCGCCGCAACTGCAGCGCACAATCCCGACAGACCGCCTCCCACAACGCATAGATCCGCAGTATGATTGATTATCTGAAATCCCATTACTATTTTCTCCATTCCCTGATTTTCCATGCTATTTCCAGCACTGCCTTATCATATCCCTGCTTTACAAGCATATGTCAGCTTCTCTGCGGCTCATAATCCGTGATAGATGCGCAGCGCCCTCGCAAAGCAGCGTCCCGTCTCCACGGCTTCCCCCCGGCCGAAGGCCTTTCCGGTCGCTCTGAAATAGGGCGTCTCCAGCGTGAACGCCAACTCTGCCCCTGCCGTATGATACATATAGTTTCCAAAGCAGGCGGTCTCCGCCAGGTTCCATTTCCAGCCTGGGGGAATGTTATCCGCGGCATGGTAGGGCAATGCTTCGGGAGTCATGCTCTTCTCAAAAATCTCGGAAAACCTCGCGTCCTGTTCCTGGGACGCGGAATGTTTCAGAGGGATGAAGACACGGTCGTTTTCTCCACCCACATGCCAGGGGGAGTGAAAGTCAAAAGCATATCTGATTTTTTCGCGCCGGGAAATCGCTCTGATAGCGCCAACCGTCGGATACAACGCTTCCTTTGAGGAATCATAGTCGCGGTTATGATCCCAGGGGGCTCTCGATTTCCCCTGATCTCCACAGACGACTCCGTCATAATCCACAAAGGGCACCGCAATCACCCGGAACCCCGGGAGCCTTCTCTCCAGCAGCTCTTCCAGCACTCCCTCGAGGACATAATTCCCTGTGGCCTCGCAGGCGTGATGCCGCGCCGTCAGCAAAATCGTCTCCGCTCCGTCGCCAAAGGAGAGAAAAGGGACAGGCCTTTTGCCTCTGGACAGGCACAGGATTTCCGTCCTCAATCCCCTCTCTTTACAGAATGCCTCGAACCTTGCCGGGTGGTAGAGCATGTCATGGGCAAAATACACGCGGCTCTCCTCCGGCGCAAAGGTATAGGAAAAGCTGTCCGAGGCACTGGTGGAATCTACAGAACCAAGCCAGTGCCAGCGGTTCAGGTCACGGCTCACGGCAGGCCCATAATATCCAATCCACTTTTTGTCGAAATGAAACGTCAGTGTCCTGCCCTGCGCGCTCTCTACGCAGAAGGCCCAGTAGAACCAGTCCTCCATCGTGTCTCGAATCTGGTTTCTTAAGAATATATCGTCTCCCGAAGTCCCTGTAATCTCAATGTTCCCCCCAGTAAAGCTACTGTGGATTGTAATCTCTGCCGACATCTTACAAACTCCTTTCCCGCTTTCCATCTGCCAGAAAACGCCATACAGCAAAACCCATAAGCTGTATGGCGTTTCTGTGAAAACATCCGGCTCCGATTATCCGGCTCCGACTATCAGAAATTGTTGTCCAGGTGCTTTTGCTGGAATTCCAGATAAAATTCATAGCCATGCTGGGCCAGACCACTTATATAACTGTTCCACCCTTCATCTGTCACCCCATTCAGAATGGACTCGCATGCAAATGTGTTGATATAGTCCGCCAGGCCGTCTGTTGCAAAACTGAATTCCTCGTTTGCCTCGGCGGGAATGATCGACTTGGGCATGGTTTCATCCATGTAATACTGCACATAATCCTTGACAGCCTCCCAACGGATTCCACCGTTGGTTCCGCTTGGATTCTCCCTGGCCGTCAGCATCAGAGGGCCGCAGTTCGGCAGGCCTACAGTCGCTGCGAACGTGGATGTGCCCGCATTGCTGGCGATTTCTCCATACCCCATTTCCGTTGCCTCTTCCGCTGTGTAGGTTCTGTTTGTGGGAACACCGTCCACAAATTCCCAAATCAGTCCTTCTTCTCCGAAAGCGGTAGAAAAGCTTGTCGTCTCATCCACAGACAGATAGTCCCAGAGCTTCATGGCCGCTTCCACATTCTGGCAGGCCGTGGTGATTACGTAGCAGTTACGGTTCGCATTGTTAAGGTTCGGATGTACCCGGAATGTGGTGCCATCGGCAGAAATCGGAGGAAGAGGGACATACTGCTCCTTCATTTCTTCCTCGGACATATAGGTATACGGTGCCCATCCCCAGAATACGCCCACTTTTCCGCTGGAGAGATTGGAATTATACTGTTCCTCGGTCTGGGTCGCGCCCTCCACATTCACCAGCCCCTCAGCCGCCAGCCTGTGATATTCCTCCAGAAAACCGCGGTACTCCTCTGTATCCACAATAGAGACGATCTGGCCGTCCACAATGTCATAAAAACCGCCATTCAACGGAAATCCGAAGCACTGGGCCAGCTCGTTGTATTTCGCCGCATAATGCTTCTGGCACCAGTCGAGGGGTATTTCGTTGGACGTATCGCCATCCCCGTCACAGTCATTATCCCGAAACGCGCTCAGCACTTCCTCCAGCTCCGCCATGGTCGTAGGAATCTCCAGCTCCAGCTGGTCCAGCCATTTCTTATTGATCCACATGGTCCCCTGAACGGCATTGTTAGGGCTTACCAGCGTATTTCCCATCATACCGTATATATGTCCGTCAGGATAGGTCAGGAAATCCCTCCAGCCATCGACGCCATCCTCATAGAGGGCGTATACATTGGGGGCGAACTCTTCGAGTTTATCCTCCAGTGTGACGAACAGTCCAGAGTTGTCGATTATCTGGTTTTCGGAGAGCAGCCCCCAGAACACATCGGGCAAGTCTCCCGCCAGCATGGTGGACATCCTGTCCGCCTCCGCGCCGCCCTCCAATACAGGCATCCACTCGATGTCATAGCCCAGCTCATCCGCCGCTTTCTGGAGCATTGGCTTATACTTTGTAAAGTCGTTGTTGTCAGACACGTCAGCGCTGTGTTTGCCGATTGCGATCCGAAGCTTCACCTGATTGTCAGCGCCGGCTGCCCCTTCGGATTCCGAAGATTTTTCTTCTGATGCCTGTTCCGATGAAGCTTCTCCGGACGATCCCTCCGGTGCAGAGGCCTTTGAATTGTCAGGCTCGGAGCCGCATGGGCACACCCCCAGCGTCAGAGACAGTGCCAGAAAAACAGAAGCCGCTTTTTTCATTTTCATTCCAAATCCTCCTCTATCTGCTTGTTTTTGTTTATTCCAAAAAGAGGTTTTCTCCCTTTTTGAAAGCTTTACCCCTTAATAGCGCCAATCATGACCCCCTGGACAAAGTATTTCTGCAGGAACGGATAAATGCACATGATCGGTGCCGTGGCGACTACAATGACTGCGTATTTCACTACCTGGACCTGCTTCAGATACTCTCCCGCCAGCTCCCCGTCCTGGATATCCGTGGCATTGTTGGCTGTCATCAGCAACTGGCGCAGCAGGAGCTGTAAAGGATGCTTGGTGTCGTCGTTTATGTAGATCATGGCATGGTAATAGCTGTTCCAATAGCCCACTGCTACATACAGGGCGATTACCGCAATGATCGCTTTGGACAACGGAATCACGAACTGGAAGAAAAATCTGCCATTTCCACAGCCGTCGATTTTCGTGGCGTTCAGGAGCTCCTCCGAAAGGCTGGATTCGCAAAAGCTTCGTATCAGAATGATATTGTAGACCGATACGCAGCCCATCAGGATGACCGACCATCTGCTGTTGATCAGATTCAGATCCTTCACCACAAAGTAAGTGGGAATCAGTCCTCCGGAAAAATACATGGTGAAAATCATCAGCTTCATGATCAGTTTCCTGCCGGGAAGATCCTTCCTGGACAGGGCGTACCCGGCCGGAATACAGAAGGAAAGCCCCAGAGCCGTTCCCACCACTGTATACAGAATCGTATTGTAGTACCCTGTCAGTATCTTTTTGTTTTCCAGGACAAACTGGTAGCCGGTCAGGTGAAAGCCCTTTGGCCAGAGAAGGAACTGGCCGGAATTGACAGCCGTCGAACTGGACACAGACGCAACCAGGACAAAGTACACCGGATATACACACAGCACAATGGCTGCGACGGCCACCGCGTACAGGAATATGTCCAGAAGCTTGTCCCCTAACGGTCTGTTGATATATCGTTTTCTTTTGCCCATAGCTCTCACACCTCCCCTTACCACAGCCCGGAGCCGCTTATTTTTTTCGTAACACTGTTCACCACCGTCAAAAACGTGAAATTGATCACATTGTTGAACAGGCTGACTGCCGTTGAAAAGCTGTATTTGCTGTTCTGCAGCCCCATTTTGTAGCTGTAGGTGGAAATGACTTCCGCTACAGAGAGATTCATATTATTCTGCATCAGGAAGCTTTTGTCAAATCCCACTGACATAATGGAACCGCACCGCAAAATAAGCATGATGAGCACTGTAGATAAAATGGCGGGCAGATCCACATGGATGATGCGCTGGAGCTTGTTGGCGCCATCGATCATCGCCGCCTCATGCAGCTCCGGATCCGAATTCGTGAGGGCCGCCATATAGATGATGGCGCTCCAGCCCACCTCCTGCCATACGCCGGTCCACACATAAATATGGGAGTACAGACCGGGTTCTGCCATGAAGTTGATCCGATTTCCCCCCAAAGCCTCAATGACCGTATTGATCCAACCGGAATTATAGGAGGTAAAGGTGTAAATCATGCCCACCACTACCACCACCGAGATAAAATGGGGCAGATAGGTAATCGTCTGCGTAATCCGCTTGAACCTCATATTGCTGATATTATGAAGAATCAGCGCAAATATGATAGGAATCGGAAACGTCAATAGACTATAGAAGCTGATTACCAGCGTATTGCGGACGATGGGCCAGAACTGTGCCGACCGGAAAAGATATCGGAACCATTTCAGCCCTGTCCATTTGCTCCCCAGGATGCCGTCCGCAAAGTTAAAATCCCGGAAAGCAATCTGTATGCCGTACATCGGCACATAGCTAAAGATAATAATCATGACGACCGCCGGAAGCAGCATGACATACAGCGCCCAGTTCTGTCTGGCAAGACGTAAATTCCTCTTCCACGGAATACCCCTCTTCCGCAATGCTCCCACGGAACCCAGCCTTCTCTCTTTCTCCAATTGGAATGTCCTCCTTCCATACACCAATCAATCGGTTTACAGATGCAGTCAGCCTGCCGTCCCCACCAGACAGGCCTGTATCTCCGATGCCTCCACGTCCCGCAGCGGGATATCCTTCCTGACCGCCAGTCCCGCCGCTATGCCTACGGCCTCCCCCATGGCCAGGCAGATAGGCATGGCGCGGTAATTTGAATGGGCGATATGCGTGCCGGAAATATTCCTTCCGGCGAACAGCAGTCCGTCAATCTCACAGGGCAGAAAGCAGCGGTAAGGAATCGTGTACTTGACTCCCCTGGGAAATTTCTTCTGCACTCCTGTGGCATCCAGTCCTCCGCCAGTCATATTATGGACATCGAAATTGAATTCGGCTCCCCTGACTACCCAGTCCTCAAACTGTCGGCATGCCAGGATATCCTCCTCAGTCAGCGTATAGACTCCCCTCAGATGCCTCGTCTCCCGGATGCCAATCAGAGAGGCCGTGCTGCTGACATAGCATTCCCCGTATCCGGGAACATATTCCCGGAGGAAATCCACAATCGCCGGTATCTGCTTTCTGCAGATCAGCTCCGCCCGGGTCATTCCCTCCGCAGTGCTCCCGTCTATGTCCACGGCATTGGTCATATTTACAGTGACCACGCCCTCCTGTGTACTGCGGTACAGCAGCACATGACCAGCAGGATACGGCAGCGTCTTCCTGGCAAGCTGCTGCAGCTCCCCTTTTTCCGTGTACACTTCTGTCTCAAAGGAACCGGGAAAAACGGCGCTTGCCATATCTACGCCGGCCACCCTGAACATCAGCGTCGCAGGCTGCATCATCCCGTCCGTCTCGCGTCCCTTCACGAACTCCACACCGGCGCTTGCCGCGATGTCTCCATCCCCTGTGGCATCGATTACGGCCTTTGCCATAATCACAGAGCGTCCGGTCTTATTCTGGATGACGACTCCCTTGACCATGGAATGCCCCTCTTCCATGGAATGCCCCTCTTCCATGGAATGCCCCTCTTCCATGGAATGCCCCTCTTC
>OFFT01001378.1_pt1 | contig 14766 bp, 8 predicted proteins | sample 1521581 | NCBI WGS metagenome assembly OFFT01 (sample SAMEA3504084, study PRJEB24116) | mouse gut metagenome | biome: mouse gut; feature: mouse-associated habitat; material: faeces | place: Denmark | collected 2011
TTTTGAAATTTTTTTAAAATATTTTTTCAACTCTTTTTTTACATATAAAAAAGAGGTTTCATCAATCAAAACCTCTTTAATCCTTATTACTTACTATTAACCAACTTTTTTGTATAAATCTACAAATTCTTGAGCTAAATCAATAACAACTAAAGCTGTCATTAAGTGGTCTTGAGCATGTACCATTAATAAATTTAATGGAGCTTTTTCTCCTCTAATTTCTGCTTGAATTAATTCAGTTTGTGCATGATGTGCATCATTAACAGTTTCTTTAGCATTTTGTAAAGATTCTTCAGCCTTATCTAAGTCACCTGCTTTTGCATATTGAATGGCTTCAATAGCAGAACTACGAGCACTTCCACTATTTACAATAAGGTTAATTACTATTTGTTCTTGTTCATCCATTTTTCAACTCTCCTTTTTATAAGCTATTTCAGAATTTCTCTGTATCTTTATTTTAACAAATTGATAAACAACACAGCTATTTTAAAAATAAGTGTTAGATTTCTTCACTTTCCCTGCATAGAGTTATCTCCCTAGGAGATTTGGGTTTGTCTTATTGGCTCCACCATGAACATGCATAGAATCCTACCGTGCATCCCTCTGCTAACATGGCTTTTGCTAACTATATCGTGGGCATGGCTTTGTTTCAGGATAGATTCCTCCTCATAGTTGGCACAGTGCTGCATTTCATAAATGTCACAGCACGTTATTTCACCAGCTTTCTTCTGACTGATATTGAGGAAGATTTAATATCACATGAACTGTAATAGGTTGAAAAGTTCCTGGGTAGTGACCAAAAGTCACTGTCTTCCTCTGATGCTACCAAGGAACCAGTGTAGGTATAGTGAGGGCTACTGAGAGAGTCAACATGGGGCTTGCTGGAGGCTTTTCTTAGGAATCTCTTTCTTGGGAATTTGGTATTGTGTTGTCCAGGTTATCTGTGCCGAGCTTGTAACTTCCTTGTAGGACCAGAAAGTATCTGCATGAAAAAAGTTTCTGAAGAGGAGTTAATTACAGATGAGGGCCTCAAAGACTGCCTGAGTCTAAGAACCTTATACACATACACATTAGAGGTCCTAGTAGGTGCTCATGCAACAGGAAATGTGCTGGGCGACAGTAATATTTTCATTGATTTGTGTTTGTGTATCTCTATGTGTGTATTGTGTGGTGTGTATGTTTTTGTTCCTTGTGTGTGGTGTGTGTGTTTGTCTGTGTGTGTTTGGACCACGTTTGGCTGAGCTTGTTTATACTAAAGTTGTGTATTAGTGTAATACTAGGTAATTTTGTGTTTGTGATATGGGTGCTTGTATATACAAATGTGTGTGTGTGTGTGTGTGTGTGTGTGTGTGTGTGTGTGATTGTGCATAAATGCAGCTGTGTGTGTCTCTAGAGGTCAAATTTAATGAGAAATACACTCTGAGGTTTGAGTTTGCACCTATGAAATATCAAATACAGCACTCCAATTATTCTTCATGCTCACCTAACACCCAAGAATAAAAGGACACAAGAATTCTTGTAGGGTCAGATTTTTAACTGACTAGAGACAAAACTATTGATTCTCATTGAAATCTTTAGAGCAAATGTAAGGGATATGGTATATGGAGGTAAGGAGGACATTGCTGTATAAAATCCTTGTGTTTATGACCCTTTTCTGCTCTTGGTGAATTGTGAAGGACCACTGGAAGGTCAGGTGGCTCACTGTGTCTTCTAAGCATTCCAGGTTGTTTTCCTCAATGCCTGCCACCATTACATTTCTGCTACCTCTGCTCAGTAAAGCTTTGCCTTGTAGTTTGTCTTGGATTTTACTCATTGAGAGATTGAGTTGCTTGGAGCTGAACTTGCATCCAGCAGAATTCCCATAGCTGTGGAGCAAACCAGGCCTGTTACAGGAGCCCATTGAGGGTCTTGATAATCTAAAGTACTCACACTATCTTATCTGTGTAGCATTCAGCGGGACTGTTCTTCAACATCATTTTCTCAGAGTTAAAATCAGCCTCAGTGGGGGTTGGGAGAAATGAGGACCTTCAGACAGTTCTGGTAGTATAAAACTGGTTATGTCTGTTAGAAGCCATGTTCAGAAAGTGGAAAAGAAGTCCACTTTGACCCAGTGCTTCCAGAACAAGGAGGAGTTATCCACAGAGTCTAGGGTGCTCAGGGTTGTAGTGGTCCTCAGAGCATCCCTGAAGGAGAAGCTATCCTGATGTCCATCTGCTGAAGGATGAAAAGGCCCTGTGTGGTGCAGCCCTTCCATGAACTCAGTGTGAGATAATCCATGCAAGCTTTTGTCCTTCAACTAGTCAGCCTTTTCTTACTCAAAATAGCCCTGACACAATCACATTCTGGGGAGAAAATGGTTCCTTTGGATCCTGTTATAGACAGTTCCTATTACTCTGGGCTCATACCTTTGGACACCAAGTCAGTCAGGTGATGGAAAAGGGAGATCCTATTGGAAGAAACTGTTTACTTTGGGACAAGTCTGAAACAGTGAGCAAGAACAAGAGGCTGGTCCACCACCAACATGTGAGCCTAGGCTGGGAAACAAACCTATTCTACACAGCCTTGGGAACTTGCTGAGCCAGATTGGATAATAGGACAAGAACCCTGATTCCCAGACCGGTTTATGAGTGGAAAGCATATCACTGACTGCGCTGCCTATATGCTATGCCCACTAAGTACCTTTCCCATTCAAGATTTGTTTTTTTATTCCTGCAAAGTATCCTGGGAGATTTTTATATTTGTATTAACCACGAAACTAAAAAGGTCACTGCAAAACAATATGCTTGTATTGCATAAACACAAATATTATGTGTGTTTGAGAGTGTGCCCTGCAATAGTCATAGATGTACAGGGGTGTTGTTCTGTTTCTTCATGACCATCACTTTTAAGGTTCATTGCCCAGCCTTGGTAATATTTTTATTTAGCACACTCTTGCAGATTCTAGGAACCATGAATTACCCATGGGTATTGTGTTGTATGGTGTCTCTGGTTATTTGCAGATAGAGGGATTGACAAGAGGAACCCTGTGAGGTTCCTGCACTGGAGAAATAATCATAGCCTTCACTTCAGTTCAGGGCATGCTCCCACCCCATAAGGAATCCACATGGTTTCTAGGTTGCACACATCTCTCTTGAACTCACATTCAAACATTGCTACAATGTTATTACTCAATATAATATACCCGCACAACTGGGGAAATGTGGTGTTTTTTAGAACTCCAGTATAATGTGTAGTTGACAGTTCAGTTTCTAGCAGTTTTTAAAAGGTGAGAAACAATTCCAAGCTCAGGTGTTCTATGACACTTGGGATGCACGGTATGATCTCAGCTGATAGGTCATGTTGGTTTGTCCAGCTGAATAGAGCTGTTCTGGGAGGGACAGCTCAATTGACAAATGCTTACCAGGCCTTTGTTTCTTCCTTCCCTAAGTCTGAAATAGTCCAGCAGAAAGCAGAACATGGCACAGACCACGACATGATCTCCCTCAAAGAGAAGTGCTGGAGGAAGAGCACTGAGTGTGCACAGGAAATACACCACTGTTGCCTCTCATCCCTAATAACCATGGCTGTAATGGGCTGTATGCTCCTCCTTTATTTTGTTTCTTTGGTATGAACAGGCCTTAATTTCATCTAGCCTCTGGCCCAGGAAGAGTGCACATTTAAAGGGACTCAGAGAAATGCTGAGACACATCAAGAGCTGCTGGGCATCCAGGAAGAATCTGAGTGCAAATTTATCTTTTCCTGATGGGTCATCATCAATAATTACATGGAGATCAGTCAACAAAATTGTAAAACCTTGGATCCAAGTCTACAACATGTGTTCTGCTTTGACTTGGGAGGCCATATCCTTCAGACCCACACTCCAAAAGGAGAGTGTTGCTTAAATTTCTCCTGCAAAGATTGCTACCTCCAGGAACTGCTTTTCTACTAAGTTGCCAAGGACAGCCACAGGCTGTAAGTCTGTGCTACAAAATGAGCAGACTAAGAATTTTGCTTTGCACAATTTTTGTGGTTTGATTTTGGTTTGAGTTTTGATTAGTTTAGTTATTTGTTTTTTCTTGTTTTCATTCAAAGTTTTGTTATTTATTGGTTATTTATTGTTCTTTTAAGTAATTTGATATTTTGATAAGATTATACACAGTACATATTGACTGTCAGCTTTCAGTTACAATTGAGTACATTGCATTTATTCTTATGACTAACACAGTGATCTCCAACTCTTCACTCTAAGAGCCTTGTTATTTCAGGTGTGATCATGAAAGCCCACAGATATCAGACCCAGATGGATCTCTGCACTCTTCATGGGACTTGGGCTCCATAGTTTCTTCTGAGCCAGACTGAACTACAAAGTCCTTCATACATTCAGTATGGAGAGTATGTCCAACTGTCTGGATAGGAACTTAATGATGGAAAACTTACCCATGCTGCATCGTTGCTGTCAAATATTTAGCTACTGTGAAAATCCTGTGGATGATGGTGTTGAACGCATTAATGGCAAATACATCAGTATTTCTGTAATAGCTCTCATTAAATCAAAGCATAGTCTAAGGGAATAAAAAGCTGTCAGAAAACACAGCAGTGTATGCTTCAGCTTTCCTTCAAATATAAAATCACTGGTAACTGCAAGTAGAGATAATAAATTCCACAATCTGTTTGGGGACAGGTTTCTCTACGGGTCCTTCAACATTCATTTTATTACTTTATGATTCACCTGTGTCTGCCAAAAGACATCATTCAAAAACGATGAAGACTGCAATTAGGTATCATCCTATAAAATCCTAACAAATGCTTTTTTATTTGATATTTTCTTTACATACATTTCAAATGTTAAACCCTTTCCTTGTTTCCTCTCTGAAGATCCCCTTTTTCCTACCCCCAACCCCTGCTTCCCAACCTACCCACTCCCTCTTCCTGGCCCTGGCATTCCCCTTTACTGGGGCACAGAACCTTCACAGGACCAAGGATCTCCTCCCAGTGATGACCAACCAGGCCTTCCTCTACTACATATTTAGCTAGATCCATGAGTTTCACCATGTGTTTTCTTTGGCTGGTGGTTTAGTCCCAGGGATCTCTGGAGGTACTGGTTAGTTCATATTGTTGTTCCTTCTATGGGGCTGCAAACCCTTCAGCTCCATAGTTCCTTTCTCTAGCTCCTTCACTGGGGACCCTGTGCTCTGACCAATAGATGGCTGTGAACATCTACTGCTGTATTGGTCAGGCAGTGGCAGAGCCTCTCAGTAGACAGATATATCAGGCTCCTGTCAGCAATTTCTTGTTGGCATCAGTTGTAGTGTCTGGTTTTTGTGGTTGTTTATGGGATGGATCCCCAGGTGAAGTCTCTGGATGGATATGAGGTGTCCTCCTGCCTCAGCACAAATTTGAACACAAATTTGTACACATGCATCCACACACAGGTATACAGGCACACCAAACAGGCGCTGACACTGTAACCTAAGTACATTATGAATCCCTTTGACCTTTTCTGGTCTATGCATCTTTTATCTGTCTTTAAACACAGACAACATACCTGACATACCACTTTGTAACCTGTAGTCTCCCCTCCCCCAGCCTGAAACCTGCTTGCTCAGGGGTGGAGCTTCCCGCTCAATCATTCTGCCATGCCCACTGCTGGAACCTGCTGCTTTGCTGTTCGGAGCCCTGCACATTGTCACTCTGCTATTGCAACCCAAGATTAATTGGCGGGAATAGGGGCCCCCTTTCCCTGCTTTATAGTTGCGTGTGGAACAGTAAAATTGAGCTTTGATCAGAATGACTGTCTTAGCTACATTTCTTTATCTCGCCACCTAGCCCCTCTTCTCTTCCAGGTTTCCAAAATGCCTTTCCAGGCTAGAACCCAGGTTGTGGTCTGCTGGCCGGACACAACAATTGGCGAACCAACGCGGGACTGAGAAACGGCAAAGGATTTTTGGAAGAGACGCTGCTGGTTCGGAGCTCCATAAAATAAAGGATAAAGGAAATTCATACCGGAGAAGGTATGGGCTAAGCTGAGACAGCGTTAAACCCGAGCGCTGGTTCACTTAGGTTCAGCAGTGAGGAGCTGGGTATCAGGCGGTAGGCCGTAGCTCTCCGAAGCTACATGAGGTGTGAGAAAAGAAAGGGTTTATTAAAAGGAATAGGCGGATTGCCCCAGTTAATAAAAAATGCATCATAAGGGAGGAAAATGTCCCAAAAAGCAGAGAGAAATATCTCTCTGGGCCTTATAGCAGGAGTACTCTGTTCCCTTTTGTGTCTTGTCTAATGTCCGGTGCACCAATCTGTTCTCGTGTTCAATTCATGTATGTTCGTGTCCAGTCTGTATGAATGAATGTTCTATGTTTTGTGTTGGATAATAAAGATGGTATAAAAAACTTTATCTGCAAAGCCGAGAGCTGCCACGTGTTTCAGCCAGGAATCAGACACATGGCGGGAGGGCCCCTGCTGGAAAAACTGTTCGTTTTAGGAAATAAGGGCGAGTGCACAGCCTCTAAGTTTCAGAGTAAAAAAGCTAATAAATGGTTCATGATTAATGTGTTTGACAATGGTAAAGTGTTTTTTATTTTATGATTGTAGCTACAAAAATTATTATTCTCTGATTGGTCTAAATGTAACTGCTTCATTTGGTTCTTTTTTATTGGTAATGTGCTCTGAGTGTTTTCACAATCAGCTCATAAGTTGTTGGTTAAGATTAATAATTGTTACATTGCTACAGATGGTTAGTGTTAAATTTGATAACTCAAGTTTAGAGTCCTTCCGACACATGGCATAAGGCAGCCCAAGAGGCTGGGTCTCTAAAGATATTTCTAGTTTAGGTAATAATTAATGTGGTTCGTATCCTAAATAGTAAAATTTAAAATAAGATTTAAAGCAATGTCTCTTTATTAAAGCATTAAAGCTTGCTTTAATAGGTATTCATAGGTATTAATTGACATCCAAACTTCGTAATATGATAGTAATGCTTCTAATATTGATTTTAAAGATAATAAATTGTTTTAAACTTGGGTTTTGCTTTCCCAAGGTTACAGGTATTATCCTAACCTTGCACAAAAAACTTAAAAATTATGGTTAAAACTGCTATTGTTCCATTGACTGCAGCTTGCAGTTTGATTTCAAATTTAAGATCTTTAATTCACCTGTATACTGTAATTAAGATAATTACAAGAGTAATCATCTTATGAGAGCGCTCATACAGCTCACTTCATACAAAACTGTGACAGAGTTATCTAGTTATGTTTGTCTTTGTAAATAGATTAGACAAACAGTTTGGTTATAGTTGCTGCCTGGCAGGAAACTGCAGTACGGGCAATTTTTTCACAACACTAAAGTTGTGAAGAACGTTTTAACTGTAAGTCATCTTAAGAAAGAGTATCAAAATTTAGAGGCGTAGACAGTTATATTGTTTCTCTAGAATCGGTCCTTATTACAGGAGGGCCAAGATGCTCAGATTAAAAAGTATTTTACGTTTGAGTCAATGCAGGGCTCTGGGCAGCCCCAGAGCGGCTTGTGGCCTTTCTTTTGTTTTGCAAACAGTGCCTGAGAAAGATTTTTCCCTGTGTTCAAGAGAAATTCTTTTTAACAGTGTTGCAGATCTATTCAGATGTTTAAAATAATGCTTAAATTCAAAGAGTTTTGCTTCTAGTGAACTGTAATCACTAGAAAATTTTGCCTCTAGGTATGGCTAATGTAACTTTACATTATGTAAGAAAAATTTTTATTGTTTCTGCTTCTATACAAGAAGCCAAGAGTTTTAATCTTTCAGTGTATATTGTTTCCTAAGTGAAAAGTATTTTATTAACTAATGCTTCTTAAAGTTTACCTTAAATCCTTGCTCTCACCCAAAAGATTCAGAGACAATATCCTTTTATTACTTAGGGTTTTAGTTTACTACAAAAGTTTCTACAAAAAATAAAGCTTTTATAATTGTTATTAATTGGTAATTAAAAATTGGTTGTGCCCAAAACAATTCTTTGGCCAAAAAGAAAACATTATTGTAAAGTCATTTTTCTCATCCTCCCAGCCAATCGTTGGCCCATGTGGGCCCAACTAGCTTCTGTGGGGCGGAGTCTTAAGACACAGTTTCCCCTGTTCCAGCACAGATGATCTAGTTGTGTGCTGTAGATGGTGTTTTAAAATGCTGAACAATCAAACCTTAATTTGTATATTAATAGTCAATGCCATATCTCTGAGCTCGCAATTGCTTAAATTGTTCATCCCTCAGATACTATTAATTCTCAAATTTACAATTGCTTATGCATATTTCTAGTTAATAAATAAATAAATTATGCACATGTGACTCTTAATAACTTTGCAAGCCTTCTAGTTACAACTGCTCCTTAAGAAAATTGATTAAAAGTGCAATTAGTCACTGCCCCTTTACAGCCAAGTATTTAAAATGTTTTGTCAACTAGTTATTAATTCAAAAGTTTAGGTATTGTAAAATTTTAAAACTTTAACTTCTTAAAAGACAAAAAAGAGAGAAATTGTATCCCCGTGCATACTATTTAGTGCATTCCCATGCACACTATTAAAGTCTTACCTTTATTTTCAAAATCTAATATTTTAATGTCAAAGAGTTTAATAAATGCTTTATAGTATCTTAAAGGGATCTACTTATTGGCTTATAGATTGATCCTAAAACAGCTACCTTATTAGAAAAGGGAAAAACAGGTTTTCTCCACAGAACGCTGCAGAAGCATATTAGTAAATTCGTGTGACGAGCTGGTAGGTAAGTTGACTCATGTCCTGATTGAATTGACTAAAAAACTAAATTAAATTCATGTTTTAGATCCATCCTTACTTGTCATTTTTCCAGTTTAGACTAGCTTCTAGCCTTTTAACTTTATGGCAATAGTACATCAGAGACTGTATATTCAGACTTAGTAAAATTAGTCATTTAATAGAGTCATAATGATTTTTCTCTTTTCTTCAGTGTGACCAGTCATTCTAACTCAATCTTAGACTGGTCTAATATTCAGTCCAATGTTAGAGATTCCTATATTCTAAATTACCTAGCAAAGTTAATTCAGAGCACATCCCCCACTTCCCCTAGATCCCTAACCTCAGAAGGATTGCTGGCCTTACAGCTAGTGGAAAAAGCTATTAAAGAGCAATTGGTCACTTAATACATTGGTAAAATAGAAGGACCCCCTGACTAACAAATGGAAGGGTCCAGATCCAGTTCTAATTTGGGGTAGGGGCTCAGTTTGTGTTTTTTCACGAGATGAAGATGGAGCGCGGTGGCTGCCAGAGAGATTAATTCGTCAGATGAACACAGATTCTGACTCTTCTGGTAAGTATCATTCTAAAGACTAAAATTCCTTTTGTGCTTAAAATTCAGCTGAGAGCAACAGCTCTCAAAGCTGTTTGTGTCTCCAGCTACTCTCTGAACCAGCTCCCGACAGGAGGCCGGAGACTAGCCTCAGCTTTACAATTTGCATTTGAATAAAGTACCTAGACTTCCCCGAAAGAAGTTCTGCTTTCCTACTTTCTCACTGTCTTTCAAGATTTTGTCTTTCAAGCAGGTAAATCAACATTCTCGAGGCGGACCAGCGGATGTGCATCCCCGCCCCCCTAGAGCACACAGGTGGCTGCTGTTATCTCCTTTCCAAGGACATTTCCAGCATGTGGCTTTCAGTCTGAGTTAAAAATTAGGTTTACCAAGAGGGCTAGAAAAGTAGATATTTCTATATTAATAAAGATTGGTTTTTATTTTGATAGACAGGCTTAGCCCCTTAGCTGACCTCTGGCTTTTCACCCTTGCTGTTACTGCAAGGTGTCCTTAGCTCAATAGGCTGTGGAAAAAACAGGGATGAGGAGGAACGACTTCCAGCTCCTATTTTAGCCACAAATCGTGGTGTTACTAACGACATAATTCTTGCTTAGGCTTTGCTAATTCTGAGGTTGATAATTCTCCTTTAGGAGCTGCACAGCACTCAGAACTGTGCATACTGGTTTGTGATTGTACAAATTCAGTATGGGCACCGCTTGGTGCAGAGATACTTACTGCAAGGGAAGGTCCGGCTTGACCATTTCTGAGTTTCCTGTGAGATAAACCCGGTTTGAAAGAGGTTGGTATCAAATTTTGGCTAAAAACCAAAAATATTTTCGGCTCTGCCTCCCCTCCCCAAAAGATACCGAGAGCCACAGGTGTGGGTCTTAACAGTACCCACGGGAGGAATCGGGTCAATGTCCACCCAAGCCAAGGTTAAAAGCCCACTCATCTACGGATGAGAAAATCATTTGATCACCTCAGTTAAGCGTTGCCTTATTTAACTTAATTAATAGGGGGGAGAGAGATTGGAGACGTACTATTGAAAGGGCAAGCCCTTCACTGCCTCCCACCCAAATAAAAAAGCCAATTGGCCTTGTACTACAAGAGCCGGTCGAACTCCTTCTCCCTGTTTCCCACCTATCATCCAAAAAAGCGGAGAAATATCAACTTAGTGTTATTATAGTGTATTTCACATTTGTTCAGTCAAACTTAGCCAGAGTTCCAACGCCCTACTTAAAATTCAACTAGAAAGTTACCTACCAAGTACTAATTAGCATTATAAAGTCAGAGTCTGCAGCTCCAGGCCTTTCAGTTAGTTGTTTACTAGAAAGGACAGTCTTAAGCCAGATACAGTTTACCATAAGAAAAGTTAAAGAATCCCAGTGAAGCAAGTTTTTTCTTTAGCCCTAGATTCCAGGCAGAACTATTGAGCATAGATAATTTTTCCCCCCTCAGGCCAGCTTTTTCTTTTTTTAAATTTTGTTAATAAAAGGGAGGAGATGTAGTCTCCCCTCCCCCAGCCTGAAACCTGCTTGCTCAGGGGTGGAGCTTCCTGCTCATTCGTTCTGCCACGCCCACTGCTGGAACCTGCGGAGCCACACACGTGCACCTTTCTACTGGACCAGAGATTATTCGGCGGGAATCGGGTCCCCTCCCCCTTCCTTCATAACTAGTGTCGCAACAATAAAATTTGAGCTTTGATCAGAATGAATTTGTCTTAGCTCCGTTTCTTCTTTCGCCCCGTCTAGATTCCTCTCTTACAGCTCGAGTAGCCTTCTCAGTCGAACCGTTCATGTTGCGAGCTGCTGGCGGCCGCAACATTTTGGCGCCAGAACTGGGACCTGAAGAATGGCAGAGAGATGCTAAGAGGAACGCTGCATTGGAGCTCCACAGGAAAGGATCTTCGTATCGGACATCGGAGCAACGGACAGGTACACATGCTAGCGCTAGCTTAAAATTTCAGTTTTGTAAAGTGTTGCTGAGGATGCGGTAGGATACGAATTAAGCTTGAATCAGTGCTAACCCAACGCTGGTTCTGCTTGGGTCAGCAGCGTGTTAATCGGAACTAGAAACGGAAACAGGCAGGTTAGCCGCAGCTTTTTAGGAAGCTGCTTAGGTGGAAGAAGAAAGGGTTTAAAGTCATGGATCAGGCGGTTGCCCATAGTTTTCAGGAGTTGTTTCAGGCCAGAGGAGTAAGGCTTGAAGTACAATTAGTAAAAAATTTTTTAGGTAAGATAGATAGCTGTTGCCCATGGTTCAAGGAAGAAGAAACACTAGATTGTGGAACCTGGGAGAAAGTTGGTGAGGCCTTAAAAATCACTCAGGCAGATAATTTTACCCTAGGCCTCTGGGCGCTCGTAAATGATGCAATAAAAGATGCCACTTCCCCAGGGCTAAGTTGCCCCCAGGCGGAGCTTGTGGTATCTCAGGAGGAGTGCCTGTCAGAGAGGGCCTCCTCAGAAAAAGATCTTCTTAACTCAAAAATTGATAAATGTGGAAACTCGGATGAAAAACTGATTTTTAACAAAAATCACTCAGATAGAGGAGCTGCCCATTACCTTAATGAGAATTGGTCCTCTTGTGAATCTCCCGCTCCACCTGTAGTCCCCACTTCGGGAGGTGCCACTCATAGGGACACACGACTAAGCGAGTTAGAGTTTGAGATTAAGCTTCAGAGGCTGACTAATGAGCTTCGGGAACTAAAAAAGATGTCAGAAGCGGAGAAGAGTAACTCTTCTGTAGTTCACCAGGTGCCGCTAGAAAAGGTTGTGAGTCAGGCTCGTGGGAAAGGACAGAATATGTCTAATACGCTAGCCTTTCCTGTGGTCGAGGTAGTTGATCAGCAAGATACTAGGGGCAGACATTACCAGACCTTAGATTTCAAGTTGATAAAAGAGTTAAAGGCGGCTGTTGTGCAATATGGCCCTTCAGCCCCATTCACTCAAGCATTACTGGACACAGTTGTGGAGTCACACTTAACCCCTTTAGATTGGAAGACTCTTTCTAAGGCTACCCTGTCAGGAGGAGATTTTTTGCTTTGGGATTCTGAATGGCGAGACGCCAGTAAGAAAACTGCTGCTTCTAACGCTCAGGCTGGTAATTCAGACTGGGATAGCAACATGCTTTTAGGAGAGGGTCCATATGAGGGACAGACAAATCAGATTGATTTTCCCGTTGCAGTGTACGCGCAAATTGCGACGGCCGCACGCCGTGCTTGGGGAAGGTTGCCAGTCAAAGGAGAGATTGGTGGAAGTTTAGCTAGCATTCGGCAGAGTTCTGATGAACCATATCAGGATTTTGTGGACAGGCTATTGATTTCAGCTAGTAGAATCCTTGGAAATCCGGACACGGGAAGTCCTTTCGTTATGCAATTGGCTTATGAGAATGCTAATGCAATTTGCCGAGCTGCGATTCAACCGCATAAGGGAACGACAGATTTGGCGGGATATGTCCGCCTTTGCGCAGACATCGGGCCTTCCTGCGAGACCTTGCAGGGAACCCACGCGCAGGCAATGTTCTCAAGGAAACGAGGGAAAAATGTATGCTTTAAGTGTGGAAGTTTAGATCATTTTAGAATTGATTGTCCTCAGAACAAGGGTGCCGAGGTTAGACAAACAGGCCGTGCCCCAGGAATATGTCCCCGGTGTGGGAAGGGCCGCCACTGGGCAAAAGATTGTAAGCATAAAACAAGGGTTTTGAGCCGCCCGGTGCCGGGAAACGAGGAAAGGGGTCAGCCCCAGGCCCCGAGTTACTCAAAGAAGACAGCTTATGGGGCTATAAATCTGCTGCCCAGCCAACAAGATCAGTTCTTGAGCTTGTCAGGTCAAACCCAGGAAATGCAAGACTGGACCTCTGTTCCACTGTCCATGCAGCATTAACCCCAGAAGTGGGAGTCCAAACTCTGCCTACCGGAGTCTTTGGACCACTACCTGTAGGAACCTGTGGTTTTCTCTTAGGACGAAGCAGTTCTATTGTAGAAGGCCTGCAGATTTATCCAGGTGTTATAAGTAATGATTATGAGGGAGAAATTAAAATCATAGCCGCTTGCCCTCGTGGTGCTATAACTATACCCGCTAATCAGAAAATTGCTCAACTTACTTTGATCCCTTTGCGCTGGTCACTATCTAAATTCTTTGAAAATGAAGAAGGACAGAATAACTTTGACTCCTCTGGCGTAAATTGGGTGAAATCTATCACTAATCAGAGACCTAACCTTAAATTGATTCTTGATGGAAAAAGCTTTGAAGGATTAATAGATACCGGGGCCGATGTAACGATTATTAGAGGGCAGGACTGGCCCTCAAACTGGCCCCTGTCTGTTTCCTTGACTCACCTTCAAGGAATTGGTTATGCCAGTAACCCAAAACGTAGTTCCAAATTGCTAACCTGGAGAGATGAGGATGGAAAATCAGGAAATATTCAGCCGTATGTTATGCCAAATTTGCCTGTAACCCTGTGGGGAAGAGATCTGTTGTCACAGATGGGCGTTATCCTGTGCAGTTCTAAGGAGATGGTGACTGAACAGACGTTCAGGCAGGGACCCCTGCCTGATCGTGGACTAATAAAGAAGGGACAGAAAATTAAGACTTTTGAGGATCTTAAACCCCACTCTAACGTGAGAGGTTTAAAGTATTTTCAGTAGCGGCCACTGTCTTGCCTGCATCCCACGCCGAAAAAATTCAATGGCGTAATGATATTCCGGTGTGGGTAGATCAGTGGTCTTTACCTAAAGAGAAAATAGAGGCCGCTTCTTTGCTAGTGCAGGAGCAGTTAGAAGCAGGACATTTGGTGGAGTCTCACTCTCCCTGGAATACACCCATTTTCATTATCAGGAAGAAATCGGGAAAATGGAGACTGTTGCAAGATTTAAGAAAGGTTAATGAAACCATGGTACTTATGGGAACTTTACAACCGGGGCTCCCCTCCCCAGTAGCCATTCCTAAGGGATATTATAAGATTGTTATAGATTTGAAAGATTGTTTCTTTACCATCCCTTTGCATCCAAAGGATTGTGAGAGATTTGCTTTTAGTGTTCCTTCTGTAAATTTCAAGGAACCCATGAAAAGATATCAATGGACAGTTCTCCCGCAGGGCATGGCTAATAGTCCCACCTTATGTCAAAGGTTTGTGGCAAAGGCAATTCAGCCTGTTAGACAACAATGGCCAAATATTTACATCATTCATTTCACAGATGATGTCTTGATGGCGGGAAAGGACCCCCAAGATTTGCTTTTGTGTTATGGAGACTTACGAAAGGCCCTGGCTGATAAGGGATTACAAATTGCTTCTGAAAAGATACAAACTCAGGATCCTTATAATTATTTGGGTTTTAGACTCACTGATCAAGCTGTTTTTCCCCAGAAAATTGTTATTCGTAGAGATAACTTAAGGACCTTAAATGATTTTCAAAAATTGTTAGGTGATATAAATTGGCTTCGCCCCTATCTAAAGCTTACTACAGGGGAGTTGAAACCTTTATTTGATATTCTTAAAGGGAGTTC
>OFFT01001379.1_pt1 | contig 14761 bp, 10 predicted proteins | sample 1521581 | NCBI WGS metagenome assembly OFFT01 (sample SAMEA3504084, study PRJEB24116) | mouse gut metagenome | biome: mouse gut; feature: mouse-associated habitat; material: faeces | place: Denmark | collected 2011
ACCAAGAAAGGTGACAGTGAATCTTTCAAAAATAAGATTCATTCATGGTTTTTATGGGACTAAATATTAAATAGTTACATCAAGATATGGATTGGCAGTGAAGGCAAATGTCTTGGAATTCTTTTTGTACACGCCCTCACGTTCATCAGCCAAGAGGCTCACCTGATCCTGCAGACCATCCACAGGATAAATGTTGATATTTCCTTCAGCATCGTACACATCTCCCACCGGAACATAACTGAATGTACGGTTAAGACGTGTGGAACGATTGTCAACATCACGGAAAGTCAATCCGCCCTGCATTCCTGCAGTCAGCCACTTATTGATCTTGAGATCCATACCGAAACGAGAGGTATAAAGATCCGACTTATCGTCACGGTATATACCTTCAGTACGATTATAGCCTAAGGAGAAATTACCTTTGAAACGCTCATTGCCACCTCTGATTGACACTGAATAGTTCTGTTGAGTACCGGTCTGGAGAGTCTCGTCGACCCAATCGATCCATTTGCCCTGCTCAACATAGGGTCTGATCACATCGGCATTATAGCCATAGCCGTTGAAGAGCTGTGTAAGATCGGAAGCCTGATTTCCGGTTGTGGCATAATATCCTTCCTTGAGATAGTCAAGCCAAGCGTCACCGCTGAGAGCCTTGGGATACTTGGCAAAACCGTTCCATCCAAAATAAGTGTCAAGATCCACCTGCACCTTACCTTCCTCAGCCTGCTTGGTAGTGATCATGATCACACCGTTGGCACCGGCTGAACCATAGATGGCTGTCGAGGAGGCATCCTTAAGAATGTCGATCGACTGAATGTCGTTAGGATTGAGATTATCAATTGATCCGGGAATACCGTCGATCACAAAAAGCGGGTCCTGACCTGCTGTAAGGGAGCGATTACCGCGAAGCAGAATCTTTGTGCCCGATCCCGCCTGTCCTGACTCTCGTGTAATATCAAGACCAGCCACTCGGCCTTCAAGTGCCTCAGTAGCACTCGCTACAGGTGTCATAGTCAGATCTCCGCTCTTGACCGATGCTACAGCACCTGTGAGATCTCGTTTCTTTACAGTACCATATCCTACTACCACCACCTCATCGAGCATCTCACGACTCTCTTTGAGGGTCACATCAATCACGCTACGACCATCAACAGGAATTTCCTGTGTGACATAGCCTACATAACTAATAGTTAAAACACTGTGGGGGGGGTATTTAGGGTATATTTACCGTCAATATCGGTAGCTATCCCGACCTTGCTCCCTTTTACCATGACAGTCGCTCCGATGACCGGTTCGCCTGTTTCATCAATCACTGTTCCGCTGACGGTCTTATCCTGTGCCGATACCATTAAGGCTATCAGAACAAAAATCACCGAGAAGCAGACACGCCCAAAGTGATAACAAAATTCACTTCGGGAACCTCTGATTTGTAGAGATTTCTCGTTTCTCATTGTTAAAATTTAAGGTTAATATATTAAGTGTTATAATTGCAATACCACAATACATCCGACCGCAAAGATACAACATTTATGTTAATAAATTGCAATAATTTTAAATTATTCTCCAAAGAAATCAACAAATGTCACAGAAACCTTAGAACAATCCGACTGAATGCCAATTAAAATAATAAGAAGGCATGACTATTAATGGAAAGTATAGTGAAGCATGCTCCGCCATACTTTCCATTATTAAATTTCTACATAAATCCTCTTAATTGGAACAAACATATCCAATATATCCGGATGACCCATCACCTATCTGGCAATGAATGTATATTCGGCTCCAATCTCAGTAGGGACATCATAAAGATTAGTTGCTGGCAGATTCAATGCCGGTATCTTATCGGGATTACTTATCACCGGTGCGGATATCATATACACACTATTGAATGGATTGGGGTTGACCCCTTTGGCTCGTATAAGCCGCTTACCATCCGAATCATAGAGAGATACAGAAGAACGGAGTCGCAGATTGCCTCCGAGAGTTGATTTTATAGTCACCGACGAGAGTTTGCCATCGCTCCACTTCATATCAGCGATCTCAAACCCGCCACGAGCCTTCAGCCCTTTGACTTCACCCTTTGACCACACATCAGGAAGAGCGGGAAGCAGGTGAACAGCCCCATCGTGACTCTGAACAAGCATCTCGGCTATACCTGCCGTACATCCGAAATTACCATCGATCTGAAACGGAGGATGAGCATCAAACATATTGGCATAAGTACCGCCGTCCTGCGACTTGATTGTCACATTCGGGTCCATCAGTTTGAGCTGATTCGATATCAGTGTGTGAGCATGATTTCCGTCAAGCAGTCTCGCCCAAAGGCACACCTTCCATCCCATCGACCATCCACGGCTCGCATCACCTCTGCCTGTCAGGGACTTCTTTGCAGCCTGAAACAACTGGGGATGGGAGTATGGAGATATCTGATTGCCAGGAAAAAGCCCCCACAGATGAGACACATGACGGTGACCACTCGTCTCTCGGTCCCAGTCCTTGAGCCACTCCTGCAATTGACCGTACTTTCCGACATGCATCGGCGGAAGCTGCATCCTTAGGTCATCAAGTTCTGAGGCAAATTCCTTATCCATGCCCAATTCACGAGCAGCGTGTATGGTGTTGCTGAGCAGATCATACACCATCTGATTATCCATCGTCACACCGCTGAACTGGGCCACATTCTGTTTCTTACCATTGTCATCGACATACGATCCGAGTCCAGGATGATTCTCCGGAGAATTGGATGGCGACACTACCATATATCCCGAAGCAGTATCCCTGACAAGGAAATCCTGATAGAATTCGCAAGCGGACTTCAATATCGGATATACTCCGGCAAGATATCCCTTGTCGCCTGTATAAAGATAACGCTCCCACAGATGCGAGGCAAACCATGCATTACATGTGGGCCACACACTGCACGATGCATAGTCAACCGCTCCGGTGGAACGCCACAGATCGGTGTTATGATGAAGCGTCCATCCGCGCGCCCCATACATCTCAGACGCAGACTCCTTGCCTGTCACACTCACATCCCTTACCATCTGTAGAAACGGTTCATGACATTCGCTAAGATTGGTGACCTCGGCTGGCCAATAGTTCATCTCCACATTAATGTTTGTCGTGTACTTGCTGTCCCAGGCAGGATACTGACCGGCACTCGGATTCCATATGCCCTGTAGATTAGCAGGCTGTGTGCCAGGCTGGGAACTGCTTATAAGAAGATAACGTCCGAACTGGAAATACATGGCGGCAAGCGACGGATCATGAACCGTAGAGAATTCTCGTATACGCACATCCGTAGGCTTAGCCTCCTGCTCATGATTGGAACCGAGATCGAGGCTCACTCTCCCGAACTGTCCGCGATACTTCGTCCCGGCTACGAGCGATGCCATATCAAGCGACACAACGCGTTTGTCGAAAAGTATACGCGACACCTTGCGTTTCACTATTCGCAACGCAAGCCCTTCGACAATGGCAGATTTTCCGACACCGGGCTCACCGATGAGCACAGGGTTGTTCTTCTTGCGGCGGCTGAGGATCTGTGCAAGACGCTCTATCTCCACATCTCTGCCGACCACAGGGTCCAGACGGTTCTCCTCGGCTGCCTGTGTCATGTCATAGCCATATTTATCGAGCATCGGTGTATCGGAATTTCCTCGGCTGCCACCGCCATGCGACTGCCGTGACGCAGATGCACCCTGCCGACCGGATGGGGCCCCTGCCGACGGAGTGGCCTCATCTTCATCCTCCTCATCGTCGTCATCACCGTCACGCTGAAGGCTCATGGGCTTGTCGGAATCCGCTGCGAGAAGCCGGTAAAGGGATTCATAAGTAACCCCTGCGCGACGGAACGGCTCCATAAATGAGGAGTTCTGAGCATCGGAGTTGTGAAATATAGCGAGAATCAGATGGATCGTATCCACCACATTGCTCTTGAGCATACGCGCCTCAAGCACACTGAGCTTTATGATGCGCCCGGTGAGGTCGCTCACCGATACATCCGACAGCGACACTGTGCCTGAGTAACCGCTCTCGGCTGCCGCATTGAAGAGCTCATTATCCAGGTTCTCGTGCAGTTGCTTTGAGGTGCTGCCGCGCGAAGCCCGCTCCACAAGCTTGGAGGCATCGGATGCAGGATCGGATATGAGAGCCAGCAAAAGATGTTCTGGCATCACATAGCGGCTGTTATGACGAGCTGCCAGAGCAGGAGTGGAATTTACTATCTCCTTGAATTTTGTTGTATATACTGTTTCCATTTATTCAAATATATCTTTGAAAGATAACAAAAACCGTGCCAAAAAAGTTAAAGCTTCAATAAAAATTTGTCAAAAAAGCTTTAATGCCTCATACAGCCGATGGACCGGCAAACCCATGACATTATAGAAGCTCCCTGATATACCCTTTATTGCAGCCGCTCCTATCCACTCCTGTATACCATAGGCTCCGGCCTTGTCAAACGGACGGTAACGGTTTATGTAATACCCTATCTCCTCATCGGCAAGCGTGGCGAACTCCACTGTGGAAGTCGCGCTAAGCGACATGCTCCGCTCTGCGGTGCGTACAGTCACACCGGTTACTACCGTCTGTATATTTCCGGAAAGTTTCCGGAGCATACCCATAGCATCTTCCTCGCCATGAGGCTTGCCAAGAACCTCACCGTCGAGTATCACCACCGTATCGGCTGTTATAACGAGTCTGTCATCTCCGGGCAAAAGGGTGAATGCATCGGCCTTGAGTTGCGACAGATATTCCGGGACCATTTCAGGAGACATTCCGTCAGGGACTATTTCATCAACAGGATGGGATGTATCGACAGTAAAATCTATGTCAAGGAGCCCGAGCAGCTCTCGCCGGCGTGGTGAACCGCTCCCCAGCACTACTCTATATGCTGTCAGATTATTAAGTGGACTATTCATATAAATGTCAATTTTAATGCAAATGTAAGCATTATTTATGATATTGGCACCAAAAGAGAACCCATGAATAAGTGTAATACTAACACTTTTCTTTTGAAACAGCATTTATTCTTTCCTCAAAGTGGTGTTTTAACAGATTTTTATTCTAAAAAAACATCACACCGGAAAATTTTGCATCATTTTCTTGTTTTTTACATTTTTTATCCATTAATTTGCGAAAACATAAATTTTGTACACAAAAAACTACAGTGTCATACAGCAATAGAATACACTACTTAACAGAACTGTATTTAACCAATTTAATTTATCACATTATAAATCAATCCAAAAAAATCACAAGCATGAGTAAAATCGGAATGCGATTTGCAGCACCCTTAGCTGTTATGTGTCTGATATTGGGGGGGGTAAAACCTGCTGAAGCTCAGACTATTACAGGAACAGGGACTGAAAACACGAAAATCAGTGTGTACCGCGGCGTCGTGATTGACGATGAGGGCGAACCTCTACCGGGTGTATCTGTTACCGTAGTAGGACAAAAAGGCTTAGGAGCTGCTACCAATATAGAGGGTGAGTTCTCGCTACGCTACGAAAAGTCCAAATGCGTACTCAAATTCTCCTATGTGGGCATGAAGACCCAGGAAGTCAGAGCCAACGCAGGAAAACGAATGACCGTTCAGCTTGAGACTGATGCCACAGTCCTCGGCACAGCAGTTGCCAACGGTATATACACTCGTAATATCGAAAGCTTCACAGGATCAGTCTCCACATTCAACAAGGATGATCTCAAAATGATCAGTGCCAACAATATCCTAAAAGGATTGTCGGCACTCGATCCTTCTATCATCATGCCTGAGAACACATTGATGGGATCGGACCCCAACACACTCCCCTCTCTCACCATCAACGGCGAAATGAACCCTCAGGCTCTTGCTCAGGAATATGAGACAGACCCCAACCAGCCACTGTTCATCCTTGACGGATTTGAAAGCTCACTACAGGCAATCAACGACCTCAATATGGACCGCATCGAGAGCATCTCTATCCTCAAGGATGCCTCAGCAACAGCCATATACGGCTCCAAGGCTGCTAACGGTGTGATTGTTGTCGAGACTAAAAAACCCGAAGCAGGACGTCTGCAATTGAGCTACAACGGATCACTACAGGTAGCATGGGCCGACCTCAGCGACTATAACCTGATGAACTCTGAACAGAAACTTCAGTTTGAGCTTCTTTCCGGAGAATACGGAGCTCTTGACAGTAATGGTCTCCCAATCGGAGAATCACAGCGCAACAGCTATTTCAACCGTCGTAGACTTGTTGACATGGGCCATGACACATACTGGATGAACGAGCCTCTGCAAAATGCAGTATCACATACTCATAACCTATATATTCAAGGTGGCGACCAGTCGTTCCGTTATGGCGCAGGTCTGTCATACAACAAAAATGAAGGTGTGATGAAAGGATCTAAACGTGATGTCATCAACGGCAATGTAAACCTCACCTATCGTGTGGACAACTTTAATTTCACCAACCAGACCATCATCAACAATGTTAGCTCCAATAACGAGACCGTACCATTCAGCAGATTCTCGGAAATGAATCCGTTTTACGTCAAATATGATGAAGCAACAGGTACTCCTCCCAAATATGTATTCCATGAAAACACCACTTATATATGGAATCCGGTATGGGACATGCAACAAAACAGTTTCAAGAAGGGTGATATAACAACCATTACTGACAACTTCCAATTTGAATGGCGCGCCTCACGTCAATTACGAATCAGAGGTAATCTGCAATATCAACTTCAAAAGTCAACAAACGAGTCATACACATCTCCTAATGAGACAAGCCAGACTAAATTAGAAGACAAAAAACGAGGCAGCTACTCCAACAGCAACACTACCAACAACAGTTACAGCGGACGAATCAACGCTACTTATGGAACTGCAATCGGTGCACACACCATAAACGCTGTAGGCGGCATGCAATTCTCCGAAAAAAATAATCGTTCCTACTCTTTTGCTGCGTCAGGTTACACCAGCGACACATTCTGGAACCCAAACTTCTCCAGTGGTTACCCTGAAGGCACCAAACCTACATCAACTGACTCCAAAACTCGTAACGTCAGTTACTATGCCAATGGCAACTACTCATACGACATGAGATATCTACTTGATTTCAACTGGACCATGAGTGGAGCTTCTCAGTTCGGCATTGATGATCCATTCACCACAACATGGTCGGTAGGTGTAGGCTGGAACATTCATAATGAAAAATGGTTCAAGAGTTCTGAAACAATAAATTTCCTTAAGCTCAGAGCATCATACGGTAATCCAGGCAACCAGAACTATGATGCCAAGCTCGCTGCCTCAATATATGATTTCTACACCATTTACGACAATCCGTTTGGAATAGCCAATATTATCCAACAGTGGGGCAACAACGGTCTGAAGTGGCAAAAGACAAATACATATAATGTTGGTATAACAGCCACCATGTTCAATAACCGTTTGTCATTCAATGCCGACTATCAGATCCGCAAGACCGATCCGCAGCTTGTACGAATCGACCTGCCAGGCTCCACCGGCGTGACATCTGCACCAATGAATGTCGGAGGCACCGACAACCGCTCCATCAGTGTTACTGCAACATATTACATCCTGAAGAAATATGATTTCAACTGGTATATCAGTGGAAATGTGAACCATTACACCACCAAATACTACGGTATCGGCAATCTTCTTGAACAATACAATGAACAGGGACGCGTAAGCTCATCACTCTTGCGCATGTATGACGGAGCAAGCACCTCAGGACTTTATGCGGTACGCTCTCTTGGCATAGACCCTGCCACTGGTAACGAACTACTCCTAAAGAAAAACGGAACTCCAACTTATGAATGGAATTCCGATGACGAAGTGCTCGTAGGAGATTCCAATCCCGATTTCCAAGGCAACTTCTCCACATCGTTCCTATACAAAGGTTTCTCATTCGGAGCATCATTCTCATTTAAAATGGGAGGAGATGTATCTCTCAATACTCTAATGAGTAAAGTGGAAAACATTTCCGGAGAAGCACGCAAAAAGAATCAGGACATCCGCGCTCTTACCGACCGATGGAAAAAGCCTGGCGACATAGCTAAGTACAAACGCATCGATGACACAACCACCTCTCACATAACTACACGATTCATCAAGACTGAAAACACATTCAGCTGTGGTTCCATCAATGTTGGTTACCGCACGTCGAATGCTAAATTCCTGAACACTATCGGAGCCTCATCTATAGACATCCGCTTCTACATGAACGATATTTTCAGAATCTCTAATATAAAAGAGGAACGCGGTCTTAGCTACCCATTCCAGCGTTCATGCACCATGTCATTCGGCCTGAGTTTCTAACGCACCTAAATACAACAAACGACATTCTTTATGAAAAATATATTTATAAAGGCTATAGCCTCAATAATGTTACCCATCTCATTAGCCTCCTGCTCTGATTGGCTTGAGGTGGAGATGCAGGACAAAATCATGGAGCCTGTACTATTCGGAAACTATTCAGGATATGTCTCGGCCATGAATGGTGTCTATCTCAGCCTCAATGATTACTATACTGATGGTCAACTCATGGATATCCTTGACGTAATGGCACAGTATTATTATGTCACCGACGATAACAATCATAAATTCCGTCTATATCAGTCATTCGATTTTAAAGACAGTGATATCGAGTCAAAAAACTCATTTCTTTGGAACAAGGGATATACACTCATAGCGTACACAAACACCATTCTCAATCACCTTAGTTCAATAGAAGATACTCCGTTGACTCAGAATCAGTTCAATATCTTGCGTGGTGAGGCTTTGGCGATGAGAGCAATGCTGCACTTCGATATCCTTCGTCGTCATGGGGTCAATTACTCGGCAGATCCAAATGCCGAATCTATACCTTATCAGGATGATACAAGCCGAGAAATCAAACCATTCCTTTCCAATAAGGTTGTAATGGAGAAAATCATCGGTGACCTCACCGAAGCAGCAAACCTGCTGAAAGATCATGACCCCATCATCACAGAAGGTATCAAGGATACCCAGACAGAGGACAACGGCGTGGCAAGTTATGATATGTCATTTCGCCAGTTACGCCTTAACTATTATGCTGTGCAAGGACTTCTTGCCAGAGCTTACCTTTGGATGGGCGACAAGACAAACGCTTACAAAACCGCTAAAAATGAGATTATCGATAAGGCAAACACCGAAACCCTCGAAGTATTCCCATGGGTAACTTCTGAGCAAGTTGTTGCCGATGGAAAGCCCGATCTGATTTTCTCTCCGGAAGTAATGTTTGCAATGTACAATAGCAAACGCTCATCATATCACACTAATACATTCGCTCAGGCTCTATCAATGCCCAATCGTCTCACATTCTATGGCGAGACCAAAGATGACTCCAAAGTATCCATCTTGTATGACTATCCGAATGATTATCGACGTAACCAATGGGAAATGGCTGATCCTCTCCAAGGAGGTGGCGATGACGAAGATCCTGTAACCACTCTTGTATTCAACAAATATGCCGATTTCAAGAATGGAGCCACAGAATCCACATATCGTTACATGATACCAATGATCCGTATGAGCGAAATATATATGATTGCTGCTGAAGCCACAACTGATCGCAATGAAGCATACGAACTGCTTAATGCCATACGTAGCCACCGAAACAGTCCGGATCTTGACAGCAACGATAATTTTGACATCAGTCTTGTATATGAGTTCGCACGAGAAATGGTAGGTGAAGGACAATTGTATTTCTTCTATAAGCGTAGACAAGAGTCGCTCATCATAAGTCGTACTGGATCCTATGATTTTAATATGCTGCAATCTAACTACGTATGGCCAATTCCTGAATCGGAAATCGACAAACGCATTCATACTGAAAAATAACTAATATTTTATACTATAATTATATGAATAAGCTTATATATCTTACATGTATTTTGTCCATATCCATCTTGTGGGCAAGCTGCACCAAAGAGGATATCGACATATACAGCGGTGACGATGCGCTGTTCTTTGCTCAACAATGGGGAGTCGCTCATTTTGAAAATCATATCAATCCGTCAAATGCTTCAAAGAACAGCCATCAGGCATATTCCAAGATAGGATTCGGAGGAATGCTTGAGGAAGACTCTCTCCTGTTGCTCAATGTCCAAATCTCTGGATTTATCAAAGACTATGACCGTCCTTTTGGGATTGAGGTTGTAAACGACAGCACTACAGCCATCAATGGCACGGAATTTGAGTTGGTTGATCCTGTCGCAGATGCAGTCATTCCGGCAGGCGGTTCGAACGCCCTCATCAGAATACTGTTCCACAAAACAGAACGAATGGATAATGAGAATCTGCAACTCCAAGTACGGATTATTCCAGGAGAGCATTTTGTCCTTCCATTTGATAATGAAGGATACGGAAGAATGCCTATTATTCCGAGCACCAACACCATTTTAAATGAATACAACAATCTTAATTTAGATCCATCGATTCACAATATATTCATAAATAATTTCCTTACAATGCCTCCAGGCTGGGTTAATAATTTTATGGGAATATGGTCTGAAAATAAATTCCGCCTACTTTTGGATTTCACCAATGAAAGACTCGGATGGACAATCGCCACATGGAATGATAAAGAAAATATGTGGCCACCGGCTACTCGTTATAAGATGCCACAAGCCTTGCTTGCAGAATATCTTTTAGAGCAATACAAAAAGGGTCGTGAACATTGGGTCCTGGATCCGGATGGCACTATGATGTGGGTACCGGACCAAAATCTGCCTTGGGGCGAGGATGCGCGTCCCGAAAACATGGAAGGAAACTAATAGTCATCATTAAATCATACTCTAAGTAATGAAAACCAAACTATATATATTGCTCTGTACTATAGGCTGCATTTTGCCTGCTTGTGTAGAGGATGAAGGTAATTATAGCTATAGGCCTGTCAATGAGATAATCATTGATGGCATTGAAGAATCATACCCAGGCATGGCATATAGCGATATAATTGAAATAAGGCCCGAAATCACTGGCTCTGTAAATGGCGATGACCTTTCCAACTATGAATACACTTGGTATCGTTGCCGAGGATCTCATGTCCATGACACAATAAGTCACGAAAAGGACCTGGTATGGAAAGCAAATGCAGCTCCAGGAAACCACACATTCTATCTTTCTGTAAAGGATAAAGAAACAGGTTATGAAAAGAATTATTCCACCACAGTAAGTCTTTCCTCTCCGTTCACTCGTGGATTCCTTATATTAGGCAGTCGGCCTCACACCGACAATCTGGTCGGTCTTGATATGCTTTCCATGGTCAATGGTCGTAACGACACGATTTATGCAAAAGATGTGTTTGATAATTCTGAACGCAAATTAAGAAATCCAAAAAATCTGATACTTACAGGCAGTTCTCGTATGAATCGCCTATATCTACAGACTGAGGATGCAACCTACAATCCGGTATTCACATCTCAATTTGAAACCTTAGGTGATGAATTCAATGACATGGGACTGATTGAGTGCCTGGAACCACACAAAGTGCCGATGAAACTGATGGATGTAGCTATGCGCCAAGGAGTTCACACATTAATGCCACTAAGCACCGCTCCACGTGTATACCTCACTGAGGATCTTGCTTTTGCCCACAAAGGCACAGAAAAGATGAACCAGGCATTAAACAGATATGGAATAACTTCAAAAACATATTTCAAATTCTATCCATATATTTTCTACAACACACGTAAGAGACTTAGTCATATTATAAATGACTATAGCGGCTCACTGTCTCCAATAGTTATATATGACCGTGATTATGATTGTTTCTCATATATCCAAGGAACCGCTTTGAGCTTTACACATTCCGTTCAAATCCAAAACACGGCAATATTAATGCAAACAGGCATATATATGATGAATCAGCCCAACGGTCGTACAATTGTATATGGAGAGAATGACTACTATCCGTCAAATGCTCGTTGCAATGCCATCATGAAAGATAATGATGACAAATACTATCTGTACCGTTTCGTATTGGGATGCCCTGGTATGGGTATGGCAACTCAGCCTAAAATAACAGATCCATTTTTCAAGGTCCTTGATCTATCCAAGATGACAAACTTCATGCAGCGAGAGCATATTTTTTTCGCTTCAGGAGCATCTTCATTGATATATTACTCAGTTGGGAACACATTATATGCCTATGATTACGTAAGTGAGAAACTTGCCAGCAAGCAATTTGACAGTAAAATCACATATCTTGCACCAGAAGTATCCAGCACTCGTAACTATAATCACTACTGGGTAGCTACATTCGATGGAGAAAAAGGTCACCTCTATAAAATGCAGACCATTGATAATACATCCGGTCCGACATTCAATCACCTGACCAACCAAGATTGGGAAATAGACCTAGAGATCAAGTCCGTACTATGGAAATCTGGTCAGATTTACTAATCCTCCATATTAAAAGAATGAAAAGAGCAAAACAACACTCCTTTCATACATGACAATGAATCCACTGCCTGGGAAAACATCCGATTAATAATCTGTTTCCCGGGCAGTTTTTTCTGTTAAAGGCTAAACTTTCAGAAATTATTTAAGTCTTATATTTATAAGACAATATTTTTCGGACTTATTATTTGCAGTTCAATGAATAATTGCTAATTTTGAGTCGCCTTAATGACAAATAATACCCGATCATCACATATCATTTACTACCAATATCAAGTATGAAAAAATTTTTAGCATCTATGCTCATGGGAGCAGCCGTATTGTCTGCATCTGCGCAGACCGACTTCCGTCACATCTCTTTTGACGAGGCACTCACTGCTGCCAAGCAAGAGAACAAGCTCATCTTCATCGACTTCTACACCACCTGGTGCGGTCCATGCAAAATGATGTCCAACAAGGTGTTCCCCCAAAAGAACGTCGGTGACTTCATGAACGCAAAGTTCATTCCTCTAAAGATGGATGCCGAGAAAGAGGGTCTGGAACTTGCAAAAAAATATGCCGTAAAGGCCTACCCCACTTATATTATCCTCAATGCACAGGGTAAGGAAGAAGCTCGTTTCACAGGTGCCATGGAAGGCGATGTGTTCATAAACAAGGTGAATGCAAGCCTTGACCCCGAACAGAAGCCCGAACGCCTCAAAGCCCGCTACGAAGCTGGCGATCGAACTCCTGAGCTCGTAAACACATATGCCATGCAACACTTTGAGAAACGCGACGAAAAAGGCGGTTTCAAAGTCATCGACGACTATTACAACTCACTCTCCGACGCTGACCGCATAAAGGATGAAAACATCTTCATCTTCACAAGATACACATTCGATTTCGACAGCGAACGCACACGCTTCATGGTTGATCACATCAAAGACTTCAGCAAAGCTTCTGCATCATCTGTCGGCGAACGCTTAGCGGATATATACAAAACCGAGCTTGGCTCTTACTTCTCAGGCTACAAGCGTCAACAAGGGCTCTATGACGAGAACGCTTACAATAAACTGAAGAAAGAGATGAACGACCTCGGCTTCAATAATGATGGCAAGGTCACCCCTGCCTTCGAGTTCATCGAACAGAGAGGCAAAATGAACGACACCGAATTCCTCGCATACTGTGAAAACAAGTATGACAATTTCTCGCAGAACTATAAAGAGCTCCTGGTGATGAATCTCCCTCGTCTTTTTGACATCGAGAACCCGACCACAGCAGCCAACATCTGCAAATTCATACGTAACCGTATCGCAAAAATGAGCCCGGTATGCATCCAGATGGCAGGTCGCACACTTGGCTCCATCGAGAAATAAATAATTCATAATGACATAGGGAACAGGAGGACATGAAGCATCTGCCCATAAACACAAAACGTATATGGTCAGGCAACAAAAACATCGTCCCCCTGTTCTCCTGTCTCAACCCAGAGACATCAGAACAAATTATTATATGCGACGTTTATTAGCCTCCATCCTTTTCTCATTCACAATCATTGGAGCCGTATGCCAGACTGACTTCCGCGACATAAGCTTCGACGAAGCCCGCAAAGCTGCAAGCCGGGAAGGCAAGCTCGTGTTTATGGATTTCTACACATCATGGTGCGGTCCATGCAAAAGAATGACTGACCAAGTATTCCCTCAAAAAAGTGTTGGCGACTATATGAACGCCACATTCATACCCCTCAAGCTCGATGCAGAGAAAGGGGGCAGTGAACTGGCAGCACGTTACAAGGTCAAAAGCTATCCCACATACATAGTCACCGATACCGCCGGGCATGAAATAGCAAGGCTGTCATGCGCTATGCCGGCAGAGGAATTCCTGGAAAAAGTACGACATGCGATCGACTACGGAATGACACCCGAACGCATAAAGGAACGTTTTGAAAGCGGCGAACGCACACCTCAGCTCGTTGAAGCTTACGCCATGCAGCTTGTCGACAAAGGCGAATACCGCAATATCAACAAAATCATAGACGAATACTACCATTCACTCACAGACTCCCAGAAACTCGACCCTGCGAACACGTTTGTGTTCACTACATTCACCATGGGCTTCGACAATGAGCGTACGCGCTACATGATAGAACATGAGGAGGAATTCAAGAAAAACAATATCAAAGCCATAAACGACCGCATAACCCAATATCACAGATTTCATAAATGAAAATAACAACATCTCTGCCACGTATCATTATTCCGTCTTGCATCGGCGTGATGATGTGCGCATCGGCATTAGCATCGGGGACGGCACCTGAATATTACACCGACTACCCCTCAAAAATAGAAA
>OFFT01001380.1_pt1 | contig 14753 bp, 10 predicted proteins | sample 1521581 | NCBI WGS metagenome assembly OFFT01 (sample SAMEA3504084, study PRJEB24116) | mouse gut metagenome | biome: mouse gut; feature: mouse-associated habitat; material: faeces | place: Denmark | collected 2011
TGTGCCGGACGCCAAGTGGTCTGCCCGTGCGGTGATCCGCATTTTGCAGGAGGAAACCTATACCGGCGTTCTTTTGCAGGGGCGGCAGGAAACCCACAACCACAAGCTGAAGAACATCATCCACAAGCCAGCGGAGGAATGGGTCCGCATTGAAAACGCCCATGAGCCAATCATCCAGAAGCGGGATTTTGACCTTGTGCAGAAGATTTCCAGCCTGGACACCCGGACAGCCCCGGACGGCGAAGCGGTGTATCTGTTCTCCGGCCTGCTGGTGTGCGGCTGCTGCGGCGGGCGCATGACCCGGAAAACCAACACGGTCAAGGGGAAAAAGTACATTTATTACCACTGTCCCACCGGGAAGAAAAAGGGCTGCACCCACCCGGTCATGCTGAAGGAGGCTGATCTGATCGACTGTGTTCTGGTCAGTCTCCAGGCACATATCCGGCACGTTGTCTCTCTGGATGAAGTTATGGACGGCATCAGCGAGGAACAGATCAACCAGGAGGAAATCGCCAAGTTTAAGGCGCAGATTGCGGATAACGAGGTCAAGCTGGAAGAAGCCCGCCAGTTCAAGGCCACGCTGTATGAGAATTTCATCGCCAATCTTATCAGCAAGAAGGACTATCAGGATTTGAAGAATCTCTATACCGGGCGGGCGGAAGAAGCGCAGGAGGCCATTGACCTTCTGCGGGAGGAAATGGAACTGGTGACGAATAACAGCGGCTCCCGCCTGCGGTGGACCCAGCACTTCAAGGCGTTTTCCGCTATGACCACGCTGGACCGGCGGGCGGTGATCGCCATGGTTCAGTCCATCCGGGTGAGGGGCAAGAATGATCTGGTTATCACCTTCCGCTATCTGATTGAGTATGTCAAGGTGCTGAAACGCTTGGATGAAATGGGGAAGCTCCCGCACGACCTGCGGGACATTCTGGACGCGCTGATGGAAGCGGAAAAGGAGGCGGCATAAATGGCACGGAAAAGCAGAAAAGACGTTGTAACCCAGGAGAAGCCGAAGAAAGCCGCCATGAAAATCTGGCGGGCGGCGCTCTACATCCGGCTGTCGGTGGAGTTCAACGGCAAGAAGGGGGATTCCCTGGAAACACAGCGGCAGATCATGGAGGCATATATCGCCCTCTGCCCGGATATTGAGATTGCGGAGGTCTACACCGACAACGGCACCACGGGCCGGACCTTTGAGCGGGAAGCCTTTCAGCGGATGCTGGCGGATATAGAGAACGGCAAAATTGACTGTATCGTGGTGAAGGACCTTTCCCGGCTGGGCCGGAACACTATCGACACCGGGTACTACATTGAGAAGTATTTCCCGCTCCATGGAGTGCGGTTTATCGCCGTCAACGACCAATTTGACAGCGAGGATTCCGAAAACAGCGGCAACCACCTGATTGTGCCTTTGAAAAATATGATAAACGAGGCTTACGCCGCCGACATCAGCAAGAAGGTTCGCGCACAGCAGAATCAGGCCATGCGGGACGGGGAGTTTGTGGGGGCGCGTCCGCCCTACGGCTACCGGAAGGACCCGGAGAACTGTCACCGCCTGCTGGTCAATGAAGATACCGCCCCCATCGTCCGGCAGATTTTCCAATGGACAGTTGACGGCACTGCGCTGAATGTGATCGTGAAGCGATTGAACGAGCAGGGCATTATGACCCCCGGTTACTATCATGCTTCGTGCGGACTGTTCAGCTATGACAACAAGCTGGCTGGCAGCGGCAAGTGGCAGACCTGGACAGTGGGGAAGATTTTGGCTGATGAAGTTTACACCGGGGATATGGTGCAGGGCAAGCACACCAATGTCGGCCATAAGCAGGTCCTTACCAAGCCGGAGGACTGGATTGTGGTACGCAATACCCATGAGCCGCTGGTCAGCCGGAAGGTATTTGCAAAGGCCCAGGCCGTCCGGGAGCAAATGGCGGCAAAGTACACCAGGACCATGAAAAATCCTTACAGCGAGAACATTCTGCGGGGGCGCGTGTTCTGCGCTTACTGCGGGAAGAACCTTCACCGGCAGAGAAGTCACGGGAGATACTTCTACCGCTGTATCTCCAATGACCGCATGGGGGAAGGTTCCTGCACCGGCGGCATCATCCATTTGCCGGAGCCTGATTTATTCGATGCGATTCTGACAATTATCCGTCAGAAAGCCGAGGTTGTAATGGGAGAAGCCCTGCGGCTGAAACAGTGTGACAGCAAGATTGCCGCACAGAAGGCCCAGGTGGACCAGGAGATTGCCGAGCTGGGGCATCAGATGCAGAAAAACAAAGCCCTTCGCGCTGGCCTCTATGAGAGTTTCGTCAAGGGAATCCTCACCAGAGCGGAATATCAGGAAATGCAGGAGGATTACAACCAGAAGATCAGCGTCGCGGTGGAACGTGTTCAGCAGCTTCAGTCCCGGCAATCTGAGTTGGAGCGGCAGATGGAACGCTATACCAGCATGGCCGATAAGCTGGCGGCGGTGGACAAGGACACGGCCCTCTCCGCCCTGCTGGTAAACCAGTTGATTGAACGGGTCACGGTAAACGGCCCGGATGATGTTTCCATTGACTTCTCCTTTGAGGGTGGTTTTGAGCGTGTGATGGAGGTGCTGGGGAATGAGTAACAGCCCGATCAGCTATGTGATTGCCCTCTATATCCGGCTCTCCACGGAGGACAGCAAGGTGGGCAGTTTCAGCATCGAGAACCAGAAAAACACGCTCCACCAGTATGTTGACGCTATGGAGGGTGTTAAGAATGTGGAGGTCTTGGAGTTCATCGACAACGGGTACAGCGGGACCAACTTCGAGCGGCCAGCCGTCCAGGAATTACTTGACCAGATGCGGGAGGGCAAAATCAACTGTATCATTGTGAAAGATTTTACCCGGTTTGGACGCAACAGCATTGAAGTGGGGTACTTTATGGAAATGGTTTTCCCTTTGTACGGCATCCGCTTTATTTCCATCAACGATGATTTTGACAGCGATAAGCTCCATGGAGACACAGGCGGCATCAATGTGGCGTTCAAATATCTGGTCAGTGAGTTTTACAGCCGGGACCTGTCCATCAAGTACAAGAGCGCCAAGTATGTGAAGTTCCGGCGCGGTGAATACCAGAGCAAGACCTGTCCTTACGGCTACCGGAAGGGCGCGAATGGCCGCATGGAACCGAATGAGGAAACTGCTCCCATTGTCCAGATGATCTTTGAACTGGCGAAGAATGGGTACAAACCGAATGAGATCGTTAAGGCTCTGTTTGAACGCCATATCCCCACACCTGCCGAGTACAAAGCGGCCCATGGCTACAACGGTCACGACATTTCCCGGTGCTGTGGGATATGGTCCACATCTTCAGTGGTACATATTCTGGACGATGAACGCTACACCGGCACCTACATCATGGGCAAGCGGGAAGTGACCGAGGTAGGCGGGCACCGGGTTCGGATGAAGGATGAAAGCCAGTGGGTCAAGATTCCTGACCATCATCAGGCGATCATTAGCAGGGAATTGTTCAATCTGGTGCAGGCCCAGCGGCCCCGGATGAAGTCTCCCAAGAAGAACGCCAACGCCTACCCCTTGCGGTGCAAAGTGTTCTGTGGGTGCTGCCGTCACGCTATGCCGCGCACAGCAAACAAAAACCACTATTTTCAGTGTCGGCACAGCAAAGTAAATGAAGCCGCTCCCTGCCATGATCTGACAATCACAGAGGCGGAATTGGAAGGGATGTTATACGAAATCCTTTCCAAGCAGGCACAGATTATTTTGAATGTGACTGACCTTTCCAACGCTGGACAGTTGGATATTCAGCTTGCGAAGCAGGCCGAATATGACAAGCAGATCGAGGGCTATCTGGACCAGAAGCGGGTACTGTATGAACAGCTCATTTTGAAGCAGATCACCATGGAGGACTACAAAATCCAAAAAAACTATATTTTGATTTTTGCCGAAATCAGTACTATACAACCCAAAGCGGTATGAAGAACAGTTTCAGACTGGATAATATTCAGAACGTCTTGACCCCTGTTCCTCCGCTGGCAGAGCAAATTAGAATTGTGGAAAAACTCAGTTGCATATGGACCCAGATTCAGCAGATAGATTCTGAAAGTACAACGGCACGTGATATTATTTTACTGGCGAAAACGAAGATCCTTGACCTCGCCATTAGCGGCCAACTCGTCCCCCAAGACCCCGCTGACGAACCTGCCTCCGTCTTGCTGGAACGCATTCGGGCAGAGAAAGAAGAGCTCATCAAGCAAGGCAAACTCAAGCGTGACAAGAAGGAATCTGTCATCTTCCGTGGTGAGGATAACTCTTATTATGAGAAGATTGGCTACGAGATCCATTGTATCAATGAAGAGATGCCATTTGAGATACCCGATACATGGGAATGGATGCGGTTAGAAAACTGTTGCATCAAAGAAATTCGTCGGGGGAAATCTCCAAAATATATTGAGCAAAGCGGTACACTTGTCTTTGCTCAAAAGTGCAATACGAAATACGCCGGCATTGATATCGGACTGGCGCTGTATCTTGATGAAAATACCTTGGGTAAATACACAGATGATGAATATATGCAGGATGGAGATGTCGTTATTAACTCTACTGGTACAGGAACCCTGGGCCGTGTTGGGTTCTATCGTGTTGCTGACAATCGTGCCAATCTTCCTATAGTTCCTGATTCTCATGTTACGGTTGTTCGAGCCCATCGCAATGTTCACGCATTTTACCTATATGCATTTATGAAAGCAAATCAAGCCGAGCTTGAAAAGGAGGGTGAAGGTTCCACGAACCAGAAAGAACTTAAACCGCTCACACTAAAGGAAATGCTTATCCCAATACCGCCATTCTCAGAGCAAAAGCGAATTGCTTTGGCAATAACCGCCGCATTTTCAACTATATCAGCAATAGAAAAGAGCCTCACATAAGACTCTTTTCTATTGCTACGAGAAGTGCAAACAGCTCATCTATGCGTTCCGCAATTCTGATTTGTTCTTGATATGGTGGAATCAAAACTGGATATTTCTTAACCGACTCAGGCTGTGCTCTCATCAAGGAACCACCGACACCGGAAACATTTGAAAGCATTAATTTACGAAAGTGCGGCGAAGAAAAATAATGTCGCAAATATGGTGCAAATAGCATATTATTTCTAAAAACAATCCACTCAGATGAACCGAGAATCCGATAGGATGTAATATGACCCGTAATCCAGACCCGATTAATGCGAGGATTAATTTTACAGACAAGTACATCATTCTCACAAACAGATTGCTTGGATGATCCTATTTCTTTACCGATAATGATTTCAGGTACACCTACATCAAAGTTCGGTACACTATACAGTTCAAACATTTCGTCAGTAGAATTACTTGGGTCAACAGTTTCGGAAATAAACATATTGACTTGCGAGAAAGAGCCAATGCTCCAGCCGTAAGGAAGTTCATCTATATCATACTCAGATACCTTTTCACCAATCTTCTCATAATAAGAGATAGTCACATATTTCCCCTATAATATTGGCGCGATAAACTCGCAAAAATATTATTGGGAGGCGCCTTTTATGAGGACAAATGAAACATTCGAACAGCACCTGAGAAAGTGCAATCTTTCGGAGAACACTATCCACTCCTATCTCTGGACGGTAGATTTCTACCATGCTCACTACGATGAAATCAGCAAGGAAAACCTGATGGCTTACAAAGGGTATCTAATGGAATTTTTCAAGCCCAAGACCGTCAACCTGCGTATCCAGGCAATGAACAAATACCTGGAGTTCCTGCACAAAGATCGTCTGCGGTTGAAAGCTGTGAAGGTGCAGCAGAAGAACTTTCTGGAGAATGTGATCAGTAACGCCGACTACAACTTTTTGAAAAAGCAGCTCAAGAAGGACGGTAACATGGAGTGGTACTTCGTGGTCTGGTATCTGGCTGCGACCGGGGCACGCGTGAGCGAACTGATCCAAATCAAAATCGAGCATGTGGAAGTCGGTTATTTTGACCTGTACACCAAAGGCGGAAAACTGCGCAGGCTGTACATACCCAAAAAGTTAAGGACGGAAACTCTTGAATGGTTGGAGGAATCAAACCGTTCCTCCGGCTATTTATTTTTGAACCGCTATGGGGAGCGCATTACCACCCGCGGCATTTCCCAGCAACTCAAAAACTATGCGGACAAATATGGACTGGATAAAAAGGTGGTGTATCCGCACTCCTTCCGGCACCGGTACGCCAAAAACTTCTTGGAGAAGTACAATGACATTGCTCTGCTGGCAGATTTGATGGGTCACGAGAGCATTGAAACGACACGCATCTACCTTCGCAGAACTGCCAGCGAACAGCAGGCGCTGGTGGATAAAATCGTCACATGGTAAAGAAAACAGCCGCCTTCTCCCGAGGGCGGCTGTTAGTCATAATAGGTTCCGAGTAATCGCGGCAAGTTGAGTAAATGCCTGCTCTATTGCAAAAACAATTCGTTTCTGTTCCTCAATTGGAGGGATCGATATTATCGATTTCTTTCCGTCTATTGTTCCAAGGCGGGGCATCTTCACACCATATGAACACTTATTAGCATATTCTAAAAATACTGGAGACATCAAATAATAGCGGGCATATTGCGGCAGGACATTTCGTTCAAACTCCAGTGGCAGAATCTCTGAGGTACAATATCCATCTTCATCTGACAGAACTACTTTGTTCAAGTAGGGACGGAGTTTGCTATATAACACCTGACCTCTGTGGAAAAAGTGTTTTGTGCTTGCAGCGTTGCGTTCAGACTTTCGTACTTTTCGCAGAACAACGCCACTATCTTTTTCAATATCTTCAAGATCCAGGATCCATGCAGAATCAGAAATAGATGCCGTATCGACATTTAAGCAATTACCATAGTCGCACAGTTCACCAAGGCAGCAAATGGCCCAACTGTCAGGCAGTTCTTCGAATGCCCAATCTTCTAGAGATTCTACTAAATCCCCGGTTCTGAGATAATAAGAGTTATCCTCACCACGGAAGATGACAGATTCCTTCTTGTCACGCTTGAGTTTGCCTTGCTTGATGAGCTCTTCTTTCTCTGCCCGAATGCGTTCCAGCAAGACGGAGGCAGGTTCGTCAGCGGGGTCTTGGGGGACGAGTTGGCCGCTAATGGCGAGATTAAGGATTTTGGATTTGGCAAGCGAAACCAAAGAAAGTGCTTCGGATTTTTCTGTTTCAACTTTGTCAATTTCTCCGATTATGTGTTGAAGATGTTTAACAATCAACTGTTGCTCACTCATCGGAGGCAAGGGAATAGGAAGAACCTGTAATGATTGCCCGGTCAAATGTTTTATTGTTGTACCAGTATAATACCTTTCGTACTGGGTTGATGTTATGAAGTGCCTGATTACATAGTACAAATACTCTGGTAGGACTTCGATAGCTCTTACTCTGTGTAAAGCTTTCTGATAAAACACCACTTCCTCAGACTGCCAAACAGCACATCGACCAGGCTCACCACCCTCACATATAACCAAGTCGCCATGACGAATGCTGTACCTTTCGAGTTCGTCGTCTTCAAAACGCATATCGAGAACATCGCTCAACTCAAATGTGCCCCAGCGAACATTGACGTTTCGGAGATAGGGTCTAAGCGAGCCTTTATTTTTGGCTACATCCAACATCTTTCCTAAAGCCATGTCAGCAATAGAACTTAGTCTCACCCATACCCAACCCTCTGGCAGGTCAAATGGTATCTCTTCCTCAATACATTTCACGCTGCCGTTGGCGAACTTCTCATAATGTAAATTATCCTCACCGACAAAGATAATAGTATCGTTCTTGATATCCTTGGCCTTGAGCTTACCGTCTTTCACCATCTGCTGCTTCTGCTGGCGAATCCGTTCCAGCAGAACAGAAGCCGGTTCGTCATTTGGATCCTGCGGAACCAGCTTGCCGCGGATAGCAAGGTCAAGCACCTTTTGGCGTAATGCCTTTGTATCCATTATTCATCCACCTCGCCAATCAGTTCTTCCAATGCGGCTACAGCTTTCGCAATATTACCGGACTTCTCCTTAATCTGCTCCAGCAGTTCAGCAAGCGTATAGTCCTCAGCTCCGCTGTCGGACTTCATCCAGGTGATATCCAGACTGGTTTTGTCCCGGGCCAGAATCTCCTCATAGGTATATCTGCGCCATCTGCCGTTCGGTTTTTCCTCGCTGTATGTTTCGACACGGGCGGACAGATCGCCGTCCTTATAGCACTCCACGAACTCATCAAAATGGCTTTCCTTCAGCGGATTGGTCTTGCCAAAAGAGGGCATATCGGAGCGCAGGTCATAGAACCAAATCTCACGGGTGTTCCCTTTATCTTCACAGCCACGGGTGAAAAACAGCACATTGGTTTTAACACCCTGAGCATAGAAGATACCAGTTGGCAATCGCAGAATGGTATGCAGATTACACTTCTCCATCAAGTCACGGCGGATACGCTCGCCATCGCCATCGGCGAACAGAACATTGTCCGGCAAAACGACCGCCGCACGCGCCTTCCCTGTCTTATTCAGACTGCGATAGATGTGCTGCAGAAAATTTAGCTGTTTATTGCTGGTGGGGAAAGTAAAGTCATCGCGGGTGGCACGCTCGCCACCTTTCTTGGTGCCGAAAGGCGGATTGGTCAGTACAACGTCATAGCCTTTCAGTTCCTTGCCAAAGTTGGACAGGGTATCACCAAGATAAATGGGACCGCGGATATCGTGGAGCATGGCATTCATCAAAGCCAAGCGGTGGGTATCATGAACCAGCTCGCAACCGGAGAATGCTTGGGTACGCTGGAACTCCTGCTGATCCACGGACAGTTCAAATAACTCATCAGTATGATCCTTGACGTAGCGGTCAGCGGCAATCATAAAGCCAAACGTACCGCAAGCCGGGTCGTTGCATCGCTCACCGGGTTGGGGCGCAATGAGCCGAGTCATGACGTTGATAAGAACGCGAGGCGTGAAATATTGCCCAGCGCCTGATTTCTTCTCATTTGCATTCTTCTCCAGCAAACCTTCATAAAGGTTGCCCAGACCTTCTTCCTTGGCGGTGTACCAGTCGAATTGGTCGATGGTCTGGATGATCTTCTCCAGGTTCTTGGGTTCGTCAATATTGCTCTGCGCGCCTTGGTAGATCTCGCGGACACGACCGGTACAGCTTTCGCCCAAATGCTCCAACAATTCCTTGTAAAACTTCTTCAGCTCTACACCCTGCTTGACAAGGAGCCTGTCCCACCGGTACTGCTCCGGAATCGCTCCCTCTGTACCGGTCTCCTTGCACATTTTCAGGAACAGGATATAGGTAAGTTCCGTAACATACTGATGATAAGTAATACCGTCATCCCGCAACACATTGCAGAGGTTCCAAAGCTTTGCTACAATCTCCTGATTATTCACGCTGCGCCTCCTCCATCTTCATAGAGATACTCATTCAGCTCCGTAATGATCTCACGGAGCTTGCCGCCAAAGCGGCGGTCAATGATGGTAAACCCGCCAGCGTTCTTAAATGCGCCGACTTCAAAGATTTGCTCATCCAGCACGCTTTCCTCCAGCAGTACTTTTTCGATGCGTTTTAGCCAGTCAAGCTGGGTCTTATTGAAACCATGATTGATGCGCAGTTTCGCAAAAGCGTGCTTTACCCTCTGCTCATGACTGATAAGCGTAGAGCCAAGGGCCTGCTGACGAATAAATGCGATGATATCGGCCACAATGTCCTGATTGGTCATCTCATTCCATGCGGAGTTTAACTGCTTCTCCGTGAAGTCATGGCGGTCAAGTTCCAGTTTTAAGCTCTTGAGAGCTTCTCTGGTAAGCTCTGAAGGCTTGGTGCACACCATACGGAGCGCAGCAATGGCGTTCATATTGTTATTGATGAACTCCTTGAACGCTTCCAAATAATCCTCCGGTTTCTGACCTTCACCGTAGCCGCGAGTATGGTCAATCAGCTCGTCCACATGATAATCAATGACAACCGAGCGCTTGTGGTGGGACTTATCCTTATCCAGCACAGAGAATGCGTCACGATGATTCAGCAACTCGGCTAAAGCCTCTTTAATGGCGCTGCTGTTGAGATGCTCCGCAAAAGCTCCCAAATCTTTTCCACCGGTAAGATGGATGAATTGCTCCCGTGCTGTTTGACTTACGTTGCGGCGCTTACGCTGTAGCTTGGCAATAATCAGATCGATCTGATAGGCAAGCTGTTCGTCGGTGGTTGCTATCTCCAGCCCTCTCATCAAATCCTCAAAACTGGCAGAGGGGTTAGTAACGACCGGTTTCATATTGCTGACATCCTGTAAAGACTCGTATACGCCCACAGGATCATAAATCTCAAAGTGAGTTTTGCCGATAGCAGGACACAATCTGGTAGCTCGGCCCAACATCTGTTCATAGAGAATACGAGATTTGATGCGGCGCATAAAAACCAGATTGGTAATCTCAGGTACGTCAATGCCGGTGGTTAAAAGATCAACAGTAACCACAATCTTGGGTAGGGACTCATTCTTGAAACGCTTGATTGCTTCGGAGATTTTTTTCTTATTGCCGCCCGCTACGCTTCCCGTAATCTTCATAACAGCATCATTGTCAACGCAGCCCTCAGCATAGATTTCTTTCAAAATCTTTACGATGAGGTCAGCGTGGTTGTCATCAACAGCATAGATGAGGGTTTTACCCTGGCCGTCTGGATTGAGATCCCAAGCGATTTCCTCAAGGACTGTCCGATTAAAATTCTCCGTGATTACCTGCCGGTTAAAGCTGTCAATTTCAAATTTCATGTCATCTTCCAGCTCGGCGCTGTTGAGAACTTCGCCAGTAATCGGGTCATAAATAGCAAGCTGATCGCCTTTCTGATAGTTGATACCCTCAATACGCAGTTTAGTGCGGATATTATGAGGCGCATCATGGTCGACCAGGTAACCGTCTATGACAGCTTCACGGTATGAGTAGTTGAAAACAGGTTTTCCGAAAATCTCAGTAGTATGGAGCGCCGGGGTTGCGGTCAAAGCAATCTTCACAGCATCGAAATACTCGATGACAGTACGGTATTTACTGATATAGTCATCTTGGTTGCGATAGAGCATCTCCGTTTCGCTCATTTCCCTATCCAGAATGTATCCACGATGTGCCTCATCGACTACAATCAAATCATAGTCGGTAACAGATGGCATGGTGTCACTTTCGGGATAAAGAATGCGCTTTACGAGGCTCTGAACTGTTGCGATATGTATCTTGGTTTCTTTGTCGATCTCCTTTTCATCCAAACCCTTGATGTTGTAAATAGAATCTAAGGTCATCAATTCTTCGATCTTTACTTCCTTAAAAACATCTTCAGCCTGTTCCCCAAGTGCGGTACGGTCTACAAGGAACAGAACGCGCTTAAACCGGTCACTCTTAATAAAGCGGTAGATCATGCCGAGGATGGTCCGTGTTTTGCCGGTTCCGGTGGCCATGGAAAGCAAAACAGTCTGTTTCCCGTCAATGATAGCCCGCTCCGCAGCTTCAATAGCATTGATCTGATATTTGCGTAAATTCAATCCATCGGGATCACGCAATAAATCGAAAGGGGTGTTCTGGAGCACAGAATTGGCCGTGGCAATGTCCTTTTCAAGTTGCTCCATCAGCCCCTGAGGGCTGATCCAGCCTTGCAGGGCCTTGGGGGCACTTGTTCCACTGCGCAGATCCAGACACCAGATGCCGGATTTGGTGTCGATTTGCTTTAGATATTTACGGCCATTGGTGGCAAAGGCAAAAGGAACTTTATATGCACCCCACTGGCTGATGATATACTCCTTGTGTTCAGCCTTAATTCCCTTAGCATATTCCTTGCACTGATAGTCGATTGCAGAGGGAATGTCAACTGCGGCTTTCTTTGCTTCCACAATGCCTACGAGCTTCAATCCAACAAACAGTGCATAATCTGCATAACCGTTTTTTCCCACAGTAGAATCAGTGGGCCACTCAGCAATGGCAAGATTTCTGCCTTTTTGCGGACGAGTTCCCTTGGAATAGCGAAGATTGTTGGTGTCGGCTTCCCAGCCGAATTTGCGGAGCTGTTCGTCAATCAGATAACGGGTTTCAGCTTCGGAAAGTTCCATGCTCTCGGATGCAGTTTCGCCCTTTTCTGCACGTTCTTTGGAGGTTTTGGAGGATGCCGCAGTAGATACTGCCTCAATCTGTTTGGAGAGTGCGGTTATCTTCTCCTCCTGCTCCTTGATGATGGCAGCGTAATCCGGTTTGGTCATATTTTCAGGCATGATAAAAGCAGGGGCAATATACCCCCAGTCACCGTATACCTCCATGAACCAAACCGCAAGATTGTAAGTCATGGAAAGCAGCGTTTTTGCGTCCTCTACGGAATCAGCGCCAGCATGTACGGCATCGTTACGAGTCTTCCGCAACACAAACAGGATATCGTCAATCTTCTTTGGAATCAGTCCCTCCCGTTTCAGCAAACGAATCCGGTTGGCGTGCGTATTGTCAATAGCTGGCTCCTTGATATGCTCAAAAGCAAAAATCTCAAGAATCAGTCGTTCACCGAACATACCCAGTTTATACAGGCAGGCGTTGGCATCAGAATACACATAGCTCTCTGCTGCCGCACCAATTTGAGCAAGTACGGGCCAGTATTTTTTGAGGAATTCAAAGTTAGACTTCATATATGTCCTCCTAAGCTTGGTAGTGCTTCTGATAAACCGATATTATCGGAACTTTATACTGTCAATTTTACCATAATCTTGTCCTGAATTCAATGAGAAATCTTTTCTCGGGTGAGCGGGTCGAATTAATCAAGAGAACACCAGAAAGTTTTATTTTTTGTATTTCTACGCAATGTTTGACAAGGGATTGCCCCACTGACCGTACGAGTTATCGTGGAAAATATCGGCAGGCACTCCGCAATTTGCAGAGTGCCTGCCCCCTGGTACCGCATAGGCGGTGTTTTCAGCTGTAGAAATTGACGCTGTTGGGTATCCCGACGAACATGTAGCAGTAGGTGATGCCATCGTACTGGGTCACGCCTACGCCGATGCAGTCGCATCGCTGGTCGATCATCGTCTCGAAGTGACCGGGGGAGTTGATCCAGTTGTCGACGGCGCGTTGGGCGGCGTCGGCTGTGCCGGTGAACACGGTGAGGTTGTCACCGAAGCCATAGGGGTAACCGGCATCTGCGGCGGCTTTACTCTCCTCCGGAGCGTGGTGCCAGGTGTAGCGCTGGTTGGAGCAGGCTTGTGCTGCGTTCATCAGGGCCTCATTGACCGGCAGCTCTGACACTCCATTGGCCTTTCTGGTCTGGTTGATGAGGCGGATCATCTCCTGCCGTATCTCCATATTGTCTGTCAGGCCAGCGCTGTCCCCGCTGGCGGTGGTTTCCGGCATAGCTGGAGTAGCGGGACCGACCGTCAGCGTCACGCTCCCGTGTTCCCCGGCGCTGTTGGTTGCCGTGATTTCCGCAGTCCCCTCCGCTTTGGCGACAGCAACCCAGAAGGTCAGCACCTGCTCCACCGCCACTGTGTCCGGGTTGCTGGAGGTAACAGTGTAGTCCGTACCGCTGGGGCCGATGATGAGTCCGCTACGGTCTCCTACCTCCAGGGTACTTCCCTTGTAACTGCTCACCCGGACAGGTTCGTCAGGCGCTTCTGTCGCCATGGCGGGGATGGCGAGGGTTGTTGTGAGGATGGCTGCCGTCAATGCTGCGGTGATGCGCTTTTTCGTACTGGTCATTTGCATTTCCTCCTGATTTCTGTATTTTGTGTAGGTTTCGCAAGTGACACAATATCGAAACAGAAGAGGAAAGTCGATAGGGATAAACGGAGAAATACAGGGGTGAAAATTAAGCGTATTACACAGTACTTTGTTGTGTTTGTGAAGGGGCTCTTTCGGTGTGACGATTTTCTTGACCACATAAACAGCCACAGACAGACATGGAACTCGTGGAAACACTGTTTTCAAAGAGTGCCGGAGAGTAAATAAAATGGAACAGAAACGCCTATAAACCATTAGAATTTGTATAAAAAATCTTTGCAGACCTCTTTGGATATAGCGGAGCAAATTTTGAGTGGCAATTACGGCCCTCCTACTTTTTATTTCCTTCCGTTTGTGATATACTCTGTTAAAAGCATAAATCAAAGAAGGAGATGATCGCATGTCTTATTACAGTATCGATGAACTACGCCGTATTATTGCGCCGATTGCTAGCGCTCATGGCGTGGAAAGCGTTTCGGTATTCGGCTCCTATTCCAAAGGCAACGCCACAGCGGACAGCGACGTAGACTTAAAAATTGAAAAAGGCCATCTCCACTCGCTCTTTCAACTGAGTGGATTCCGTCTTGCTGTGGAGGATGCCCTACACCTCCCGGTAGATATGATCACTTCGGACTCTTCCGATCCCGACTTTCTGGAAATGATTCGGAAAGAAGAGGTGTTGCTTTATCGAAATGCGTGACTCAGTCATACTCAAGAAAATCATCATGTACTGCCAGCGAATCTCAGATAATCTGGAGCGATATCACCATGATTTTTCCGCATTTGAAAACGACTACCTCTTCCAAGACGCATGCTGTATGTGTGTCGTTCAAATCGGTGAACTGGTTTCACAGCTCTCGGACGAAGCTAAGCGGAAAAACTCTGCTGTACCTTGGCGAATTATCAAGGACACGAGGAATTTTTACGTTCATGCTTATGGAGCGATTGATATTGCCGCTGTTTGGGATACATTAGAACATGATATTCCTGCGCTGAGAGACGCTTGTGTGGAGATTCTAG
>OFFT01001385.1_pt1 | contig 14711 bp, 14 predicted proteins | sample 1521581 | NCBI WGS metagenome assembly OFFT01 (sample SAMEA3504084, study PRJEB24116) | mouse gut metagenome | biome: mouse gut; feature: mouse-associated habitat; material: faeces | place: Denmark | collected 2011
TCAATTGTCGGATTATAGGCAGTTTTCTATAGTCCGACAAACTGGGAAACTTTTAATTAAAAGGAAAGACATATGATAATTTCAATGAATTCAGAGCAGACTTTTGGAAAGCAGTGGCAGATTCACCGTATGCGTATGAATTTATCTTTAATGATGACTATGTAAATTTATATAGAATGCAAAATGGTGGAGCTCCAATTGTGATGGATGGGCAAAAAATAAATGGGGGCTTTACATATCAACTGCATCATGTTATACCTATCAATCAAGGAGGGATGGTATATAATTTAGATAACATTGTAATTGTCACACCGCGATACCATGCGGAAATTTTAATACCAAGCTATCATGGATATAATGGATTTAAGATATTTTTTAAGTAGAATAGAAGGGAGAAGCTTTACTATGAAAAAACTAAATAGAGAAGAAGTTTTTATGTATGTTGAGAAAATAAGAAAGGGTTTGGGCAGTGATGAGGAGGTAACAAGGTGGTTACAGGAAATATCAGATTCTGTTCCGAATAGAAATATTCTTGGAGCGATTATGTCAGGTAACAATGCAACAACGGAAGAGGTTGTTAATAAATTATATGAAGCAAGTGTGATATATCTTTGAAGTGAGCGTAGAGTTAGAGGAATAAAATCTAGATTAATAATAGATATTGAAGACTATGACAAATAAGGAACCTCCGCTATGGGAACGGCGTGGAGACGGAATACGGCTATCGGGAGGACGGGGAGCTGTCCAGCCTTGTGACGCTGACAGAGCAGGGGCAGGTGTTGCTGAACTTTGATTATGCCTATGACGGGAACGGCAACTGTGTCAGAAAGAGCGGGGAAAAGTACCAGAATGAGTATGCGTATGACCGCATGAACCGCCTTGTCAGCGCCATGCAGGACGGACAGGAAGAGAAGTATGCCTATGACCTTGTGGGGAACCGCCTCAAAAAGGAAACCTCACAAGGTACAGAAACCTACCATTACAATGCAACCAGCTTACTCATTTCCAGAGCGGCGGGGACACCCTCAGATACCTCTATAACAGACAAGGGAATCTGTTGGAGGAATAAGGGAAAGAAAGCCGGAAGCAGTACAGCTATGATGCGGCGAACTGGTATGACGGTGAGGGCCTGCGGTATGAAACGGAAGAGAACGGCAAGGTGATCCGTTTCTTATTCGACAGGGGAGAGCTAGCTGAGGAAAGCAGGGAAGAAGAAAAAATCAGCTACGCAAGGGGACATCAGCCGATTTCCCTAAGCAGAAACGGAAAGGAGAGGAATTATTTTTTCCAGGATGAGATGGGCAGCACCATGATCCTGCTGGACCATAATCATGAAATCCCAAAATCCAGTTGGGCATATTCCCTGTCTCTTCCAAGATGTTTCCAAAGGCATCATAACGACCGTTATGATGCCTTTGGGAACATCCTGAAGAAGATAGGAGACATATCCAATAGTCTGACATACACCGGACAGATGTATGATGGTGTTGCCGGACAGTATTATCTGAGGGCAAGATTCTATAACCCTGCCATTGGGAGATTTCTGCAGGAGGATACCTATCGGGGAGACGGGCTGAATCTGTATGCGTACTGTGCGAATAATCCGGTGATATATTATGACCCGAGTGGATTTGCATTATGTCCTAATGGAAAGACGTATCCCGCAAATACTGAGGACAAGGTGGAATTGCAGTACCAGCTCAAAGACCAAGACATGGATTGGCGGGGAACTGGTAAAACATATCGTGATGCGGTAGATGAGGCTTTTGCTCAAATTGAGGCACGGACAGGATATACCAGAGACCAAATTGAAGTAACAAAATGGGCGACAGATGAATATGGGAAGTCTATTCCAGTAGAGTATTTAGGGCCAGATAATTCATTTGTAGATGTAGATTATGCGCATTATGGATTAGATGGAAATGGCAATTGGGCAAGTGGACCTAATGCGCCACATGTTGGGTGGCAATATGGTACAAAAGGAAAGACAGTAGGACACATTATACTTGATTCTGTACCAACGGGAAGGGATTCTTGCTATTCAGATTTATATGCGAATAAAGTCAAGTTGGCCAAGGAAGTTTTAGATTATGTTAAAGCGGAGTGATAGTAAATATGGAAGAACAACTTATTAATTATTGGAAAGTCGTAGGAGAAAAAATTAGAATATTATCAGATGATGAGAAAGAACTGGTATGGAATGCTGTTAAAGAAAGGTATTTGAAATCAAATGTTCACATAGGTTATTCTATATGTGATGCTATAAATTTTTCGATTGCGTCTGGCATTGATATAGCGGATTCATGGAAGTGGATTAGTGATTTTGTTAAAAATGACAAGGTGATACTTTTTTTTAATAAAGATTGGGGAAACAATTTTTATGAGATAGAAAAGGGGAGTACGTTCGTCAATTTTTATGATGAAGAATGTGGAGTTGTAGAATTTTATGTTACAGATAAAAGTGCAAGTTTTTTGATTGCATATAACCATTCACAGTGTTTAGTTACATTAGGAACTGCTAAAGAGTGGTTGAGTAGTGATATAAGATATATAGAGCGGTATTCAAAATAAATTTTCTTTTGAACTTAAATGTTCTAATAGGGGAACCTGCTGGAGGAACAGGGGAAGACCAGCCAGAAACGGTATAGTTATGATGCGGCGAACCGTCAGGTGGGTATCGTTTCGGTGAGGACAGACGGTAAGACAGAGAAGCTGCGTCAGACGAACCGGTATGACGGCGAGGGCCTGCGCTATGAAACGGAAGAGAACGGCAAGGTGATCCGTTTCCTATTCGACCGGGGAGAACTGGCACAGGAAAGCAGGGAAGAAGAAAAAATCAGCTACGCAAGGGGACATCAGCTGATTTCTCTGAGCAGAAGCGGAAAGGAGAGGAATTATTTTGTTCAGGATGAAATGGGGAGTACCATGTTCCTTCTGGATTATAACCATGAAATCCGAAAGACATACCGATATGATGCTTTCGGGAACATCCTGAAAGAAGCAGGGGGATATTACTAATCGGCTGACATATACTGGGCAGATGTATGATGGTGCCGCTGGCCAGTATTATCTGAGGACAAGATTCTATAACCCTGCCATTGGGAGATTTTTGCAGGAGGATACCTATCGGGGAGACGGGCTGAAATTATATGCGTATTGTGCAAATAATCCGGTGATGTATTATGACCCAAGTGGGTATGGATTATGTCCTAATGGGAAGACATATCCTGCAAATGATAACTCGGAAACAGATTCTTACACCAGAACAGATCCTGTAACAGTATCGGGTGAGCGTGCTATTGATCAAGGGCATAGCTACGAAAGTGGGGTGCGAGATCTCTACGAAAATGTATCATTTGCGCAGCGTCAATATGAAGCTAAGCTAAATGGACAAACCGTAAACGGTGTTGCCGATAATGTTGTTTTGGATCAAAATATAGCCATCGAAGCAAAATATGTGGAAGATTGGACAACATCTCTTCGTAATCCAGAGAGTCAAAACGGTACTAAACCGTGGGCAGTTGCAGAACAAGATAATATGTTATATTAAGCCAGGAAGTACAGTATTGCTTTTGATAAAGTAATCTATCATACTAACAGCGTTGATTTAGCCAATTATTATACCAAAGTATTCAATGATGCAGGAATTACAAATTTTGAATTCATAATAACACCAGCTATAAAAAAATAGGAGGTTTAATAATGGTAATGGATAAAGAACTATTAGAGAGTTTGCTTGGAGGTCCAATTTCGACGGAGAGAATAGTGCCAGGTACGCACCTTTTTGAGGGTCGGGAATATCGTTATGTTTCTAATAAAAGTCAGGTTAAATTCGATGATCTTTTTTACGAGTTGGTTAGAGTTCAGCCCCAAATTCCTCAGTATGGAGGAGCTGTAATTGAAGGATGTAAGATTACCTTGCCAGATGGTGACATATTTGAGGCAATTTCTTATAAGGGGGATGTCGAAGGGTGGCGACAACAATTTGAACAGGGAGCTAAGGCGTTAAATGAAGAGGTGGCTAGAATTGATATTGATACTGATTCTATTGTGTTGAATGATATGCGGTCGTTTCGTTTAGCGGATTGTATTATCGATTTTCATTAATGAAACAGACATAAATCCCCCAGCCGAGCTGGGGAGACTAGCAGACGTAAGTGGCGATAAACGGAGTACCGGAAGAAAACCTTCGTTGTATAATAGGTGCAGGTCTGGCAAACCGCACAAAATACAACGAAGGTATATCCATGGACAATCAAAGTTTATCACAAAGTGGGCACTTACCAGAGGCCTGCGCATGCGTATGAGATACGGTTTGGCTATGATGCACTGAACCGTCTGGTTTTGGTGGAGGATTCCCATGGCACCAAAGCCGAGTGCCAGTATAACAGTATGAACCGGAGAACCTATGAGAGCTTCCAGATCAATTCGGATGTAAACAGAGTGATCCATTCATTATAAGTATGACGCGATTGGTAACCTTACGGAGAGGCGGGAGGGGATTGAGGAGCGATTCCTGAAGCCGGAGGGGAAGAAGCGCATGGTTTGGGCAGTCACCTGGTACGAATATGATGCCGACGGTAACTGCCTGCGCATGGTGACACCCAAGGGCTATGAGAAGGAATGGCAGTATGATGCCCTTGACCGCATGATTGGGGCGAAAGGGCAGGATACGGCGGGCGGAATCTGCCGTATCTTCCAGTATGAGTACGACTCCGTGGGTAAGCTTCTGGCGCGCCGGGACTGCAGCACGGGGCGACCGACGGAGAGACAGTTTCGGTATGACAACAAAAAACTAGCTGACGCACCTGACAGATGAGAGCGGCGCCATAGCCCGTTTGTTCTATGACGGCAATGACCGGATTGTAAAGGTGGTAAACCTGCACTACTTGGTATATGGGGGCAGGGTAGATAGAGATGTATTCTCAGAAATACTTCAATTTATTAGATCTATAACAATACGAACAAGAAATTGGAAGAGAATGAGGATAAGATAATGTCAGTAAAAAATGAATTGGATAGTTTTTTTGACAGATTTTTAAAAGCATATCAAAAAACGAGGGATGGTTTACCTAAATGTCCCAGGAATAAAGATGCGGATCAGGCAGTTTATGTTGGCAATTCCGATGATTCTGGGTGGTGTACATGGAAGCCAGTATCTTATGGGGAAGAGGGCACATTTATAAAATTGTTAGAATCATATGGTATTGAGAAAAGTGCAGATATAATTGATTTTTTTAGTGCGTATCATTTTCTGGGGCTTGATATAAGTTATAAAAAAAGAAAAATGGGAATAAGGGGTGTTGACCCTAGAGATGAGTATCGGCTTTTAAAACAGGTAATTAATGCATACACAGATCAAGATGGCAAGATAACCCATATTCTTATTGGAACAGATAGAAAGGTGGGTTATTCTATAGTGGTAGAAGTAAAAACAGGAATTGTAATATATATAGATGATGAGGAGAACAAGAAAATGCGAAAAGTTGCATCATCTTTGGAAGAATTTATAAGAGGATGGGAGCCAAGAATTTAATCTGAAAGATATTTTTCCTGTAGCTTGACTTGGAGCAGTTCATTGGCATTCATGCAGGAACCACCGCTATGGGAACGGTGTGGAGGCGGAATACAGCTATCGGGAGGACGAGGAGCTGTCCAACTTTGTAACGCCGACTGAGCAGGGACAGGTGCTGCTGAACTTTGACTATGCCTATGACGGGAACGGCAACTGCGTTAGAAAGAGCGGGGAAAAGTACCAAAACGAGTATGCATATGACCGAATGAACCGCCTTGTCAGCGCCATGCAGGACGGACAGGAGGAGAAGTATGCCTATGATCCAGTGGGGAACCGCCTGAAAAAGGAATCTTCACAAGGTACAGAAACTTACCATTATAATGCAAAGAACCAGCTCATCCATCTCCAGAGCGGCGGGGACACCCTTAGATATCTCTATGACAGACAGGGGAATCTGTTGGAGGAAAAGGGAAAGACCAATCAGAAACGGTATAGTTATGACGCAGCAAACCGTCAAGTAAGCATTGTTTCAACGAAGGCGGACGGCAAGGCAGAAAAACTGCGCCAGACGAACCGGTATGACGGCGAGGGTCTGCGGTATGAAACGGAAGAGAATGGCAAAATCATTCGTTTCCTGTTCGACCGGGGAGAACTGGCACAGGAAAGCCGGGAAGAAGAAAAAATCAGCTACGCAAGGGGATATCAGACGATTTCTCTGAGCAGAAGCGGAAAGGAGAGAAATTATTTTGTCCAGGATGAAATAGGGAGTACAATGTTCCTTCTGGATCATAACCATGAAATCCGAAAGACATACCGATATGATGCCTTTGGGAACATCCTGAAGAAGACAGGAGACATATCCAATAGTCTGACATACACCGGACAGATGTATGATGGTGTCGCCGGACAGTATTATCTGAGGGCAAGGTTCTATAACCCTGCTATCGGACGGTTCCTGCAGGAGGATACCTATCGGGGAGACGGGCTGAACTTATATGCGTATTGTGCAAATAATCCCGTGATGTATTATGACCCGAGTGGACATATCGGGTTGTGTCCAAATGGAACGACGGAACCCGCAAATGATGGGAGCGGAGAAACGAGAGGATACTCTGAGTTTGCTGATGGAATGACTCCAGAAGATGCTGCGAAATATATTGCGAATAATGAAAGAGCTTTTTTTTATGAATTTTCAGAAAGGGCAAAAACAGCGGGATTAAATGACAGACAGATAGCGGAGGCATATGCTGCAATGCGGTCAGGGGACTATGTTAAGATGGCATCATACTTTGATACATCATCACCTGTTGATGGCGCAGTATTTTGGAGTGGAGGCAAAGACGACGCTGCTGCATATGCGAGCAGTATTGGTGGAACTATAATGGAACAAACTCCAGGTGGTCAGGTGTTTGATAATTGGATGGGGTTACAAGGAATGTACCCTGAATGGGCAACTGGTACACCATTGGATGCGAAACCTATTTGGGAAGCAATGTCTAGTCAATATGCAGGAGATGTGAGTGGAAAAGTTACTTATGTACATCCATCAGGTTACATAGGAAAAGTATGGAATGACACAGAGTTCCCAATTATTAAGGATAAAATCGGACAAGGAATTGTTACAGAAATTTTGGAGATTTTTATTAATGGAAAATAGTAAAGCGTATGTGTATTTTTTTAAACAAATGAATGCCAGTGGATCAAAAAAAAGTGATGGTTATGATTCGAAGATTCTGGATGAAGTTTATGATTGGGAGAGGGAGGAGGTCGAGGAAATAATATGGAAAGAATTTCAAAAAGGAAAAGATGGCGATTTGGCCGTTTTTTTGCCAAAACTTAGAAGATATGATGGGATAGGAGCGTTAAAGAAGGCTTTGGCAAAGTGTAGAATACCAAGTGGTCAAAGTGTGCTTATATCTCAAATATTATATGAAAATACAGGGAATGATAATTATTTAGATATAATCAAACAAAATATAGACAAGGAAGAAAACAAAATATCAAATGTTGCTACACTAGCATATTGTACACCGTGTAAAAAAGCATATAATTTCTTAGTAGATATTTATCTTCGAAATAATAATGAGTATATCAGAAGTACGGCTGTTACCGGTATGTTATATAACAAAGGGATGATTGACGATCCTACTGATATAAAGGAGATGACCAGTAAAGTTGAGCTGAGCAGAAAATTTATGGCGCTTGACATAAATAAAAGAAAAGAAATAGTAGAAATGTTTGAGAAAGGACAGTTTGCAGAAAATACAGGAAATAATAAAAAATAGTCTTTTATGAGGGGAATGGTAATTGCGTCAGAAAGAGCGGGGAAAAGTACTAAAACGAGTATGCGTATGACCGCATGAACCGCCTTGTCAGCGCCATGCAGGACGGACAGGAAGAGAAGTATGCCTATGACCTTGTGGGGAACCGCCTCAAAAAGGAAACCTCACAAGGTACAGAAACCTACCATTACAATGCAACCAGCTTACTCATTTCCAGAGCGGCGGGGACACCCTCAGATACCTCTATAACAGACAAGGGAATCTGTTGGAGGAATAAGGGAAAGAAAGCCGGAAGCAGTACAGCTATGATGCGGCGAACTGGTATGACGGTGAGGGCCTGCGGTATGAAACGGAAGAGAACGGCAAGGTGATCCGTTTCTTATTCGACAGGGGAGAGCTAGCTGAGGAAAGCAGGGAAGAAGAAAAAATCAGCTACGCAAGGGGACATCAGCCGATTTCCCTAAGCAGAAACGGAAAGGAGAGGAATTATTTTTTCCAGGATGAGATGGGCAGCACCATGATCCTGCTGGACCATAATCATGAAATCCCAAAATCCAGTTGGGCATATTCCCTGTCTCTTCCAAGATGTTTCCAAAGGCATCATAACGACCGTTATGATGCCTTTGGGAACATCCTGAAGAAGATAGGAGACATATCCAATAGTCTGACATACACCGGACAGATGTATGATGGTGTTGCCGGACAGTATTATCTGAGGGCAAGATTCTATAACCCTGCCATTGGGAGATTTCTGCAGGAGGATACCTATCGGGGAGACGGGCTGAATCTGTATGCGTACTGTGCGAATAATCCGGTGATATATTATGACCCGAGTGGATTTGCATTATGTCCTAATGGAAAGACGTATCCCGCAAATACTGAGGACAAGGTGGAATTGCAGTACCAGCTCAAAGACCAAGACATGGATTGGCGGGGAACTGGTAAAACATATCGTGATGCGGTAGATGAGGCTTTTGCTCAAATTGAGGCACGGACAGGATATACCAGAGACCAAATTGAAGTAACAAAATGGGCGACAGATGAATATGGGAAGTCTATTCCAGTAGAGTATTTAGGGCCAGATAATTCATTTGTAGATGTAGATTATGCGCATTATGGATTAGATGGAAATGGCAATTGGGCAAGTGGACCTAATGCGCCACATGTTGGGTGGCAATATGGTACAAAAGGAAAGACAGTAGGACACATTATACTTGATTCTGTACCAACGGGAAGGGATTCTTGCTATTCAGATTTATATGCGAATAAAGTCAAGTTGGCCAAGGAAGTTTTAGATTATGTTAAAGCGGAGTGATAGTAAATATGGAAGAACAACTTATTAATTATTGGAAAGTCGTAGGAGAAAAAATTAGAATATTATCAGATGATGAGAAAGAACTGGTATGGAATGCTGTTAAAGAAAGGTATTTGAAATCAAATGTTCACATAGGTTATTCTATATGTGATGCTATAAATTTTTCGATTGCGTCTGGCATTGATATAGCGGATTCATGGAAGTGGATTAGTGATTTTGTTAAAAATGACAAGGTGATACTTTTTTTTAATAAAGATTGGGGAAACAATTTTTATGAGATAGAAAAGGGGAGTACGTTCGTCAATTTTTATGATGAAGAATGTGGAGTTGTAGAATTTTATGTTACAGATAAAAGTGCAAGTTTTTTGATTGCATATAACCATTCACAGTGTTTAGTTACATTAGGAACTGCTAAAGAGTGGTTGAGTAGTGATATAAGATATATAGAGCGGTATTCAAAATAAATTTTCTTTTGAACTTAAATGTTCTAATAGGGGAACCTGCTGGAGGAACAGGGGAAGACCAGCCAGAAACGGTATAGTTATGATGCGGCGAACCGTCAGGTGGGTATCGTTTCGGTGAGGACAGACGGTAAGACAGAGAAGCTGCGTCAGACGAACCGGTATGACGGCGAGGGCCTGCGCTATGAAACGGAAGAGAACGGCAAGGTGATCCGTTTCCTATTCGACCGGGGAGAACTGGCACAGGAAAGCAGGGAAGAAGAAAAAATCAGCTACGCAAGGGGACATCAGCTGATTTCTCTGAGCAGAAGCGGAAAGGAGAGGAATTATTTTGTTCAGGATGAAATGGGGAGTACCATGTTCCTTCTGGATTATAACCATGAAATCCGAAAGACATACCGATATGATGCTTTCGGGAACATCCTGAAAGAAGCAGGGGGATATTACTAATCGGCTGACATATACTGGGCAGATGTATGATGGTGCCGCTGGCCAGTATTATCTGAGGACAAGATTCTATAACCCTGCCATTGGGAGATTTTTGCAGGAGGATACCTATCGGGGAGACGGGCTGAAATTATATGCGTATTGTGCAAATAATCCGGTGATGTATTATGACCCAAGTGGGTATGGATTATGTCCTAATGGGAAGACATATCCTGCAAATGATAACTCGGAAACAGATTCTTACACCAGAACAGATCCTGTAACAGTATCGGGTGAGCGTGCTATTGATCAAGGGCATAGCTACGAAAGTGGGGTGCGAGATCTCTACGAAAATGTATCATTTGCGCAGCGTCAATATGAAGCTAAGCTAAATGGACAAACCGTAAACGGTGTTGCCGATAATGTTGTTTTGGATCAAAATATAGCCATCGAAGCAAAATATGTGGAAGATTGGACAACATCTCTTCGTAATCCAGAGAGTCAAAACGGTACTAAACCGTGGGCAGTTGCAGAACAAGATAATATGTTATATTAAGCCAGGAAGTACAGTATTGCTTTTGATAAAGTAATCTATCATACTAACAGCGTTGATTTAGCCAATTATTATACCAAAGTATTCAATGATGCAGGAATTACAAATTTTGAATTCATAATAACACCAGCTATAAAAAAATAGGAGGTTTAATAATGGTAATGGATAAAGAACTATTAGAGAGTTTGCTTGGAGGTCCAATTTCGACGGAGAGAATAGTGCCAGGTACGCACCTTTTTGAGGGTCGGGAATATCGTTATGTTTCTAATAAAAGTCAGGTTAAATTCGATGATCTTTTTTACGAGTTGGTTAGAGTTCAGCCCCAAATTCCTCAGTATGGAGGAGCTGTAATTGAAGGATGTAAGATTACCTTGCCAGATGGTGACATATTTGAGGCAATTTCTTATAAGGGGGATGTCGAAGGGTGGCGACAACAATTTGAACAGGGAGCTAAGGCGTTAAATGAAGAGGTGGCTAGAATTGATATTGATACTGATTCTATTGTGTTGAATGATATGCGGTCGTTTCGTTTAGCGGATTGTATTATCGATTTTCATTAATGAAACAGACATAAATCCCCCAGCCGAGCTGGGGAGACTAGCAGACGTAAGTGGCGATAAACGGAGTACCGGAAGAAAACCTTCGTTGTATAATAGGTGCAGGTCTGGCAAACCGCACAAAATACAACGAAGGTATATCCATGGACAATCAAAGTTTATCACAAAGTGGGCACTTACCAGAGGCCTGCGCATGCGTATGAGATACGGTTTGGCTATGATGCACTGAACCGTCTGGTTTTGGTGGAGGATTCCCATGGCACCAAAGCCGAGTGCCAGTATAACAGTATGAACCGGAGAACCTATGAGAGCTTCCAGATCAATTCGGATGTAAACAGAGTGATCCATTCATTATAAGTATGACGCGATTGGTAACCTTACGGAGAGGCGGGAGGGGATTGAGGAGCGATTCCTGAAGCCGGAGGGGAAGAAGCGCATGGTTTGGGCAGTCACCTGGTACGAATATGATGCCGACGGTAACTGCCTGCGCATGGTGACACCCAAGGGCTATGAGAAGGAATGGCAGTATGATGCCCTTGACCGCATGATTGGGGCGAAAGGGCAGGATACGGCGGGCGGAATCTGCCGTATCTTCCAGTATGAGTACGACTCCGTGGGTAAGCTTCTGGCGCGCCGGGACTGCAGCACGGGGCGACCGACGGAGAGACAGTTTCGGTATGACAACAAAAAACTAGCTGACGCACCTGACAGATGAGAGCGGCGCCATAGCCCGTTTGTTCTATGACGGCAATGACCGGATTGTAAAGGTGGTAAACCTGCACTACTTGGTATATGGGGGCAGGGTAGATAGAGATGTATTCTCAGAAATACTTCAATTTATTAGATCTATAACAATACGAACAAGAAATTGGAAGAGAATGAGGATAAGATAATGTCAGTAAAAAATGAATTGGATAGTTTTTTTGACAGATTTTTAAAAGCATATCAAAAAACGAGGGATGGTTTACCTAAATGTCCCAGGAATAAAGATGCGGATCAGGCAGTTTATGTTGGCAATTCCGATGATTCTGGGTGGTGTACATGGAAGCCAGTATCTTATGGGGAAGAGGGCACATTTATAAAATTGTTAGAATCATATGGTATTGAGAAAAGTGCAGATATAATTGATTTTTTTAGTGCGTATCATTTTCTGGGGCTTGATATAAGTTATAAAAAAAGAAAAATGGGAATAAGGGGTGTTGACCCTAGAGATGAGTATCGGCTTTTAAAACAGGTAATTAATGCATACACAGATCAAGATGGCAAGATAACCCATATTCTTATTGGAACAGATAGAAAGGTGGGTTATTCTATAGTGGTAGAAGTAAAAACAGGAATTGTAATATATATAGATGATGAGGAGAACAAGAAAATGCGAAAAGTTGCATCATCTTTGGAAGAATTTATAAGAGGATGGGAGCCAAGAATTTAATCTGAAAGATATTTTTCCTGTAGCTTGACTTGGAGCAGTTCATTGGCATTCATGCAGGAACCACCGCTATGGGAACGGTGTGGAGGCGGAATACAGCTATCGGGAGGACGAGGAGCTGTCCAACTTTGTAACGCCGACTGAGCAGGGACAGGTGCTGCTGAACTTTGACTATGCCTATGACGGGAACGGCAACTGCGTTAGAAAGAGCGGGGAAAAGTACCAAAACGAGTATGCATATGACCGAATGAACCGCCTTGTCAGCGCCATGCAGGACGGACAGGAGGAGAAGTATGCCTATGATCCAGTGGGGAACCGCCTGAAAAAGGAATCTTCACAAGGTACAGAAACTTACCATTATAATGCAAAGAACCAGCTCATCCATCTCCAGAGCGGCGGGGACACCCTTAGATATCTCTATGACAGACAGGGGAATCTGTTGGAGGAAAAGGGAAAGACCAATCAGAAACGGTATAGTTATGACGCAGCAAACCGTCAAGTAAGCATTGTTTCAACGAAGGCGGACGGCAAGGCAGAAAAACTGCGCCAGACGAACCGGTATGACGGCGAGGGTCTGCGGTATGAAACGGAAGAGAATGGCAAAATCATTCGTTTCCTGTTCGACCGGGGAGAACTGGCACAGGAAAGCCGGGAAGAAGAAAAAATCAGCTACGCAAGGGGATATCAGACGATTTCTCTGAGCAGAAGCGGAAAGGAGAGAAATTATTTTGTCCAGGATGAAATAGGGAGTACAATGTTCCTTCTGGATCATAACCATGAAATCCGAAAGACATACCGATATGATGCCTTTGGGAAAATCCTGAAGAAGACAGGAGACATATCCAATAGCAGGCGCTTTTAAGACAGTATGGGTTAACAGGTATTACATATAAAAACGGCATTCCAGACTTTTCACCATTTGCTGTGGAAACGGTAGAAATATTTAATATGCATGGTGGTGAAAGTGGAAGAAGTTATAATTTCTGGTGTGCTGATGAAATGGCAAATCCTGGACATACTCAAGCAGAAATTAATATGCAGGGAGGAATGAGATATACATGGCATGAGTGTAATGATATGATAACAATGCAGTTAATTCCAAGTGTAATTAATGATTATTTTGGACATATGGGAGGTGTTGGCGAAATAAATTTATATTTTGAATTATTTAATCCTGGAAAAACAGGAATTTATAGTAATTGGAAAAAATAAGTAATATATAGTGTACTTAAATAGAATAGGATTTTTGCGATTTTAAATATGTAAAAATACGCAAGAACTTTGTTTCATGGCAAAAAAATGGAATGAGTCAATGATGATATTATGATTTACAGGAGTGGGAGCAGATTGCTTTTCTGCTCCCATGGAAAATCGAGTAAAAAATATCTGTACTATAATTAACGTAATGAGCTGTATGAATTGTGAAATATACAGATGTTTTTGTAAAATCATGCGCTATTTGTGTTCGAGTATATAGATATCGAAATTAATAGTCAATAAAATTGTAAAGAGGAGTAGAAAGATGGTTAAAGAGTTATATGAAAATGATTTAGGACTTATGGTGGGTAAATTTTATTCGGATGTTTTTGGGTATGATATAGAGGTGATGTATGAAAAAGGTATTTCACAAGAATATGTAGAGAGAAACATTGAATATTTCAATAATCTTGATCAGAATTTTATAATAAATATATGTACATCTTTAAAAAGATACTATGAAAGTTACAAGAAATTATATCCAGATTTGTGTGATGAACTCCCTTCAGACATTTTAGAAAATTTTGATAAGAATCCAACTTCTATATTACAATATGTGAAAATCGGTGTATATCGATTTCATAAATGTAAAGCATCTGATGAAGATATTCCTGTTTTAAATCTAGGTGGTCATTGTGAATGGGCAGGTGATGCAGGAATAACAATTGTAGCAAAAAAAAATCATCTTATATATGTAGGGCGGTGGCAAGACCGCAATGTATGGGAGAATAGGGAAGAGAGCAGCTTGGAAAAGATGTTTAATTATGCGTTGCCAATAGCATGAGATTTTAGAAAATCAAATAACATCTCTATTCCACTGGGATGTTAATTTTTTAGAGTAAATTGACATAGTAATAGCCATGTCTCTTGGATTAATTGTAAACGGTAGATAGTGAGTACCTATACAAAACTGGAG
>OFFT01001387.1_pt1 | contig 14684 bp, 13 predicted proteins | sample 1521581 | NCBI WGS metagenome assembly OFFT01 (sample SAMEA3504084, study PRJEB24116) | mouse gut metagenome | biome: mouse gut; feature: mouse-associated habitat; material: faeces | place: Denmark | collected 2011
CCACCTGCCGGAACGAGGTCCGGCAGGTGGTTTTTTGACGCTTTTGGAGCGGGGCGGGCCGTCCGGGGAAGCGGCCCTTGCCCCACGCCCCTCAGTGCTCCGTATTGACAATCGCGATGCTGGAATCTCCCTTCCGGGCCTGCTCCAGCACGGCCTGGGCCAGGATCTGGAAGGAGGAGTGGGAGGACGTGGCCCCGGTGATGGCGTCAATGCCGCCCTCGCCCTGTCCCTCCAGAAGCTGGTTCGCGTAATACCGGGTGTACTCGTTGGGATAGGTGCCGTTGGTGTGGAGCATGGTCTGCATATAGGCGTTGTCCCAGCTTTTGATGAAGCCGCTGGCGTTCTCCGCGTTATACTCCACGGAGACAATGCTCCCGCCCTTCACCAGAATGGTGATATATTCCTTCCAGCCGTGGCTGAACGCCTCCGCCTGGGCGGTGTAGTACCCGTCCTGAAGCTCCGCAGAACCCCCGCAGGCGGAGAGCAGCGGCGCGATCAGCAGCAGGCTCAAAAAGATGGCAAAAAACCGTTTCATTCCCCCTGCGCCTCCTTCAAAATAAACTTTTTCACCTGGCTCTGAAGGGACTCGGCCTCCCTGGCCAGCGAGCCGCTGGACTGCTCCGTCTCCCCGGCGTTTTGCAGGTTGCGGTCCGCGATGGCGGAGATGGCGGCAATCCGCTCCTCCATGACGGACAGGGCAAGCTCCTGCCCCTGCACCGCCGCCGCCAGCTGGTCCGAGATCGCGCTGATCTGGGTGGACACGCCGGAAATCGCCTGGAGGGAGCCGGCGGTATCGGCGGTCAGCGCGACGCCGTTCTGGATGATGGACCTGGTGTTGGTGACCATCTCCGTCGCGCTCTGGGCGGCCTCCGCGCTTTTGGCGGCCAGCTGCTTCACCTCGTTGGCCACCACCGCGAAGCCCTTCCCGGCCGCCCCGGCCCGGGCGGCCTCCACGGAGGCGTTGAGGGCGAGTATGTTGGTCTGGAAGGCGATGTCGCTGATGTCCTTGGCGATCTTGGTGATCTGCTGGGCGTTGTCGCTGATGTCGTCCATGGCGGAGGTGAGGGCGGCCATCTGCTGGTTCGCGCCCTGGATGCGGCGGGCGATCTCCTCCGTCTGGGAGCGGGTCTGCCCGGTGCTGTCCGACACGGCGGCCAGACGGTCCTTCACGTGGGACACCTCGTGGACCAGGGATTCGGCGGACTGGTTCTGCTCCAGGGAGGCATGGTGGAGCTGGGCGGCCTGGCCGCTCAGCCCCTCCGCCATGGCGGTAAGCCGGTCCGCGGCGGCGCGGAAGCCCAGGAGGGTTTCGTTCATGGACTGGGTGATGGTGTGCAGGCTGCCCCGGATCAGCACAAAATCGCCCTGATAGTCCACCTGGGGCCCGGTGCGCAGGTCGCCGTCCGCCACCCGGGTCAGCACCTGCTGGATGTCGGATATGTACCGGTTCATGCTCTCCAGGGTGGCGTCCAGGGTGTGGGCCATCAGCTCCAGCTCGTCCCCGGTGCTCACCGGGAGCACCTCGGTGTGCAGATCGCCGCTGGAGAAGGCCACCATCCGGTCGGTGACGCACTTCACCGGGTGGGAGATGGAGCGGGCAAACCGCAGAATCAGCAGGATGGAGACGGTCAGGCCCGCCAGGGTGGCCAGGATGGACACCAGCATGGCCCAGTTAATGAAATGGCTGTAGTCCGACTTGGGGATCTGGATCACCAGCGACCACTGGGTCCCCCGGATGGGGGAGAACGCCACCAGCATCCGCTCCCCGCTGAGGGAGTATTCCGTGGCCCCCGTCTCTCCGGTGGTGACCCGCTCCACCGCGTCCCGGCTGCCGCCGCTGAGCTGCTCCAGCGTGGCCTGGCTGAGGGCCAGGGACTGGTCGGGGTGGCCGGTGACGACGCCCTCCCGGTTGACCATGTAGGCCCGCCCGGTCTTTCCCAGGTTGATGCCGCTGATGACGTCGTTCAGCAGGTCGTATTTATAGACGCCCATCAGGTACAGGGCGGTTTCGCCGTTCGCCTTCACCGGGATCCCCATGGTGATGCCCAGCCTGCCCTGAAAGAGGGTGGAGGCATCGGTGGTCAGATTGTCCGTTTCCTTCAGCAGCGCGAAAAAGCCGCTGTCCAGAGCCTCCGGCGCGCCGTCGATGCCCTGGACCAGCCGCCCGTCCAGATCGTACAGGGCGATGGTGTAAAGCTCGTACAGCTCCGCCGCCTCCTCCAGCACCGCCGCGCGGCCTGCCGCCGTTTCCCCCGGGGCGGCGGCTTCCCCGGTCATCCGGGGATCGACAGCAATGCCCATCATGCGGTCGGCCAGCATATGGATGTTGGCCTCCACGGTCTTGGCGGACTGCCGGGCCATGGGCTGAAGGCTGTCCAGCAGGATGCTGTTGGCAAGCGACTGCAAGGAAACAGCCATAATCACGCAGCATATGACCACCAAAACCAAGATATTGAGGGTGGTGTTCCTCAAGATCCGCCCATTCAGGCTCCGTTTCATCACCCGGCTGACGCCGGAGTCCGCTCGCTTTCCCGTCACGTTCCTGTCGCTCCTTTTTTTGGATAATTTCTGCCATAAGGCCGCAAAAAGCCGCTCGCGCCGACAGCCAAAAATTACCTGTACCGCTGGGCTGGCGGGCGATAGACTTTTCGATTACTATAGCACAGATTTCCTGGAAAGGGAAGGGTTTTTTTTCTCCGCGCCGCCCGCAGGATTGTGGCTTCTCCTCATTGACTGGAACGGGGCCTGTGTGGTATTATGACAGGGCTTTTCTGACTGTATAAAGCAAAGCTGTGAGGAGAGAGCGGAGGACTGGCATATGGATTACACGGGGGAATGCTTATTTGCCGGAGAGGGCGGCCCGATCCCTGAGACCCGCAGGCGGTCCAGCGGGATGCGGAGCGTTCAGAACCTGGAGACCATCATCAACGAGGGCCTCCGGGTGGCTTTGCTGGAGGAGACCCCGGATCAGTCGCTGGTGGTGCTGCTGGAGCACCTGGGAAAGGCCCTGAGCGGGGAGCGGACCTACATATTCGAGCAGAACGAGTCCGGCTGCGATGACAACACCTACGAATGGGTGGCCGACGGGGTGGAGCCGGAGCAGGGGAACCTTCAGAATGTGCCCCCGGAGGTGTGCGCCGGCTGGTACCGGAATTTCAGCGTAGGCGGGCATATCGTCATTGAGCGGGTGGAGGACATCCGGGAGTCGGAGCCCCTTCAGTACGAGAACCTGAAGCGGCAGGGCATCCACTCCCTGGTGGTGGTCCCCCTGTACGACGGGAAGCGGATCATCGGCTTTTACGGGGTGGACAATCCCCCGGTGAAGCTGCTGGAATACGCGTCCAATATGCTCCAGACGGCGGCCTACTTCATCGTGTCCTCCTTAAAGCGGCGCAACCTGTTCCGGGAGCTGAAAAAGCGGAGCTACCTGGAGGGCAGGCAGAGCCTGGAGGACATTCTGGAGGGGGCCAGGACCGGAACCTGGACCATTGAGCTGGAGGAGGGCTGCCCGCCCCGGATGTACGCGGACCGGACCATGCGGATTCTTCTGGGCGTGGCGGACGGCATCGGGCCGGAGGAGTGCTACCGGCACTGGTTTGCGCGGATTGAGCCGGACTATGTGGAGATGGTGCGGGAGGCGGTGGAGGAAATACTGAGCTCCGGGCGGGGCGAGGTGATCTACCCCTGGAACCATCCGGTGCTGGGCAAAATCTATGTCCGCTGCGGCGGCGTGCCGGACAGGACGTTTGAAAAGCCGGGGGCCTGCCTCAACGGCTACCACCAGGACATCACGGAGACCATGGTGACCCGGAAGAAGCAGGAGCAGTCCATCATGGAGCTGCTGGAGCGGGTGCGGCAGGCGAACTCGGCCAAGAGCGAGTTCCTCTCCCATATGTCCCACGACCTGCGCACGCCCATCAACGGGATTCTGGGAATGCTGGCCATCCTGGAAAAGAGCGAGGGCGACCTGGAGCGGCAGCGGGACTGCCGGAGGAAGATCCGGGTGTCGGTGGAGCACCTGCTGTCCCTGGTGAACGACGTGCTTCAGGTGAGCAGGCTGGAGAGCGGCCGGCCCGCGGCGGTGGAGGAGCCCTTTGATCTCCGCGCCGTGCTGGAGGACTGCGTCACGATCCTGTCCCCCCTGGCGGAGGAACGGGCCGTCCGGGTGGAGCTGGACACGTCCGGCCTGGGGCACGGCAGGGTGATCGGGAACCCCCTTCACGTCAAGCAGATTCTGATGAGCGTCATTGACAACGCCCTGAAGTATAACCGGCCCCACGGCTCCGTGTTTGTCCGGGCGGAGGAGACCGCCTTCCAGGAGGGGACCGCCCGCTGCCGCTTTGTGGTGGAGGACACCGGAATCGGCATCGGGGAGGAGTTCAAGGAGCATATTTTCGAGCCCTTCACCCAGGAGCACCAGGACGCCAGAACCGACTACAACGGCGTGGGCCTGGGTATGTCCATCGTGAAAAAGCTGGTGGACCAGCTGCGGGGGACGGTGACGGTGGACAGCCGCCTGGGACGGGGGAGCGTGGTGGAAATCGTCCTCCCCATCCGGGTGGACGAGAGCTGGCGCGAACATCCCCCGGCGGAGTCGGAGGAGCCCCGGGACGGCCAGGGCAGCGTGGCCGGAATGCGGGTGCTCCTGGTGGAGGACAACCAGATCAACTGCGAAATTGTGGAATACATTCTCCAGGACGCGGGCGCGGAGGTGGTGACGGCCCACGACGGAAGGGCCGCCGTGGACGCCTTCGGGGCCTCCGCCCCGGGCAGTTTCGACTGCATCCTGATGGACCTGATGATGCCGGTGATGAGCGGATATGAGGCGGCCCGGGTCATCCGGGGCCTGGAGCGGGCGGACGCGGGAACCGTGCCCATCATCGCCCTGTCCGCCAACGCCTTCGAGGAGGACGTCGCGCTGGCCAAGGACGCGGGGATGAACGAGCACCTGTCCAAGCCGGTGGACATCCGGAAGATGTTCCAGGCCATGGGCAGGCTGAGGGGCCGCTGAGCCGGGCCTGCCGCGGCAAAAATTCTGACAAACTGTGGGGTTGGAAAGGATTATGAAAGACAAGGCTTTGCCGAAATCCTTAAAAGTCGGCATAGTGGTAATGATTGGTTTGACGGTTTTCGTGTTTTCCCTGCTGGGCGCGTCCATTCACAGCATGAGCGAAACCACGATTGAGGAGATCGGCACCGCCTACATGGCCGGGATGAACGAGCAGGTGTCCCTGCACTTTGAGACGATCATTGAGCTCCGGCTGACCATGGCGGAGTCCATCGCCCACATCGCGGCGGGAGACGGGGCCTCCGCCCACGGCACCAGGGAGGAGATCGAGTACGGCGCGCGGGCCAGGCATTTCCTGTGCGCCGCCCTGTACTCGCCGGAGGGCGGGCTTGAGATGATCTTCGGCGATCCCGTGAAGCTCAACCACCCGGAGTCCTTTCTGGAGAGCCTGCAAAAGGGGGAGCGCAAGGCGGCCTCCGCCGTGGACAGCGGCGGGGACGGCGTGATTTTGTTCGCCGTCCCCTGTGCGTATCCCATGTCCGGCGGCGGGGACAGTCTGGCGATTGTGGTGGGCCTGTCCGCCGAGTACATGGGCGAGGTGCTGTTTCTGGACTCCGACCAGTCGCTGAGCTATTCCTTTGTGATCCGGAAGGACGGCAGCTATGTGGTGGGGAACCAGGGCGACACCCACGAGAACTATTTCGACAGGCTGGCCAGCCTCTTTGACGGGCAGGGCCTGGATGGGGACGACTGCGTGGAGAAGCTGGAGGCCGCCATGCACGCCGGGGAGGACTATTCCTCGGTGGTGAGAGACGGCGGCTCCCGCCGGCACATCTACTGCACCAACCTGCCCTACTGCGACTGGTATCTGGTGACGGTGCTCCCCTTCGAGGGGCTGGACGACGCCATCTCGGGCATGGGGAGCCGCTGGCTCACCCTGGTTTACGCCGCCTCCTGCGCGGTGATCGCCATGCTGCTCTACCTGTTCTTCCGGTATTTGAAGCTGTTCCGGGGGCAGGTGTCCGAGCTGAAGCGGGTGAACGGGGAGATGGACGCCGCCCGGAGATCCGCCGAGGAGGCCCGGAGGGAGGCGGAGCAGGCCAACCGGGCAAAGCAGGAGTTTCTGTCCAGCATGAGCCACGATATCCGCACGCCCATGAACGCCATCGTGGGCATGACCGCCCTGGCCCTGGACAATACGGACAACCCGGAGCAGGTGCGGGACTACCTGGGCAAGATCGCCCTGTCCAGCAAGCACCTGCTGGGGCTGATCAACGACGTGCTGGACATATCCAAGATTGAAAGCGGCAAAATGCTGCTGAACCTGGAGACGGTGCCGTTGCAGGAGGCGGTGGACAGCATCGTCAACATCATACAGCCCCAGGCCGCGGCGAAGAACCAGCGGTTCCGCGTAACCCTCCGGGAGATCCTCTCGGAAAACGTGCGCTGCGACGGCGTGCGGCTGAACCAGGTGCTGCTGAACCTGCTGGGGAACTCCGTCAAATTCACTCCGGAGCAGGGCGCGGTGGAGCTGACTGTGTACCAGGAGGCCCTGCCGGAGGACGCCTCCCGGGTCCGCACCCACTTCCTGGTGCGGGACACGGGCATCGGGATGTCCAAGGAGTATCAGCAGGTCATCTTTGAGTCCTTCAGCCGGGAGGACAACACCCGGGTCCGGAAAACGGAGGGGTCCGGGCTGGGCATGGCCATCACCAAGTGTATCGTGGACGCCATGGGCGGAACGATCTCTGTCCGCAGCGAGCAGGGCCAGGGCAGTGAATTCCATGTTGTGCTCGACCTGAAGCGGGCCGCCGCGCCAGCGGTATCGGAGGCCCCAGACGGCGTCGGGGGAGCGGGAGATGTGGTGCTGAAAGGAAAGCGCGTGTTACTGGCGGAGGACAACGAGCTCAACTGGGAAGTGGCAAGAGAGCTGCTTTCCGGCCTTGAATTGGAATTGGATTGGGCTGAAAACGGGAAGATCTGCGTGGAAAAATTCGAAAAATCTCCCTTTGGGTTCTATGACGCGATCATCATGGATGTACGGATGCCGGTCATGGACGGCTACGAGGCCACTGCGGCTATCCGAGGACTGGAGCGGCCGGATGCGGAGCTCCCCATCATCGCCATGACCGCCGACGCGTTTTCCGAGGATATCCAGAGGTGCCTGGCGTGCGGCATGAACGACCATCTGGCAAAGCCCATTGATATTCAGACGGTGGCCTGCAAATTAAAGAAATATCTGAAATAGACGATGTCAGGCGGATAATGAAAGTACGGAATGGGGCGGTGTCCTTGCAGGCCTGCCCCATTTTTAAGAAATTTGCTCTGACAAAAGTTCTCTGAAAGCAATAGCTGGGCAAGCTGCCAGACCGCCAGTATGGAGAGTATCAGAAAGCGCGCCGGGATATGCAGGAGATCGTTACCATCAAGGCAAATATTGATACTCTGCTGGGCTACACCGAGCCGGGCAGAAAGCAGGAAAAGGAGCGTTGAGGTTATGAAAACAAGGAGCAAAGCGACGCAAATACTTCGGGCCATGTTGGCCCGAAGATACGGGTTTGGGGCGAGCCCCAACAAGCAGCGTCCGGGCCTTTGTGGCCACGGAGGCATTGCTTGCCACTTAGCGGCACCCCTCAAAATAGCATGAAAAAACGGAGGCTCTTACTCCTGAACCTCCGTTTCTCTGGCTTTCTTGAGCCCTTCGGCTGTGGCCTCCATAACAACAAGCTCTTTCTCATTCATCGAGCTTAAAAGCACATCAATGTGCTTTCTGCAACTGTTCTCTCCACGCTGACCTTCTGTATAGAAAAACTGATCTACGGAAATGTCGAACAGAGTGACGAGTTTGAAAAACAGGTTGAAACTGGGGTGCTGGCCTTTGTTCTCAATGTTCATAATGGTGCGGTCAGTCTTGCCGACCAGCTCCGCCACATAGGCTTGCGTCCAGCCCTTTTCCTCTCTGGCCTGTTTCAGTGCCAGACCGAGCCCATGTAAGTCAAACCTTCTTTCATCTTGGTTCATTCTCATATCACCCTATATCATTGTACATTTCTGGTCAGGTTATGAGAATGTAATCAAATTTGATGTAAGGTAGTATTTTGTTTCATTTCAAAAGTGGTTCTGCCTTGCTCTAATGCAACAGAGACGGTATAATTAAAATAATATGTGAGCTTTAATTCGGAAATCTGAGAAATGATAAGGAGATAATAGTATGGAAACTGGAACACACCCACATCTTCTGATTATTGAAGATGATGTGCTGCTCAATGATATGACGAAGCGGCTTTTGACCCAACATGGTTATTGCGTAACCTCTGCATATTCTGGAAGCGAGGCGCTTCTGTTGATTGAGAAAGGCACTTTTGACTTAATTTTACTTGATTTAATGCTGCCCGGCATACCGGGGGAAACAGTATTGGAAAAGATGAAAAGCACGATGGATATTCCGATTATCGGTGTGTCCGCTAAAACGGATATAGACAGCAAAGTGAACCTCATACGAAATGGTGCAGATGATTACATCACAAAGCCATTCGACAATCAAGAGCTGCTGGTGCGGATTGAAGCAGTGCTCCGGCGCTTTCAGAAGTCTACCACCCCCAACAATAGCAAAATACTTCGCTTTAAGGACTTGTCCCTTGATACAGAAGCTATGGAGGCTAAAATCAGGAATACCCCCATTACTTTGACACGGTATGAATACCTGATTTTGCAACTTCTGATGTCCTCGCCCTCAAAGGTATTCACAAAGAACAATATTTTTGAAAGCGTGTGGAATGAAAATTTTATCGGGGACGATAATGCAATCAATGTCCACATTGGAAATCTCCGCAAGAAGTTTGCCAAGGTCAATCCAGAGGAAAAGTATATTCAGACGGTTTGGGGCCTCGGTTTCAAAATGCAGGGCTAATCCTTAGAGAAATCTTATGAAGTTTGCACACCAGTCTGCTACAATAAGACAGCATGGAAAGGGGATGATTATTTTGGAGACTGCTTTGGAAACAGCCGGGTTGACCTATGTTTTCCCGGATGGAAACGGAATTAAAAATATCGCGTTTCAGGTAAAACGCGGAGAAATCTATGCACTGTATGGCGGCCATCACGCCGGGAAATCTGTACTGTTGCAAACCATTATAGGTACACTTAGACCTCAAGCTGGTACGCTCAAATTATTTGGCAATATAGACTATCAGAAGGAGCGCCGCCGGATTGGGTTTGTACCACAAAAGCCTGTGACAATCGGCTCTCTGTCACCTGCTGATATGCTGCGTTATTTTTCTTCCGTTTTTGGAACCACAGAAATCCATATTTTAGATATACTGCATTTGAACCTGAAAGAGAAAAAGGCGGTACGGCGATTGCCATTATCGACCCAGCGTTTAGTGAATTTGGCTGTTGCCCTTTTGGGAAATCCAGATATGATAATTTTGGACGATCCTTTTTCCGGGCTAGATAAGGGAGAATGTGAACACCTGCTTTCTGTTCTGAACTATCTGCATGAAATCAACCATACCACACTTTTAATCTCTGGACAGGATTATACGCTGCTTTCCCGGCTTGCATCCAAATATGGCGTAATGGCAGATGGAAAGCTGCTTTGTGAGCTTACGGCTGGGGAATTGAAAGAGAGCTGCCAGCGGTGCATAAAGATAAGAACTCCACAATTAGAACGGGCTATTACGATTTTAAGCCAGCAGTTCCCGGATTTTGAAGTGTTGGGTCATGACCTGATTAGAATTTTTCATTGTAATGAGCAATCCGGGGAAATCAATACGCTGCTGGTTCATTCCGGGATAGAGGTATCAGAAATCTGGCTTGCCGGTATGGAGCCGACCGACTATCTTTTGAAAATGACAGGAGGTGCAAAGAGTGATTCAGACGATGCAAAGTGAGTTGTTCCGTATCCGCAAAAGCCGCCTGTTTTGGGCCTGCCTCGTATTGGCTGCGTTTTTTGTCTTTGCGCTTGCCCTGACCTTTTATCACAATTCGGTAAATGGTATGCTTCCGGTTATATCACTGGTTTCGTTCACGGAGTTTCTGTTTTCAGATTACAGTCTGATTTTTCCATTGACGCTCTTTTTGTGCCTGTACTTTACAGAAGATTTTCATACCGGCACATACAGTATCACACTTTCTAAAGGTACAAGCAGAGTACACCTATTCTTTGGAAAACTGCTGGCCTCATGGGGTGGCGTTTTATTTTTTCTGTTTGTATGCTTTGGTGTTGCGTATTTGTCAATTCTGATGATGGGAGCATCCCGGTATGACATAAAGTATTCGTTTTCTGCAATCGGAGTCTTTCTTTTGTTTCAATGCCTGTGCTTTTTAGGTTACACTGCATTTCTCAATTTGTTAAGTTACCTGCTCCGGCATCGGATCATTGTTACGATTACCGCATTTTTTATGCTGGGGGTTTTGTATTTATATCTCACAAAGATAAGTACAGCACTGGATATGGATTATTCGCTCTACAAGTATTGGGTTGTAGGGCTATCTCATAGCTTGCAGATCAATACCTTTGGGGAGGATTTAATACCCATTTGTTTGACACTGGTAGTATATCTGTTTTTACCAACAGCCATTTCGCTCCCCCTGTTTCTAAGGTTGGACTTGCGCGATTTGGAAAGGCGGTGATGGCTACATGATGGTGTTATGTATCTTGCTTGCAATGCTTTCCCTGTTTTTGTCCCTGAAACTGATTTATCAGCGAAAGTTGGTTCAGAAAGTAAAAAAACAGATTGACTTTCTGATTGACCGTGATACGCAAACCGAAATTATGGTGGAAAAAACGGATGGGACAATACAGGATTTGGCTGCAAGTATCAATCATCTTCTGAAAAAATATCGTAGCATGGGGCAGGAAATTGAACGGAGCGATACACTGTTCCGAGATACCATTACCAGTCTTTCCCATGACTTGCGAACGCCGCTGGCAACAGCAAATGGCTATATCCAGCTCTTACAGGAACAGGATTTAACAGGGGAGCAAAAAGAATATGCGACGATTGCGGGAGAAAGAATTTCCGCTGTAAAGCTGCTTCTCGACCAACTGTTTGAATTTGCAAGGATTGAGGCCGACGAACTGAAATTGAATTGCAGAAATACGGATATACACAGTGTACTTCGGGATGTTGTCGCCTCATACTACGGCGATTTTGAACAGAAAAAATGTGTCCCCTATATCGTTATCCCAAATCCACCAGCTATCATTTGGGGCGATCCAGATGCCTTGACCCGGATTTTCTCAAATGTGGTTTATAATGCACTTGTTCACGGGGAGGGAAATTATCAAATCACCGCAGCGATAGAAGAAGCTCAAACGGTCATAACCATTAAAAATGCGTCGAGCAGTATTCAGCAAGAAGATATTCCTCATTTGTTTGACCGTTTTTACACCACCGACCAGTCACGAACAAAAAAGACAACCGGGCTGGGATTGGCAATCGCTCAAAGACTTGTGACCCGCATGGGCGGGCAAATTGTCGCTTCCTTGCAAAACGGTATCTTTGCAATTCAAGTCGTGTTTCCCATTGTCAATTCCTAAAGGGCTGCTTCGGCGGCTCTTTTTTCATCCTTAGACTTTCCTTAGACTTTTCTCAAACAAATCTTAAACCTCTTTGGTAAAGTATGAGCCATAGGAGGTATAAACAAATGGTTAAAGTAGCTTTAGTGGTTTCTATCATCGCTTTGGCGGTGTGCCTGCTCACGGCCTTGCATGGCGTATTGAGCGATGGACTAAAAGGACTAAAACAGAGATCAAAACCCATTGGTATTTCATTTTTGATTTATGCTGTGGCCTTTTTGCTTTTCATCTTTTTTCAATAACGGAGGTATTTCATGCTGCAAATCAAAAATGTAAATTTGAATGTTGGAAATACCGCATTGCTGTCCAACATTAACTTGACTTTAGAGCAAGGAAAAATCTATGGTGTACTGGGGCCAAACGGAGCCGGTAAAACAACACTGTTTAAGTCCATGCTGGGTCTGACTGCCTTTTCGGGAGAAATCCTCTCTGATGGACAGCCCGTTTCCAGTAGATGTTTTGGAAGTTTGATTGAATACCCGGCTTTTTACCCCCGGCTCACCGTAGAGGAAAATTTGAAGCTCCACGCACAATATTTAGGTCTGAAAAGACCAAACATCGAAGTGGCGCTCAAACAAGTGAACTTGCTGGATGCCCGAAAAAAGCTGTTCTCTCAACTTTCTTTGGGGATGCGCCAACGACTGGGAATTGCTCGCGCCTTTTTAGGCGATGTTCAATATTTACTGCTGGACGAACCTACCAACGGTCTTGATCCGATGGGGATAAAGGAAATCCGGCTGCTTCTGAAAGAACGCTTAAAATCTCCCCAACACTGTATTTTGGTATCAAGCCATAATCTGACGGAGATTGCTGCTGTCACGGATGTTCTTATTTTCATTCGTGACGGAAAAATCATCAAGATTGTAGAAAACGACTATAACGAAAAGGAACTGGAAGCCCTGTATGAGGATATTATGACTTCCGGCCAGAGGGAGGAAGCATAATGGGAGTGTTGATTAAAAATGAGTTTTACAAGTTGAAGCGGGAATGGTTTATGGTATTTCTTCTGCTGTTGTCGCTTCTTCCCATCATTACCGGCGGAGCAGGAGCAATTTTCAACAGTAGCACAAAATCACTTGCTGACCTGTTCTTCTTTATGAATAACCAGTTTTCCATGTTCTTCCCAATGGTGCTCTTCATTTTGATTGGTTCGCTGTTTTATCAGGAATACAAAAACAAAACTTACATCAACTGGATTACCTACGGGTTTTCAAAGAAGAAGCTCTTTCTATCGAAAGTTACTGTCAGCGTCGTTATCGGCATCTGTTTTGCGGCTGTCTTATTTATCGCATTTGGCCTATTGGTGGCGATACTCAATGGAGCTGGCAGGTTGACCGGCGGTATTTCCCTGTTCCTCAAGCTGGCAATCGGGTTTGGAATTGAAGCCGGTGTTGTCGTTTTTGTAACGACCTGTTTAGGGGCAATCGTTATCAATCTGAGCCGCAATATTATTGTAACAAGCGTTGTCGGAGTTATATATGGCTTTGTATCTTGCCTGTTCATCGGTTCAGAAAGAGGCTTTGTCATTCCGGGTAGCTTTGCATATCGTGTGTCTATGTTCTTCTCGGATAAATCCACTTACTATGAGGTGCCTATATCGGCCACCATTGGCGGATGTATTAGCATTGTACTTTGCTTTATTGTTCTGTTTCTGGTTGGATTGATTGTCTTTTCTCATAAGAAAAAAATAGAAAATTAACTGCCGGACGACGGCAAAAGAAAAAAAGCCGTCGTAAAGCAGACACATTCTCGCGCCTATGAAACGGCGGCTTTGAGAAATCAGAGCCGCCGTTTCTTTTCGCTCCCCCCTAAACCAACGACGACCTAACACCGTGTAAATCCACGGCGGCATATAGGAGGATTGCCGCCGTGTCTATTTTTGCCTTTTTTCACAATACCCATAATCTGCACCAACTAAAAAAAGCGTAGCTCCCCCTCCGGGGCAGTCTGGTTATGGATAAGCTGGTTATCCTGAAAGACAGGTTCTCAGCTTATTGTAATTTGCTGGAAGGCTGTATATAATAAGAATAGATAGCAAAGCTTTTGAAACATATAGAGTTTTCTGGCAGTGTTTTATTTGAAAGAAATTTTCAAAGGGGCTTGTAGATGAATTCATACATAATAAATATGATGCAGCTATAGCCACTTATTCTCTGCATCATCTGTCAGATGAGCAAAAGATTCACCTTATTAAAAATATTCTGCCATCATTATACGATGGGGGGATGCCTGTATATTGGAGACATAATGTTTAAAACACGCATAGAGGCCGTTTACCTGGGATATAAGAATGGACTGGAAGATTATATGAAACAAGATGGTGAATGGAAGTGGGCGTCAGTTACTTTATCGGTGCCAATCATCGCGGAAATGGATATGCCGCAGAGGCCTTGAAATGCTTCATAGAATATTTATTTGCAAAATATCAGATAAACGTGAAAGATTATACGAAAGAGCAATTGGATGTATGGGCCACAGGACAGATAGACCTGGAGAAGTGGAACCAGTCGTTTCAGGAGCATTTTAGCCTCGTCGCGTTGGATGACGGTATCATCACAGGCTTCGGGGACATAGACAGGACAGGCTATCTGGATCGATTATATGTCCATGCGGATTACCAGGCCAGAGGAGTCGCCACCCATATCTGCGACCGGCTGGAACAGGCGGTTCCGGGGGATATCGTCACCCACGCCTCCATTACGGCAAGGCCATTTTTTGAAAAAAGAGGCTATAAGGCGGTGAAAGAACAACAGGTAGAGCGGCAGGGGATTCTCCTGACAAACTATGTGATGATAAAGGCCGGCAGACAAGGCTGCGGAGCAGAGGAGGATCACAATGCTGATAAAGCAGATTGACAGGGATACAGAAAAAGAGCGCATTGCAAGGCTTATTTTGGAGTCCCTCCCGGAGTGGTTCGGTATCCCCCAGGCTCGGGAGGAATACATTGCCCACAGCAGGGGAAAGCCCTTCTTCTGTGCCTTTGAGGCTGAAAGGCCTGTGGGGTTCCTCTATCTGAAAGAAACCGGGCGGCACACTGTGGAAGTGGCAGTCATGGGCGTGGCCAGGGAATGCCACAGACAGGGCCTTGGCCGG
>OFFT01001393.1_pt1 | contig 14648 bp, 6 predicted proteins | sample 1521581 | NCBI WGS metagenome assembly OFFT01 (sample SAMEA3504084, study PRJEB24116) | mouse gut metagenome | biome: mouse gut; feature: mouse-associated habitat; material: faeces | place: Denmark | collected 2011
TGTCTTCCGGATATTTTTTCCCGTCGATGGTGAAGAAGCCGCCTGTGGGTCTGGTAAGCCCCAGAAACATTTTCATGGTGGTGGATTTCCCTGCCCCGTTGGGGCCCAGGAAGCCGTAGACGGTGCCTTTGGGAATATGCAGATTTACACCCGAGACCGCCGTAAAATCAGAATAGCTTTTGGTGAGATTTTTCGTTTCAATGACATTCATGTGATCCTCTCCTTTCTTATCTTGCTTTCATTGTAAACGGCGAACCTTGCGGGAACCTTCCCTTCTCCTTACATTTTCCTTACATTTATGCCCGAAACAGGAAAAATGACGAGGTTTTATGATATAATATTGACTCAAAGGACATTGAGTCAACGTCTGATTCCGATTTGACACTACCGCTTAAAAACAGGAGGTTTCCAAATGAGTTTTGATTTTCTGAAGAAAAAGCGTATCCTGCTTGTAGACGACGAAGTGCTGGCTCTTGACTATTTAAAAAACATGGTAAACTGGGAACGTCACGGCTACCGCATTGCAGGCTGTGCCCAAAGTTCCAGAAAAGCGCTTGATTTATATGAAAAAGAAAAGCCCGATATCGTCATATCCGATATCCGTATGCCGGCCATAGACGGCCTCGAACTCACCAGATGCCTGAAAGAAAAAAACAAAGACATCATCGTTATCCTGCTCTCCGCATACGGCGATTTCGACTACGCGCAAAAAGCCATCCGCTACGGCGTATCCAACTATCTCTTAAAACACGAGCTCTGTGAAGAACTTCTGCTGGCAGAACTGAAGCGCGCCGCGGATCATCTGGAACAACAGCGCAAACGCGACCGTATCTGCCAGGAATATTTCATCAAACAATTAATCTATCAGCCCGGCGACGGCAGCGTGGAAGAAGAAAAACTGGGAAAACGCCTGTTTTTGCTGCTGCTCCATAAAAGGCGCCCCGTGGTGCACGGAGAATTTATGGAGGAAAAATGGCATGCAAAAGAGCGGGATAAACTTTATCATGCGCTTACGCAGGATTTGGACGGAATGCTCTTTTATGCCGCGGATGCGCAGATCACCGACAACAACTGGATGGCGCTCTACCGGATTGAGCATACGGCCAGTATCCATACGGAAACCGAACTCATCGAACGCAAGTGCGCGCAGCTTTGCGACAGCTTAAAAAAACACGCGGACTGTGCGTTTGATATTCTCTACAGCGCCGAGATTACGCAGCGCGCCATCAGCGAAACCTTCCGCAGGATGTCGCGCCAGATCCGGCATGATTTTTTTTATGAAGCAAACCGGGCGGTTCCGCTCCGTTTCGTTCCGCCGTCAGAGCGCAAGGTTCTCTGGGGCGGGCAAATCCGCGCGCTGAAAGACGCCGTTTATGAAAAAGACGGCGACCCCGCGCAGTTCGTAAAGGAATTGTTTTTAAAACCGGGGGAAGAAGAGCGGCTTGACATTATAAAATCACTGATGCCGCTTTTAAACAGTATCCTGTCTGAAATCTGCGCCGCGGAGCATATTACGGAGCGCATGGAAGCGGAAAAACTCTATACCGTACAGGCGGTGATGGAGTATTATATGCAAAGCTTTGCAAAGATTCACGAAAAGCTGATCAAACAGGAGACGCAGGGGATGTCGAGGCTTGTGCAGGATCTGATCCGTTACATACATAAAAATTACGAACAGGAACTCAGCCTGGATATGCTTGGCGAGGTGTTCGGGATGAACGGCGTTTATCTGGGGCAGATATTCAAAAAAGAGGTTGGCGTTACGTTTCTGAAATATCTGACCAATGTGCGGATGGAAGAGGCGAAACGTTTGCTTGCGGAGGAACACTGCACCGTTTCCAAAACGGCAAAACGGGTGGGTTACATCACCAGCCAGTATTTTGCCAAGGTATTTGCAAGGACAGTCGGGATGAAGCCGCAGGAGTACAGGAAATGGAAAGAAGAAGAGGAAAGAAAAAACAGTTAAAATGGCGGATTTTGGGGAGTATTGCGCTGATTCTGGCGGTTTCTATGACCATATCCTCGCTTGCGGGTTACTGGTATTTTGAACGGATTGTCCGGGAACAGAAAATTTCCGACGAGCGCAGCAGGCTGATACAGGTTTCGGGGCAGCTTACGTTTCTGGCGGAGGATATCCGGCAGTTTGCCAGAAGCATTTTAATCGACGCGGAGCTGCAGGAGCTTTTGGAAGAGGACGTTGCGGGCAGCGCTTATCGGAAACAGAGGCGGAACAATAAGGTATCCGCGCGTCTGATCTTTTACGGCAGCCTGCGCGGTTATATCAAAGACATGATTATCCGGACAGAGGACGGCGCCTGCTACGGCAGCAGCCACAATACCGCGGATACGGCTTATATCAATGAAAAACTGGCGCGGCGGGAAATTGCCGGTTCTGCCGGGCAGGAGGGCGGCTCTTTTTCCGAACCATACGGCGAAGGCGGCGGGCAGCTGATTTGTTTTCAGATGCAGATGTTTGACAAATACCGGTTCGGGCAGAGAAAGGGGACGCTGTATATTGAATTTGATCCGGGGTATTTTCTGGAGCCGATCCGTACCTATGCGGGCGCGGAAAACTATGTCTGCCTGCTGGGCGCGGGCGGGAATATTTTATACGGGCAGGATCCGGACGGTAAACTCTCGTTGTGCATAGAAGAACTGGCGGGGCAGAGGGAAGAAATCCGGCGGACAAAGAACGGTTATCTGGTCTGCGATACCATTGAAGGGACAGGCTTTCGGCTTGGCACGCTCGTAACCGATCGGTATCTGTGGGAACGCAGCAGCTTTGTGCTTGTGTTTTTCCTCTGCTCTTTTTTGTTTTCCGTGGGCCTGATCCTGGTTTTTATTTCCCGCAGGGTGGAACGGATGATCTGGCCGGTGACAAAACTGTCGGCACAGATGGAAACGGTAAAATACGGCAGCATGGAGCAGATCGAAACCGTGCATACGGGGGATGAGATCGAAACGCTTTACAATTCCTTCGGGCATATGCTTGCGCAGTTAAAAAAAGGGGAAGAGGAGCGGATCCGGTATGAAAGGCAGAAGCACAAAATGCAATACGAGATAACCATGTCGCAGATCCACCCGCATTATCTGTACAATGTGTTAAATACGGTGGTCTACCTGGCCGCGGCCGAAAAGCATCGGGACGTGGCGGCTATTGTGCGCGCACTGATCCATACGCTGCACAATACGCTTGAAATCGGCGGGGAGCGTGTGGAAACGACAGTAAAGCAGGAACTGGCGCTGACCCAAAGCTATCTGGAAATCCAAAAGTACCGCTATCCGGATATGGTTACGGCAAAGATTTGCTGCGACGAGGCGGTTCTGGCGTGCCGGATGCCAAAGATTGTGATCCAGCCTTTGGTGGAAAATGCCATACTGCATGGGATATTGCCTTTAGAACGGGCGGGCACGGTGCGGGTGGATGTCTGCAAAAAGAACGAGACGCTCAGCGTTTCGGTGGAAGACGACGGAGCCGGAATCGGGGAAGAATGCTTAAAGCGGTTCTGGAACGGCGAAGAGATTTCGTCCGGGAAAGGCAGCAGAAGACATATTGGGATCCAAAATGTCAGGGACAGGATCTGGTTTTTGTACGGAACAGAATATGGGATGGAAATTGAGAGAAGAAAAGAAGGCGGGACGAGGGTGTCGCTTCGCCTGCCGTTTGTGGAGGAACAATAAGGGCGGCGGTTGGCCGGACGGTAAGAAAAGAGGATGCGTATTGAAGAAAAAAGCAGCATATCGGATGATTTTAACAGGAATGGCGGCCGCCCTGTTTTGTGCCTGCGGCAGAAACCGGGATCCGGCGAAGCAGAATCCGCCTGACCGGTTCCGGCAGAGCGCCGCCGAAACGCCTTACAATGAACCGCTTCCAAATGATTACAGGGGAACGCTTACAATGTGGGGCTGGGACGACGATTATTACAGGACCGTGACGGAAGCGTTTCGGGAAATTTACCCGAACGTCGATTTTGTCTATACGGACGTTGCGCATAAGGATTTGCCGCAGAAATACGAAACCGCCCTGCTGTCCGCGGGGGAACTGCCCGACATTGCGTGGTCGGTAATTGATTCGAGGGGAGAAGTATTTGAATTGGACATGTGGGAGCCTTTGGAGCAGGAGCCGTATTGCTTTGACATTTCCGAGATTTATGAATACCTGCGTCCCCGCATGGTCAACACCAAAGGAAACGTCTGCGGCATTGAGCAGTCCTTATCCCCGGCGGGGCTGGCATACCGAAAAGATTTGGCGAAGCAGTATCTGGGGACGGACGATCCGGGGGAGCTCGAAGCGATGCTTCCGGATTGGGAACGCTTTTTTGAAAAAGGAAAGGAAGTGTATGAAAAAAGCGGCGGCAGCGTCCATATGTGCTTCTCATTAAGCGAACTCAGGCAGTTTATTCAGGAGCAGCAGGGCATGCCCTGGGCGGACGGCGGTGTGATTGACGTGGAAAAAACGTTTGGCAGGGCCTTAGAACTGATCTGCCGGTTTCGGGACGGGCATATTTCGGATCATATGGCGGCCTGGACTCCGGCGTGGAATGCCGCGTTTCAGGAAGACGGGCATATTTTTACCGCATGCGCAACCTGGACGGTGCAGTTTACCATCCAGAAATACGATAAGCGGGGGGAAACAAAAGGGCATTGGGGGCTTATGAGCGCGCCGGAAGGCAATGCGAACCTGGGCGGTACGGCTATGGGGATTACAAAGACCTGCAAGGATAAGCGGCTGGCATGGGAATTTTTGAAATTTGCCACGCTTTCTACGGAAGGGGCGAAGGCCATTAACCGGATTGCGCTTATGACGACGGCAAAAAAGCCTTATGAGGAAGCGCCGGAGTTAAAGAGTTATAAAAGCCCCTGGTTTGGGGAACAGGATTTGGGGATATACTATATGGAAAAGATTGTGCCGCATATTAAGGCCAGGACGCTTACGCCCCAGGACGGGGTGGTGCATGACAGCCTGAGTATGGTTCTGGAGGTTTTAAACGAAGACCGGGACGTGGGGTATGAGGAGGCGGCAGAGTATCTGAAACAGGAGTTAAAGGCGGAATTAAAGGATATAACGGTGTATTAAAGGCCATGGGAGGGAGGATGCCTGTGCGTCCTGTTAAGTCCACACCTATAAAATGAAAACAAAAACTATAGAATGTATGCTGGAAAACATGTTTGATGCCTGTTAAACTTAATTGTGTTCGAAAAAATAATATCAGGAACAAAGAGTGAATGGAGGAAATGGTATGAAAAAACACAGGTATGCAAAGCAGCTTGGATCATTCCTGCTGGCTTTTGCTATGGCATTTACTACAGTGTTTGGCAGCATGGCGTTACCGGTTTATGCGGCTGCAGAAGATGAATTTATTGAGGTGGAAGTCCCGAACGGGGATTTTGAAAACGGAGAAACGGCGTGGACGTTTTCGGGGGAGAATTACAGCGTAAATCCGGATTATTACTGGAGGGTTTTTACAAATACGGGAGATAAAAACACAACAAACGTTTACGAAGTATGCAGTAAAAAAAGCATGGGCGTTACGAAAAATTTTTCGTGCACACAGACAGTAAGCGGTTTAGAACCGGGTATTTATAAAGCTTCTGTAGAAGGTATGGGAGCAAACGATAAGGGCGGTTCCCATACGACAATGCTTTTAGCCGGCGGGAAATCCGTAGCGGTCGAACCCAAAGGTTGGAATATCTGGACAACGCATACAACAGAACCGTTTGAGGTTGGGGAGAACGGAACATGTGAAATTTCGATTGAAAGTACGGTAACAGGAAATTATCTGAATATAGACAATATAAAACTCTACCGCAAGGCAGACGCGGGCTCTAAAACCGTAGACAGCGTGCCGCCTGTCAGCAAGAAGATCACTGCGGCAGGGGAGTTTCGCGCGCCAGCACAGGTTCCGGCGCTTTATACGGACGGTACAAGCGCGTTGTTTGACGTTGTCTGGAATGCAGAGGAACTTGCGGCGGTAGCGCAGGCGGCTGCAGGCAGTAAAGTGTCTGTGACCGGGAAAGTAACCATCGGGGAAAAGGAGTATGACGTAACGATGACAGTAGAAATTATAGATGCATCTTCCCTGGTACAACATGTGCAGGAGGATGCGTCCGGGGCTGTAAGCCTGGACAGTAACTGGCAGTTTTATCTGGCAACGCGCACGCCGCAGGAGGCGGACGGCGGTTTTGCGGCTGCAGGCGTTAAGGACGCCGGAAATTATACGACGCAGGAAATTGCCGCGCCCGATTTTGACGATACGCAGTGGCGGACCGTAGACGTGCCGCACGACTTTAGTATTGAAGGGGAAAAAACAAATAAGGCTACGGACTCCCAGGCATATCTTGAGGGCGGGCTGGGCTATTACCGCAAACGCTTTACGGTTCCGGAGGCTTTTTCGGGAAATAAAACAATTTCCGTTGATTTTGAAGGCGTGTACCAAAACAGCGTCGTTTATTTAAACGGGGAGCAGGTCGGCAGCTACCCGAGCGGCTATACGGGTTTTGCCCTTGATATTACGGATAAACTGAAATACGGAGAAGAAAATGTCCTTGTGGTAAAGGTGCAGAATATGTCGCCGTCCGGACGCTGGTATACGGGAAGCGGCATTATCCGCCCGGTTCATCTTGTGGTGGACAATCTGGCGCATTTTAACAGAAACGGCATTACGCTTGCCGCGCCGACTTTAGAAGAGGACTATACGGATGAAAAAGCCGCTTATCTGAACGTAACGGCAAAAGGCTTTTCCGACGATACCAATTCCAACGTACGTATGGAAGTCACAGTCCTGGATGCCGAAGGAAAAGAAGTGGCCAAAAAGAGCACGGAAAATACGGCGATTAACCCGACTACCGCATTCACCCTTACACTGGAGGACAATAACGCGGTAAAGGTGGATAATGTAAACCTGTGGTACCCATGGAATCTGGGAACGCCTTATCTTTATACGGTAAAAGTGGATTTGTACGGAGAAAAAAACGGGAGCGCAGACGGCTACCGCCTGATTGATTCGGAAGAAATCGAATATGGATTCCGCTGGGCAAAGGTAATGGATACGACAAGTGATCCAAACAGCGGCGGCTTATATGTAAACGGCGAATATACTAAAGTACAGGGCGTGGATCTTCATCATGACGCCGGTGCAGTCGGGGCGGCAAGCTACACGGACGCTTACGAGCGGGAATTTGGCAAACTGATGGAAATGGGCGTCAACGCATACCGCACGTCGCACTGCCCGCCGTCCAAACAGGCAATTGAGGTATGCAGAAGAAACGGTATTCTCGTTGTAGAGGAAGCATACGACGGGTGGGGCAAGCCGAAAGCAACCTATGACTTCGGTAATTTCTTCTTTATGGAAATCCCGCAGGGCTGGGCAGGATTAAAACCAAACGGCTATATGGCTATGCCGGAATCTGTAACCAGCTACGAAGGGGCAAAATATGTCTGGAGCGACTGGGTTATCCAGGAAATGGTAAACCGCGACAAAAATGAACCGTCCGTAATCGCATGGTCGGTCGGCAACGAAGTGCGCGGGACAGGAAATAAACCGGGCTGGTATGACGTATCGCAATATGATATATTAGGCGTAAACCCGCCCGGCATAAATGAGTATACCGAAGCAGTCCGCTTAATGCGCGACATAAAGGCGGCCGACGGCACGCGCTACGTGCTGATGGGCGGCGATCAGCAAAGGTCTGTCCCGGCCCTGAATAACACATGGGCATATGTCAACCAGGTATTGGACGGCTATGGTTTAAATTACAATACGTCCAAATCCGTAGACGGCCTGATTGAACGCTATTCCATCGGCGAGGGGCTGCAGGAAAAAGGCACAAAGACATTTTTCTTTGAATCGGAGTCTTCTTCCCAGACTTCATCCAGGGGAGTTTATCTGGATCCGCAGTTTAGCAATACCGGCATCAACCAGACGCCGGGCAAAAGGGGCGGATCAAACTATGACAACGACTTTGCTTCCTGGACAATGTCCAATGAATACGGTTTAAAGAAAGACCGCGACAGAAAGAGTTTTATCGGTCAGTTCATCTGGTCCGGCTTTGATTACCTTGGGGAGCCGACGCCGTACAGCGTATTTCCGGTGGGCGTTTCTTCCTTCGGTACAATAGATACGGCAGGATTCCCGAAGGATTCTTTCTATCTCTACCAGAGCCAGTGGGTAGACGACGAAATGGTGCACCTGCTTCCGGGCAACTGGGATCAGTGGCATGAAGGCGAGGAAGTAGAAGTATGGGTCAACAGTAACCAGCAGAGCGCGGAACTGTTCTTAAACGGCAAATCGCTTGGAAAGAAGAGTTTTGACGAGAAAGTAACCGCATACGGCAAAAAATATTTTGAAACATCCGAAAAGACTTCGGACGATAAAACATGGGGCGACAGCAAAAACCCGGGCGGCTACACAAGCCCCGGCGCAGTTTTGGACGAAGGGGAATTAAATTCCGGCAAGCTGCACCTGACCTGGAAGGTTCCGTATGAGGAAGGTACGCTGGAGGTAAAAGCATACGATAAAGAGGGCAACGTCGTCGCATCAGACAGCGTGAGCACTTCCGGCACGCCGTATACCATTGAGGCAAAAGCAGACAAGACCGTCCTGGCGGCCGACGGCAGCAGCCTTTCTTATGTGGAATGCACGATTGTGGACGAAAACGGCAATATGGTCCCGGATGCGGGCAATCTTGTGAAATTTGACATTTCCGGCGATTCTGCGGCTATTTTTGGCGTGGACAATGGCAAGCAGGAAAGCACGGAACTCTACAAATACGGGAATGTGGAGCAGACGGCGCATTCCGAGCGCAGCGCATATAACGGCAAGGTACTCGTTATCTTAAAATCGAATCAAACAGCCGGGGACGCGGTGCTGACAATATCTTCCGACGGCTTAAAACCGGCGCAGACGGCGATCAAAGTAACAGAAGACGGCGCAGGCAGCGCGCCGGCTGCAATCGAAGTTACCGGTACGGAAGTATCTGTGGATCCGGTTGCAGTCACTGTTCCGGCCGGAATGGAGGTGACGCTTCCTTCCGCAGTGAGGGTAAACTATAACAGCAGTGCGGGAAATTACAGCGTGATGCGCGCCGTTACCTGGGGAGCGCTTACAAACGGTACGGCAGAGGGCGTGGTCAGCGGATGCACGTTAAAGGCGGCCGCTGTCGTGACAGAGGATGCCGCCATGGAAACGGATACGGAACTTGCAGTCCAAAAAGCGTCTGCAACCGCATCCTTTACCGGCTCCGTCGGCAATTATCCGGAAAATATGGTAGACGGAAATCCTTCGAAAAGCTGGACAAACGCATACAGCAGGGGCGATTCCGTACTCCTTCCGGCAAACAGCGCTTCCCGGAAGTCCGATTACGTGGAGTTTTCCTGGGATACGCCGCAGGTTTTAAACCAGATAGGGCTGACGTTTGTGACAGGCAGGGGAAAAGCGGTTCCGGCCGTATTAGAAGCGCAGTATTTTGACGGCGCAGGCTGGAAAAAGGTATCCGGCCAGGCCAAACTTACAGTGGATAAAACCGTAAAACTGCAGTTTACACCGGTATATACGGAAAAAGTAAGGGTATACATGGAAAATGCGACTCCGTTTACCGCAGACGGCAATATAGAAATTTCGGAGGCAAGCGTAAAACTGAGTACGGAAGAATTTCATATGCAGGCAATCCTTACGGCGGAAGATATCATCCAGGGGGCGGCGCAGAAGGTCAATGTGGCTCTTTCCAACCTGCCGGCGGATCCTGCAATCAGGGAAATCGGTTTTGCAGTCGATTATGACGAGGCTGTATTTGAAGATGTGCGCGTGGAGCTGAAAAACGGCGTGGCAGGCACGTTAGAAACAGGGGACGGAACGAAAAGCGGCGGCAGGCAGACGTATCTGTATACCAATGAGGACGGTATTCCCGCAGATCTGACGGATTTTGCAGAAATTACATTAAACGTCAAAGCAGACGCCGCGCCGGGCAGCTATACGGTTGCCTTAACGGGCGTTGCGGCTTTGGACGCAGCGGGGCAGACGGTATCCGTGGCGGTAACCCCGGCATCCTTTGCAGTGAAGGAACGCCCGAATATCGGCGACGTAACGTATCTGTCCGATTTGGAATGGGAGAGCGCGTCTTCCGGATGGAACGAAGTGCACAAAGACGAATACTGCGATACCAAACCGGGCAAAATTTCCCTGTTCTTAGATGGGGAACGGGCTTACTTTGACAAAGGCCTCGGGGCGAATGCGGATGCGGAAATCGTTTATGATCTGGGGATTTACAGCCAGATTTTAAATCCGGATCAGAATCTGTTTTTCCGGTCCTACGTCGGGATTGATTATATAAAATACAGCGCAAACAAAGGCGACGGCGTATATTTTATCGTTTACGGGACAAAAGGAGGGGAAGAGAAGGAATTATACCGTTCCGGCCTTCTCGGCCCAAGGACTCCGGCGGAATATATCAATGTCTGTGTGACGGGTATGACAAAACTTCGCCTTGTTATGGACAAAAATGCCAACAACGGCCATGACAACGGCGACTGGGCGGACGCGAAGCTGGTAATTTCAGATGAGGCGGACAAGGGAGCCTTAAAAGAGGCTCTGGATGCGGCGGAAACTCTGAGGGAAACTGATTATACGGCCGAAACATTTATTGCCCTGCAGGCTGCTATTACTGCGGCAAAAGCGGTATATGAGGATGAAAACGCAACGCAGACGCAGGTAAATACCATGCTCGGTTGCATCGCGGAGGCCATAGAGGCCTTAAAAGTGCCGGGGGCGTCCGAATACTGGGAACTGGTTGCGCAGCTGAAAGAAAAAGAAGATGAGGCCGACGGTCTTAGGGATGAACTTTTGGCCAAAGAAGAAGAGTTAAATCAGGAAAAGGAAAACGTCTCCACACTTTCCGGGCAGCTTTCAGAGGCAAGGCAAGAGGCGGAACGCTTAAACTCGCAGTTGGAAGCCGCAAACGAGAGGATAGCGGAACTGGAAGCGTCGGGCGGTTCTTCCGAAGAAGTAAAGAAATGGAAGGATGAGGCAGAAAGGCTGCGGGGACAGCTTGCGCAAGCAAACAGCGATGTGACAAGGCTGACCGGGGAATTGTCGGAAGCAAACGGCAGGATTACCGTACTGACAGGACAAAACCAGACGCTTACCGGGCAGATAAACGGGCTGCAAAATGAGATAACCAGGTTAAATCAGGAACTTGCGGCGGCAAATACAAATATAGATACCCTAAACCAGGCGCTTTTGGACGCACGCAAAGAAGTTTCGGATCTGGAGGAGAGTTTGCGGAATGCAAACGATAACATTGCCAAACTTCAGGCAAGCGGCTCTGCAAAAGACAGTGAAATTGAACTCTGGAAAAGCCAGGCAGAGAAGTTTGAAGAACTGCTGAATACGGCGAACGCCAATATAATTGGCCTGACAGAACGGATTGGCGCTCTTGAGAAGGAACTGCTTGAAGAGAAGGAAAAAGCGGATAAGCTGGCTGAAGAAGCAAGGTTAGAAGCGGAACGCCTGAAAGCCGAAGCCGAGCGGCAAAAGGCAGAAGCCCAGGCTGCTTTAGAAAAGGCGCTTCTTGAAGCCGAACATGCCAAGAAGGAACTGGAAGGCTTTAGGGCAAAAGCGCAAACGGCTCTTAAGAACGGGGATATCAGGGAATGCGGCGGCGTAATTTACCGAGTATCGAATGCGGACAAAAAAGAAGCGTCGGCATACAGGGCAGGCAAAAACAGCGCAAAGAGCATAACGGTTTTGGATACGGTTTTGATAGGCGGCGTTACCTGCAAAGTAACATCCATTTCAGCCAATGCGTTCAGCCTGATGCCCGGGCTTAAAAAAGCAGTGATTGGAAAGAACGTAAAAACCATCGGCAAAAAAGCTTTTTACGGTTCCGCAAAACTGAAAGAAATCCGGGTGAAATCAACCGGGTTAAAGAAAGTAAATAAGAACGCGTTAAAACAGATTCATCCAAAAGCGGTCATTCAAGTTCCCAAAGCCAAAAAACGGGCGTATGCAAAGCTGTTTGCTGGGAAAGGCCAAAAGAAAACAGTGAAAATCAAATAAACAAGGAGAAATCCCCCGCAGACAATAAAGGCTGCGGGGGATTTGCAAACATACTTCAGAAAAAGAGGGAGCCGGCGCCTGGCGCCGGCTATTCATATGAAAAAGATTTTATTAAAAGTGAAGCAACTCACTAGTTACCAAATGGATTCTTGTTTTTGTATAATTCAGTATAATCAGCATTTGTGAAGTCAATATTTACATAATATGAGGAGTTTATGATAAAAATGTAAACATTCTGTAAACACAAAAAAGAGTATTTCTTAAAGATAATGAGATTTATTGCATACGATCCCAAAAACAGATATAATAAAACAAGTTGCCATATGATGGAATTGGAGGAGAATTGAATGTATGACAGTGTTATAATAGGTTCGGGCGCTGCAGGCAGTACCGTAGCGCGCAAACTGGCGGAAAGCGGTAAAAATGTATTGGTTTTGGAAAAGCGGCCGCATATCGGCGGGAACTGCTACGACAGGCCGGATGCGTATGGAATCGTGATTCATGAATACGGCCCGCATATTTTCCATACCAATGAAGAAGAGGTATTCCGGTTTTTGTCGGAATTTACCGAATGGCGCCTGTTCGGGCATGAAGTAGTCGCAAACGTGCACGGCACGCCGCTCCCGGTACCGTTTAATTTAAATACGCTTCACAAGGTATACGGGAAGGAAAAAGCGGACAGGTTAGAAGCGCTTCTGGTAGATGAATACGGCGCAGGCAGCCGCGTCCCGATTATGGAACTTAAGAAAAACAAAAATCCGGAAATCGAAGCCATTGCGGATTATGTGTATGAAAACATATTTTTACATTATACTATGAAACAATGGGGACAGACGCCTGAAGAAATCGATCCGGAAGTAACGGGGCGCGTTCCGGTCCTGCTTTCTTATGACAACCGCTATTTTCAGGATAAGTACCAGGGAATGCCAAAAGACGGTTATACCGCCATGTTTGAAAAAATGCTGGCGCACCAAAATATCACGGTGGAAACGCATACCGGCTGTAAAGACTGCATGGCGTTTTTGGAAAACAAGGTATTGTATAAAGGAATCGAATTTACGGGAGACGTCGTATACACCGGTGCGCTGGACGAGTTATTTGACTGTGAATACGGGCGTTTGCCGTACCGTTCGCTGGATTTTCGGTTTGAGCATTTTGCTCAGGACAGCTTCCAGGGCAGGAGCGTTGTAAATTACACGGTCAGCGAGGATTTTACCCGGATTACGGAATTTAAATATCTGACCGGGCAGACGGACGCGCATGGTACGACCATCGTAAAAGAATACCCGTTTTCTTATACCGGCGCGGAAGGCGAAATTCCCTATTATGCAATATTAAACGATGAAAACCGGGCGCTTTACGAAAAATACAAAGCAAAGCTTGCGCCTTTGAAAAATGTATATTTGCTGGGCAGGCTTGCAGAATATAAATATTACAATATAGATGCAATTGTAAAAGAGGCTCTTAAGCTTTCGGATACGATAAGGAGATAAACATGAAATTATTGTCGATAGCGATTCCCTGCTATAATTCGCAGGATTATATGGAAAACTGTATCAAATCCCTGCTCCCCGGCGGGGAAGATGTGGAAATATTGGTGGTAGACGACGGCTCAAAGGATATGACGCCGGAAATTGCGGATGCCTACGAGAAAAAATACCCGGGTATTGTGCGCGCCATCCACCAGGAAAACGGCGGCCACGGCGCAGCCGTCAACGCCGGGCTGAAAAATGCAAAAGGCCTGTATTTTAAAGTTGTGGACAGCGACGACTGGGTAGACGCGGACAGCTACCAGGTCATTCTTGCAAAGTTAAGGGAACTTGTGGGCGGCCGGGAAATGCTCGATATGATGATCAGCAATTTTGTATACGAAAAAGAAGGCGCAAAGCATAAACGGGTCATGCGTTATGCTTCCGTGCTCCCGCAGGGGCGCGTGTTTGGCTGGGAAGAAGTGAAGCGGTTCCGCAAAGGCCAGTATATCCTGATGCACTCTGTGATTTACCGGACGCAGCTGCTTAGGGACTGTGGGCTGGAACTGCCGCGCCATACGTTTTATGTGGATAACCTGTTTGTATACCAGCCGCTGCCGCAGGTAAAATATATGTATTACCTGGATGTGGATTTTTACCGGTATTTTATCGGACGGGACGACCAGTCGGTGAACGAAAAAGTGATGATTGGAAGGATCGACCAGCAGATCAAAGTGAATAAAATTATGGTGGATTCGTATGATCTTTGGAAAATCCCAAACCGCAAGCTCAGACATTATATGTTTAATTACCTGGAGATCATTACGGTGATTTCCACAGTGATGTTAATCCGTTCCGGGACGGCGGAAAATTTAGAGAAAAAAAGGGAACTTTGGCGTTATATCAAGCAGCAGGATATCCGGCTGTTCCACAGGCTTAGGTCAGGGATTATGGGCAATACAATGAACCTGCCGGGCAGAAGCGGACGTAAGATTTCAATCGCGGCGTATAAAATATCGCAGAAAGTGGTTGGCTTCAATTAAAATTATGAAATGCTTTTTTTGTAACAGTGAAGCCGGAAGGCCGAACTGTGTTACTGTTCACACCCATGGTGTTCACAGTAACG
>OFFT01001404.1_pt1 | contig 14509 bp, 14 predicted proteins | sample 1521581 | NCBI WGS metagenome assembly OFFT01 (sample SAMEA3504084, study PRJEB24116) | mouse gut metagenome | biome: mouse gut; feature: mouse-associated habitat; material: faeces | place: Denmark | collected 2011
CGGCCACAGGCCAATACAGTAATGGGGCCAGAATCCGGCCTCTTGCCGTAAGGCAGCTTTAAATAGGCCGGATTCGTTACTGTGAACAGTAACAGCTGTAACGGTGAACCTTGTATCCGGAGGGCAAATCTCTTGACAGACCCTGCGGGATTGTTTACAATTACGCATGGACAGATTTGGTTACGATATCGTTCCGATAACCTATATTCAGGAGGATAAACGCTATGGAAAAAATCAAAATGACAACGCCGCTGGTAGAGATGGACGGGGATGAAATGACCCGGATTTTATGGTCGATGATTAAGGATGAACTGCTGCTTCCGTTTGTGGATTTGAAAACAGAATATTACGATCTGGGCCTTGAGCACCGGAATGAAACGGACGATCAGGTGACTGCGGATTCCGCCAATGCGACCAAAAAATACGGCGTGGCCGTAAAATGCGCCACCATTACGCCCAATGCCGCGCGCATGGACGAATATCATTTAAAGGAAATGTGGAAAAGCCCCAACGGCACAATCCGCGCCATGTTAGACGGTACGGTATTCCGGGCGCCGATTATTGTAAAAGGCATTGAGCCATGCGTGAAGAACTGGCAAAAGCCGATTACGATTGCAAGGCACGCATACGGCGACGTGTACAAGGCGGCTGAAATGAAAATTCCGGGCGCGGGCAGGGTGGAACTGGTTTATACGGCGGCGGACGGCAGCGAAATAAGAGAGCTTGTCCATGATTTTACCGGGGCAGGCGTCGTGCAGGGACAGCATAATCTGGAGCAGTCCATTGAAAGCTTTGCGAGAAGCTGCTTTACGTATGCGCTGGATGTGAAGCAGGATCTGTGGTTTGCCACAAAGGATACGATCTCCAAAAAATACGATCATACGTTTAAGGATATTTTCCAGGAAATTTTTGACGCGGAGTACAAAGAAGCGTTTGAAAAAGCAGGCATTACGTATTTTTATACGTTAATCGACGACGCGGTTGCGCGCGTAATGAAATCGGAAGGCGGCTATATCTGGGCATGCAAAAATTACGACGGGGACGTCATGAGCGATATGGTTTCTTCCGCGTTCGGTTCGCTTGCAATGATGACTTCGGTGCTGGTTTCCCCGCAGGGATACTATGAATACGAGGCGGCGCACGGGACGGTGCAGCGTCATTATTATAAGCATTTGGCAGGGGAAGAGACGTCTACCAACTCCGTGGCGACGATTTTTGCATGGACCGGGGCGCTGCGCAAGCGCGGGGAACTCGATCAGAATCAGGCGCTTTTTGCATTTGCGGACAAACTGGAACAGGCCTGCATTCAGACGATTGAAAACGGAAGCATGACAAAGGATCTGGCGCTGATTACATCCATTGAAAACCCGACGGTGTTAAACAGCCAGGATTTTATCCGTGCGATCCGTAAAACATTAGAGGGGATGTTATGATTTTAGATTGTCAGAACATCTCAAAGGCGTTCGGCACGGATGAAATTTTAAAACAGGTTTCGTTTCATTTAAATGCAAATGAAAAGGCCGCGATTGTCGGCATCAACGGCGCGGGAAAGTCTACGCTGCTTAAAATTATTATGCAGAAAATGTCCGCGGACAACGGGACCGTGATTTTTGCGAAAAACACGTCGGTCGGCTATCTGGCGCAGTACCAGGAGATTTCCGGCGCGCAGACCATTTATGAAGAGGTGCTATCGGCCAGGGAGGATCTGGTGCAGATGGAGGCGCAGCTGCGCGAATTCGAAGATCAGATGCCGCTTTTGGAAGGGGAAGAACTCGAGCGTCTGCTGGAAAAATACAACCGGATGCACCATGCGTTTGAATTGCAGGACGGTTATGCCTACCGAAGCGAGGTGGCGGGCGTAATCCGCGGCCTGGGATTTTTGGAGGAGGAGTTTTGCCGTCCGGTTGGGGAACTCTCCGGCGGGCAGAAAACCCGGGTGTTTTTAGGCAAGCTTCTGGTGACAAAGCCGGATCTTTTGGTGCTGGACGAGCCGACAAACCATCTGGATATGTCTTCGATTGCCTGGCTGGAAACGTTTCTGTCAAATTATAAGGGCGCGGTTTTAATTGTAAGCCACGACCGGTATTTCCTGGACAAAATCGTAACGAAGGTTATTGAATTGTCGCACGGCAGGGCGTCTGTTTTTTCGGGGAACTATTCCGCTTATGCGGTGAAAAAGGCGGCGCAGCGCCAGGCGCAGCTTAAGGCATGGCAGAACCAGCAGCGGGAAATAAAACACCAGGAAGAGGTGATTGCCAAGCTGAAATCGTTTAACCGGGAAAAATCCATCCGGCGCGCCGAAAGCCGCGAAAAGATGCTTCATAAAATCGAACGCGTGGATAAGCCTGCGGAAGAACAGACGGATATGAAAATCCGCTTCGAGCCGGATCTTGTCAGCGGCAATGACGTGCTTTTTGTGGAAGAGCTGGCAAAGTCGTTTGGCACGAACCATCTGTTTTCCGGCATTACGTTTGAACTAAAGCGCGGGGAACGCGTGGCGTTAATCGGGGATAACGGGACGGGCAAGACGACGATGTTAAAAATCATCAATGAATTGATTCCGTTTGATCGGGGAAAGATTACGCTTGGGACGAACGTACACATCGGGTATTATGACCAGGAGCATCAGGTGCTCGACGATACGAAAACGCTGTTTGAGGAAATTTCCGACGCCCGCCCGCAGTTTACCAATACGCAGGTGCGCAATGTCCTGGCGGCGTTTTTGTTTCAGGACGACGATGTGTTTAAGCGGGTCGGCGATCTCAGCGGCGGGGGAAAGGGCCGGGTTTCGCTTGCAAAGCTGATGCTTTCGGAAGCGAATTTTTTGATTCTGGACGAACCGACGAACCATCTGGACATTACGTCGAAGGAGATTTTAGAGGATGCGTTAAACGGATATACCGGGACGGTGCTGTTTGTGTCGCATGACCGCTATTTTATCAACCGGACGGCGACGCGGATTCTGGATCTGACGGAGCAGACTGTGGTGAATTATATCGGGAATTACGATTACTACCTGGAAAAGCGGGACGTGCAGATGCAGGGGATTGCCGCTTCAAAAGGAAGCGCGCCCGCGGAAGAAAAAAACAGCGCGGCAAAGCTTGACTGGAAACAGAAAAAAGAGGAGCAGGCAAGGCTTCGCAGGCGCGAAGCGGCGCTAAAGAGGACGGAAGAGGAGATTGCACGAAAGGAAGCGCGTCAGAATGCGCTCAATGAGGAAATGAACCTGGATACCGTGGCGACAAACGCCGGGCGGCTTTCGGAACTCCACAGGGAATTAACGGAGCTTTCGGAGGAGCTTCAAAGGCTTTATGAAGAATGGGAGGAGCTGGCGGAAGAATAAAAGGAGTGCGGCTGCAGATGAAAAACAACGATAAAACAAATGTAATGCGGACGCTTGACGGGAAAAAAATACCTTATGTCAGCCACACGTATAAGCCGGACCCCGCAATGAGCGGCAGCCAGATAGCAAGGCTTTTAAACGAAGATGAAAATAAGGTGTTTAAGACCCTTGTCACGCAGGGAAAATCAGGGCAATACTATGTTTTTGTGGTTCCAGTGGGAGAAGAACTGGATTTAAAAAAAGCGGCAAAAGCTGCAAATGAAAAAGCAGTCTCTATGATAAAGCAGAAGGAACTGCTGCCTTTAACCGGCTATGTGCATGGGGGATGCTCCCCGGTTGGCATGAAGAAAAAGTTCCCTGCTTTTATTCATGAAACGGCGGGACAGTATGATAAAATCTTTGTCAGCGCCGGGAAAGTGGGGTATCAGGTTGAACTGGATCCAAAAGATCTGTTAAAGGCGTCCGGCTGCGTATGTGCGGACCTTGTATAGGCGGAAAGGAGCGGCTTAAGTATGGGCAGATTGCGCAGATTATTGATTGGGGATATGCATTTTTATAAAATGATCCTGCTGATTGCGGTTCCGGTCATGGTTCAAAACGGAATTACAAATTTTGTCAGCCTTTTGGACAATATTATGGTAGGCCGCGTCGGGACAGAGCAGATGTCCGGCGTGGCAATTGTCAATCAGCTGATTGTGGTATTTAATATCTGTATTTTTGGCTGCGTTTCCGCAGCGGGGATTTTCGGCGCGCAGTTTTACGGGAAGGGAGATTACAAGGGAGTGCGGGATGCATTCCGTTTTAAAATGATCTCCTGCGGTGTTTTGCTGTTGTTTTGGATCGCCGTGCTGTATTTGTTCCGCAATCCGCTTTTGCACCTGTTTTTGCACAAAGGAAGCGGCGGCGGTGATCTGGAAGCCACTTACCGGTATGGCTGCGAGTATCTGCAGATTATCCTGATAGGCCTCTGTCCGGCGGCCGTAACGCAGGTATACGCCGGGACGCTGCGTGAAACGGCAGAAACGCTGCTTCCGATGAAAGCCGGAGTTGCGGCGGTATTTACAAACCTGGTTTTGGATTATGCGCTGATATTCGGCATAGGGCCTGTTCCGGCGTTTGGAGTGGCCGGGGCTGCCTGCCGCCGCAACGGTTATAGCGCGCTTTGTGGAATGCGGCATTATTGTAACTTGGACGCATACGCATAAGCAGAAAAATCCGTTTATTGAAGGCGCTTACCGAAATATGCTTATCCCAAAAGATCTGGTTAGGCAGATTTTGAGAAAGGGTACGCCGCTTCTTGTTAATGAAACCATGTGGTCTCTTGGAACGGCGGCGCTGACACAGTGTTATTCAACGAGAGGGCTTGCCGTAGTGGCAGGCCTGAATATTTCCACAACCGTATCCAATCTTTTTAATATTGTTTTTATCGCGCTTGGCTCTGCGATTGCAATTGTGGTCGGGCAGCTTCTTGGCGCAGGGAAACTGGAAGAAGCGGTGGATACCGACCGTAAGATGATCTTTTTTTCCGTATGCAGCTGTTTTGTGATTGGGAGCGTAATGTTTCTGATTGCCCCGCTGTTTCCGCGTATCTACAATACGGGGGAGGAAGTTCGTTTTATGGCGGCTCAGTTCATCCGGATTGCGTCGGCGATGATGCCGCTGTATGCGTTTATGCACGCGGCTTATTTTACGCTGCGCTCCGGCGGGAAAACGTTTATAACGTTTTTATTTGACAGCGTATATATGTGGGTGGTTGACATTCCGCTGGCGTATGTGTTGACAAGGTTTACGGGGATGGGAATCGTATGGATTTATTTTTGCTGCCAGTCGATAGAAATATTCAAATGCGTCATTGGGTTTGTCCTGGTGAAAAAACGCGTTTGGGTGCAGAATATGACAAACGTGGGGGCTTAAGATATGGGACGCGGAAAAAAGAACGGGCCAAAAAGCGCGCGTGCGGCTGTCTTTCTGATATTGGGAGTTTTTCTTGCGGCAGCGTGCGTTTTATTCCTGAAATCAGAAGGGGGAAACGAGATAAATCCGGAAGTTTTAAAGGAGAGTCCCAAGGAGCGTTTGCCGGAGGATACCGGCGCCGTGATACGGGAGCAAAATACCGAAACAGATTTGGGGGCGGATCCGGCTGTGGAAGCGGCGGCCATGGAACAGGAGTTTCAGAGAATTTTAAATCTTTCGGCAGGGGAGTTTGTTTGCGCCGGGATGGCGCGGGAAGGGCTTTTGGGGCGGCTGTTTTATGCGGCGGGAATAAATGAAGCGGTTTTAGCGCGTATCAGCGGAAAATCCTACACGCAGAATGAAACGGTTTTGCCCTCGGATTTATCTTACCTGCGGATGCTTTATTATGGGCCGGACGGCAATACTTATCTGGGGGAAATGATAGTCAACCAGGCGATTGAGGCGGATATTCTGGATATTTTCCAAAAGCTTTATGAGAACAGGTATCCGATTGAACGGATGGTTTTGGTGGACGAGTATGACGCTGACGACGAAGCGTCGATGCAGGCGAACAATACGTCTGCATTTAACTACCGGACAATTGCGGGAAGCAGCAGGCTTTCCAATCACAGCTATGGGCTGGCGGTCGATCTAAATCCCAAATACAATCCATATGTAAAGGAAGCCTCAGACGGAAGCCTGATCTGCCAGCCGCAGGGCAGCGAAGCGTATGCGGACCGCGCCGCTGAATTTGCATACAAGATTGACGAACAGGATTTGGCATACCGGCTGTTTACAGAGGCAGGGTTTACCTGGGGAGGGGACTTTAACAGCGTAAAAGATTACCAGCATTTTGAAATGCCGTACTAAGGAGGAAGACAGCATGGATGTCAACTATGCGTGGTACATATTGGTTTATTCTTTTTTTGGCTGGGTAACCGAGGTTGGATACTGCGCCATTATGAAAAAGCAGTTTCGGAACCGGGGATTTTTGACGGTTCCATTGATCCCTTCTTACGGCGTTTCATTCGGCGTGCTGATTTTGGTGCTGCCGCAGCTTAGCGGGCAGTATGCGCTGCAGTTTCTGGTTACGTTAGCCGTAGTGTCCGTAGTATTAAGGCTGGCGGATGAATTTACAAACCAGGTCAGCAGAAGCGCAAAATGGGAGAGAGGGTATGAAGGGATTCTTTCGGGAAACAGCCGGGCGGCTTTGACGGGGATTCTCATTTCGTGTATTTACCTGATGGCGTATTTAACGGTGCATCCGCTTTTGATTGGGGTTACATTGCTTATTCCCGCAATTATAAAAACCGGGGCCGTTCTTGTAATGGCAGTTCTTTCCGCTATGGATTTTGCTGCTGTTTTTTATGTTTTACGCACCGGAAAAACAGACCGCTACAATAAACGGTTGGAACACAGTAAATGGCAAAAGGTTGAACGGTGGATTTCGGATTTTATCTGGAACAGGCTGCAGAGGGCATATCCCGGGTTTCGGGAAATGAGCGGAACAGAGCAGGAAAAATGCAGGTTTGCCCAGGGGCTTTGCCTGGACAAAATGGTCTGGATTTTTTTGTGCTCCGCGCTGCTTGGAGATTTGATTGAAACGGTGTACTGCGGCGTATTTGACGGAAAATGGATGAGCCGTTCAAGCGTCCTTTACGGGCCGTTCAGTTTTGTATGGGGCGCGGGGGCGGCGCTTTTAACGGTGGCGTTAAAGCGTCTGGCAGGCAGAAGCGACCGTTATATTTTTACGGCGGGTTTTGTAATCGGGGGCGTATATGAATATAGCTGCAGCGTGATAACGGAGGTATTGTTCGGGACGGTATTCTGGGATTATTCAAAAATGCCGTTAAATATCGGAGGGCGTACGAACGTGCTGTTTTGTTTTTTCTGGGGGACGCTTGCCGTTATCTGGGTCAAGGAGGCTTATCCCCGCCTGTCGGGACTGATTGAATCGCTGCCTCATTTGGCCGGGAAAGCGCTTACTTGGGCGATGCTGGTATTTATGTTAAGCAATGCGGTTTTGACAGGGGCAGCTATGGCGCGGTATAAAACCAGAAGCGTGCAGCCCAAAGCGGCAAATCAGTTTGAGGAATTTTTGGATCGGCATTACACGGACGATTTTATGGAAGAAAGATGGAAGAATATGCGTAAGGCAGGAACGTAGATATTGCGTTTGGGCGGCAACCGTTCGCAGCCAATCTAGCAAAAATAGCAGGGAATCGGGCCCCTTTGCCTTGACAAATCCTGTGTTTTCTTGTATGCTTGCATACGTGATGAAAAAACAGAACCTATTTTTTGAATGAGGAGGAACGTGTTTATGAAGTTGAAAAAAGCATTATGCGCTGCATTAACGGCAGCATTGGCAGTAACCGCTTTTGCAGGCTGCGGCTCCAAGCCGTCCGATCAGGAGAACGCAGGCGGCAGTTCGCCGGACGCTGCGGCAGGGACGGAAGCGTCCGGAGCAGATACGGCAGGCGGCACCATTAAAATCGGCGGAATCGGGCCTTTGACCGGCGGCGCAGCCGTTTACGGGATTGCCGTAAAGAACGGCGCGGAGCTGGCGGTAAAAGAAATCAACGAAGCCGGCGGAATCGGCGGCATGCAGGTGGAAATCAATTACCAGGACGACGAGCATGACGCGGAGAAAGCGGTCAACGCTTACAATACGTTAAAAGACTGGGGCGCGCAGGCAATCCTTGGCGCGGTTACCTCGGCTCCGTGCGTGGCAGTCGGCGGCGTGGCGCAGGAAGACAATATTTTTATGCTGACCCCGTCCGGGACGGCAGTTGACTGTGTAAAATACGACAATGCGTTCCGTGTCTGCTTCTCCGATCCGATGCAGGGCGTGGAATCCGCCAAATACATCGGCGATCACGGCCTGGCAACGAAGGTTGCGGCGATTTATGACAGTTCGGACGTGTATTCCACCGGAATCTACCAGGCATTTGCACAGGAAGCGGAGAACCAGAATTTTGAAATCGTAGCGGCGGAAGCGTTTACTGCAGAGAGCAAATCCGATTTCTCGGTACAGCTGCAGAAGGCAAAAGACGCCGGTGCGGAACTGGTATTTTTACCGTTCTATTATTCCGAGGCTTCTTTGGTACTGAAACAGGCGGCCGGCATGGATTACAAACCGACCTTCTTCGGATGCGACGGGATGGACGGCATCCTGGCGGTTCAGGGCTTTGACGCGGCGCTTGCCGACAACCTGATTTTCTTAAGCCCGTTTACGCCGACCTCGGACGATCCGGCGATTCAGAAGTTCGTAACGGATTACCAGACGGCGTACGGCGAAACGCCGAACCAGTTTGCGGCGGACGCGTACGACGGCATGTATGCCATCAAAGCGGCAATGGAAGACGGAAACGTGACATCGGATATGTCCCCGTCCGATATCTGCGAGGCAATGAAGGCATCCATGGTAAATATTACAATCGACGGCGTAACAGCAAAGAACCTCACCTGGGAGGCAAGCGGAGAGCCGAGCAAAGAGCCTATGGTTGTAAAAATCGCCAACGGCGATTATGCAGTCGTAGAGGATGATGCGGCAGGCAGCACGGATACCGATACGGACGATGCTGCGGAAAGTGTAAACGGCACGGAAGCAGCGGCAGAGTAAGATGAGCGGGGGGTTATCTTTTAAGATAACCCTTCTCTTTTCATATGACAGGAAGTGAACGGGAAGTTCCTGTCATATGAAAAACCCTTCGGGCAGCACGTACGCAGCGGAGGGGAATGAAAAATATACCGGATGGGGGAATAGTATGAGCTTTATATCTTATTTCATTAACGGCATCAGCCTGGGAAGCGTCTATGCGATTATTGCGCTGGGCTATACGATGGTATACGGAATCGCCAAAATGTTAAACTTTGCGCACGGGGATGTTATCATGATCGGCGCCTATGTCGTAATGGCGTCCGTAAGCGGGGCGGGGCTGCCGCCGTTTGCGGCGCTTCTGGTTTCCGTTGTTTTTTGTACCGTGCTTGGAATCGTCATTGAAAGCGTGGCGTACCGCCCGCTGTTAAACGCGGCTTCTTCACTGGCTGTTTTGATTACCGCCATTGGCGTAAGCTATCTGTTACAGAATATTGCGCTCCTTATTTTCGGGGCGAACACAATTTCATTTGCATCCATCGTCCCGGTCCCGGCGTTTGCGCTTGCAGGGGGCGCCCTTACGGTTACGGGCGAGGCGATTGTGACGATTGCCTGCTGTATCGTGATTATGATTGGGCTGACGTTATTTATCAGAAAATCCAAAGCCGGGCAGGCGATGCTTGCCGTTTCGGAGGATAAGGGCGCGGCGCAGTTAATGGGCATCAATGTCAACGGCACAATCGCCCTGACGTTTGCGATCGGTTCCGCGTTGGCGGCGGTAGCCGGCGTGCTCTTATGCTCGGCGTACCCGACGCTTACGCCGTATACCGGGGCAATGCCCGGCATTAAGGCGTTTGTGGCGGCCGTATTCGGCGGGATCGGCTCGATTCCCGGCGCGCTGATCGGCGGCATTCTTTTAGGCGTCATTGAGATTTTCGGGAAAGCTTATATTTCCTCCCAGATGGCGGACGCCATTGTGTTCGGCGTGCTGATTGTCATACTGCTTGTCAAGCCCGCGGGCATACTCGGCAAAAACATTCAGGAGAAAGTGTAGGTGGCGGCATGAAGAAAATAAATAAAACGACAAGAAGCAACCTGATTACATACGGCATGGTCATTGCCATGTTTGTTATTATGCAGGCGCTTGTTTCTGCGGGGCGTATTTCAAGTCTTCTGCAGGGGCTTTTGGTGCCTTTGTGCGCCTACATTATCCTGGCGGTATCGTTAAACCTGACGGTCGGGATTTTGGGGGAATTAAGCCTTGGCCATGCGGGATTTATGTGCGTCGGCGCGTTTACCAGCGCATTTTTTTCCAAATGCATGGCGGAAGCGATTCCTGCGGCGGGCGTCCGGTATGTCATAGCGCTTTTGATTGGCGCGGCGTCGGCGGGCATATGCGGGATTTTGATCGGGATCCCGGTTCTGCGGCTCAAAGGGGATTACCTGGCGATTGTCACGCTTGCGTTTGGGGAAATCATTAAAAATATCGTAAATATCCTGTTTATCGGAAGGGATGAAAACGGCTTTCATTTTTCCACAAAAGACACCCTTTCCCTGGGGCTGTCCATGGACGGGGAAGTGATTGTAAACGGCCCGCAGGGGATTACCGGAACGCCGAAGGATTCGACGTTTGCGATAGGCATGGTTTTAATCCTGATTACGCTGTTTATTGTGTTAAACCTGATCCATTCCAGGAGCGGCCGCGCGATTATGGCAATCCGCGACAACCGTATCGCAGCCGAATCCATCGGGATCAATATTACAAAATACAAGCTGATGGCATTTTCCGTTTCCGCTGCATTAGCAGGCGTGGCGGGCGTTATATATGCGCATAACCTGGCGACTTTAACGGCGCAGCCGAAAAACTTCGGCTACAATATGTCCATTATGATCCTGGTATTCGTCGTGCTCGGCGGAATCGGGAATATCCGCGGTTCCGTGATTGCGGCAATTGTGCTGACGCTTCTGCCGGAACTGTTGCGGGGATTAAGCGACTACCGTATGCTGATTTACGCGGTGGTGCTGATTGCGATGATGCTCTTTAACTGGAGTCCGAAGGCAATTGCCTGGCGGGAACAGTACGCCGCTAAATTCAGGCGCAAAAAGCAAAAGGAGGTTTGATCACATGGCATTGTTGGATGTAAAAAACTTAGGGATTTCCTTTGGCGGCCTGCGTGCGGTAAATGAATTTTCTCTGGAAATTGAAAAAGGATGTCTGTATGGCTTAATCGGTCCGAACGGCGCGGGCAAGACGACGGTATTTAACCTGCTGACGGGCGTCTATCAGCCGAGCGACGGCGTTATTTTGCTGGACGGCGAAAATCTGGTCGGCAAAAAGACGATTGAGATCAATAAAGCGGGCGTGGCGCGTACCTTCCAGAATATCCGCCTGTTTAAGGAACTGTCCGTGCTCGATAACGTGAAAGCAGGGCTTCATAACCATTATCCGTATTCTACATTGGAAGGCATTTTCCGCCTGCCGCGGTATTTTAAGGTGGAAAAAGCCATGGACGAGCGCGCGATGGAACTGCTGTCCGTGTTTGATCTGGACAAAGAGGCGGCGACGCTTGCTGCGAACCTGCCATACGGCAAGCAGCGCAAGCTTGAAATTACAAGGGCGCTGGCGACAAGGCCGAAGCTTTTGCTTTTGGATGAGCCTGCGGCGGGGATGAACCCGAATGAGACGAAAGAGCTGATGGAAACCATCCGCTTTGTACGGGATGAATTTGACATGACAATCCTTTTGATTGAGCATGACATGAAGCTGGTAAGCGGCATCTGCGAAAAGCTGACCGTATTAAACTTCGGGCAGGTGTTAGCCTGCGGGAACGCGTCCGACGTACTGAACGACCCGGAAGTCATCAAAGCGTATTTAGGCGAATAGGGGGTAGTGGATATGGCTATGCTTGAAGTAAAGGATATGGAAGTATATTACGGCATGATCCAGGCGATTAAGGGGATTTCCTTTGAAGTAAACGAAGGGGAGGTTATCGCCTTAATCGGTGCAAACGGCGCGGGCAAGACGACGATTCTGCACACGGTGACGGGGCTTTTGTCGCCGAAGCGAGGGACGGTGCTGTTTGAGGGGAAGGACATTACGAAAATCCCCGCGCACAAAATCGTGTCGCTTGGGATGGCCCACGTACCGGAAGGACGGCGCGTGTTTGCGGAGCTTTCGGTGTATGAGAACCTGAAAATGGGCGCGTACACCAGAAAAGACAAGGCGGAAATTGACGCGACGCTTGCAATGGTGTACGAGCGGTTCCCGCGCCTTGAGGAACGCAAAAACCAGCTTGCCGGGACATTGAGCGGCGGCGAGCAGCAGATGCTTGCAATGGGACGAGCGCTGATGTCACATCCGAAAATTATCCTGATGGACGAACCGTCCATGGGACTTTCCCCGATTCTGGTCAACCAGATTTTCGACATTATAGAGGAAGTCAGCAAGGGCGGCACGACGGTGCTTTTGGTGGAGCAGAATGCAAAGAAAGCGCTTTCGATTGCGGATCGGGCGTATGTGCTTGAGACCGGAACGATTGTTTTGGACGGGGACGCGAAGGCTCTTATGGATGACGATTCGATTAAGAAGGCTTATCTTGGAGAATAGACAGATATTTGCAGGAGGTAGGATATGGAGCATGTAGTGGTTACGATTGCGAGGCAGTACGGAAGCGGCGGGCGTACCGTCGGCAAGATGCTGGCTAAGGATATGGGGATTTCTTATTACAGCAGTAATCTATTAAAGATGGCGTCGGAAGAGAGCGGGATCAGCGAGCAGATGTTTGCGCAGCTGGATGAAAAGCTAAAGAACAGCCCGTTTTTGCGGATGTCCACGGATCTTTATACGGGGAATTTGATCCCGCCGGAAAGCAGCGATTTTGTATCGGCGAAGAATCTGTTTAATTACCAGGCGAAGGTGATTAAGCGTCTGGCGGAGACGGAAAGCTGCGTGATTATCGGGCGTGCGGCAGATTTTGTGTTAAAGGATTACCCGAATGTGGTGAGCGTGTTTGTGCATGGGTCAAAAGAGTTTAACCTGGCGCGGGCGATGGAGCAGAACAGTATGACGGAAGCGGAGATGGAGAAGTTTATCGCAAAGACGGATAAGTACCGGGCGGAGTTTTATAAGCATTATACGGGACGGGACTGGACGGATGCGCGGAATTATGATCTTTGCTTAAACAGCAGTAAGCTGGGATTTTTGAAATGTGTGGAAGAGATTAAGGCTTATATTAAGGTGAGGTTTTAGCCAGCGGGCACAGCTGATGGTAACGCGCCGTTTATGGCGAACTTTTTGCTTAGGGCTGTCGCATTAAGGAGTAAATATACAAGATACAATATTTTTAAGTACAAATGATACTTTATCTTGTAGTGGTATTTCTTAATGTGACAGCCCCGTTTATTTTTAAATGGGTTATGTTTGCCGGCATTTTTATATTTTTCCGTTTTTCGGTTATACTAATCTTATCATAATCCAGGAGGACAAAATGAAAGTAACTGATAAAGACAAGAGTATCCGGACAGCGCCCAAAGGCGCATGGGAAAGCGGTGTTATAAACGAGAAGAAAAAGCGTTCTAAAAAGGAGCATATGAATGAAATTACAACTGACGCGCAGGGGAACGGATATCCTGTAATTCAAAAAAATCGGGACGGTTGAGACGTCCTGGTTACATATTTTTTATATTTTCCCATATCGTTTGTGCCGCGACAGGAAGTTTTTTATTCATGACATACTGTTGTCGTGATTGATCTGGTAAAATAAGGCTATCAAAAGAAAGGATGGTCTTATTTATGGAATACGAAATTGTAACGCTGGAAGAAAAAATTGCCGCAGGCGTGTCGGCGCGTACAAACAATAATTCTCCGGACATGGGGGCCGTAATCGGCGGGCTTTGGAACCGTTTTTATAAGGAAGGTATCTGGGGATCTGTTCCGGGCAAGGTCAATGAAAAAGCCTTGGGGATATATACTGATTACGCCGGAGATGAAAACGCGGATTACACGGTACTGGCTGCCTGTGAGACGGCGGAGGAGCCGGAAAAAACAAAATATGCCGTCTGCCGGATTCCCGCCGGGAGATACGCTAAATTTGTCATCCATGGGGATATGGTACAGGCAGTTGCGGCCGCATGGCGGGAAATATGGCAAATGAACCTGCCAAGATCTTTTCAATGTGATTTTGAGGAATACCAGGATGAGAGCATGGAGAATGCGGAAATCCACATTTATGTAGGGCTGAAAGAAGAAGGGGGCGTCGGAATAGAATCCAGATGCGGGTTATTGTGCAGCGAATGCGCTTACCGGGAGCAAATGAACTGTACGGGCTGCGTACAAATACAAAAGCCATTCTGGGGAGAAAGCTGCCCTGTAAAATCCTGCTGTGAAACAAAAGCGCACGGGCACTGCGGGCAGTGTGAGAAATTCCCCTGCGAACTGTTACATGGATTTGCTTATGATGAAAAACAGGGAGATAATGGAAAACGGATTGAAAATTGTAAAAACTGGAACGGGGCGCACACATTGTAAAATTGCGGCTGTGTCATAAAATCTGTGTAATTGAGTTGTCTGAAAAGTTCCTTTGGACTGCTTGATTACCTTGCTCAAAATGCCGGAA
>OFFT01001406.1_pt1 | contig 14499 bp, 14 predicted proteins | sample 1521581 | NCBI WGS metagenome assembly OFFT01 (sample SAMEA3504084, study PRJEB24116) | mouse gut metagenome | biome: mouse gut; feature: mouse-associated habitat; material: faeces | place: Denmark | collected 2011
TTTCCGCAAGTCCGTAATCGCCGCTTTTGCGTGTTGCAGAAATTTTTCCTGTTCTTTCTCTGGTATCGCCATCGCCTGAGTTTCAAACTGCTGCTCCAACCTAGTAATGGTGTAGTGCTGCTGAAAAAGATTTATCACTCCGCCTGCCAGTTGCTCCAGGCCGGTCTGAAGCTGGGGGCCAAACTGCTCATGGAGTAATTTAGCTAGGTCGTCTGGTGCTTCATAAAAGGGGGCTGTCGTCACTGAGGGGTATTTCAAGCAAGTCTCCACATAGTGCTCCATCTGCTCCAGCATGGAGCCTTCGCCCGCCCCGATATTAAGGGGCAGGCAATAGCGGTCTATCTGTCCGTCCATCATATAGTCGATAGCGACCTTGACAGGCCGGGCCGGTTCATCACTATCCCACTTTGAATCACTTAAATCGGCTATTTTCCGCTCAGCCTCTGATAGCGTCATTTTAGTGCCAATGGGCAGTTCTATGTCGCCGCTCTCTATTACAGTAACCAAGGGTTCCTGCTCTACAGACAGGTCGGGCAGGATATCCTCTTTAGAGGATTTGAACAGAGTGACCACTGCGCCGGAAATATCATGGGTAAAATCCCTCCAGCGGGCAGTAACACCACGGGCTGTACACACCCCGTTTTTAAAGAATCCGATCACAATGTTGGCGCTTTCCTCCAATAGGTCCTTCACATCCCGCTGAAGGTTTGCGGAGATTTCTTTCATACGACTGTCGGTATTGATAAGAATCGCTCCTTTCCAAAAAGTTGTACTACTGTTGATTGCCTCTGTAAAATGTTTTCAGCAGCTCCCGCCAGACCGCGCTCATTCATAAAATGTCGAAATGCGTCTCGATTTGAGACGCATTTCAACGTGTGCGACTGGCCTGCTCCTTCCGTGTGCGGCGGCGGGGCTCCAGCCGCTCTTTCTCCGGTTCGGGCTCGGGCGGAACCAGCTCCGGACATTTCGCCTCAATACTGCTGATGATTTCGGAGGCGGTATCCCGGATGCAGCTGAGCGACGCTTTCAGCTGGGGCATATCCTTACCTTTATCCCAACCGGCTACATAGCCAAAGGTATATTCGGAGGTGTCTATCCCGAAATGCTGGCAGACGACATAGGCTACACCTTCGGCCTCCACCTCACGGGTGCCTCGGTCCTTTTCATGGTTGCCAATAGCGATGCCGTTTACTACTGGCAGGGCATGTAGCTTGCTGTGGGTGATTTCGTGGACCATTGTCTTTATCGTCTGCGCCTGGCTCATGGCAGGCCGAATTGTGATTTCCTGGTCCGCATGGTCGTAACTGCCCCGAACACCATCCGGCAAATAACCAAACTTGATAGGGGCAGGGGAGACCTCCCGCAGAGCGGCACAGACAGCTTCATACTGCTCAACATCGCCGCTCAGCTCACAGACGATATCAGGCAACTCCCGGCCCTCAGTCTGTGATACGTCAAACACATACCCGACCTTGAAGCTTAGGTGTGAGATCGCTACAGCACCCCGCACCGGCTGGCCGCTTTCGTCCAGTACCTGCTCCTCAACTGTTGCGTCCTGTTTCTCCCGTTTGGTATAAGAGCATGGCATAAGTATCTGGATGCCTCGCTCACCTCTTTTAACGGAGCGGCCAAACTTATTCCAGGTGCGGAGGCCGGCCACTTGGCTGGCCTCCGGGCACTGACTGAGGATCAATACGACATTTCCGTAACTGTACCGGTGGAATTTGGACATGGCAGTCAGATAGGCGGCATAATTATCACTGTTGAACAGGTCGGCGATTCCAGCCTCCAGCCTGTCGGTAGCTGTTTTTAGCCGTTCTGCTCGAGTAGGGTATGTTTCATTCCGGTTAAGTACATTCACTGCCTGATTCCTTTCAACCACATTCATCGGGTCGGAGGTTCGTCCTTGCGGGGCTTTTTAGGAGCCGGGGGCTCCGCTTGGGTGGGTGTGAAATACTCCCACACCTCAGCCAGCCTCTCATGAAAATCAACCATGGCATCCTTGAGTGTAGAAAAATAGTGCCCATAATTAAAAGATTCAAATTTGGAAAACTTGTATGCTTTCCAAGTGACGTAGGGCTGCATGGCTTTGGGATTGTGGCCTATTACTATCATAGTTTCTCCCGCCCGTTCACGCTTGATGATGGTATAGCCCTCAACTACTGTTTTTTTCTTCATCAGCGTTTACCTCGCTGGAGAAGGGGACTTTTTTCCCTTGCCGTCCTTTTCAGGCTGGGCCTGCGCCTGAGCTTTTGCCTTCTGACGCTCAATGACCTTTTTGCGTATATCCAGTGCCTCCAGGACACCCCGTTTCACATCGGGGATGGTGGTCCGTGCGTCCGGGAAATAAGGCCGCAGGTCCTCCTCGCCCAGTGTGATTTTCAGAACCGGGGTCTCCTCTCGCTTAGTGGGGGCCACGGTCTTTTCAATTTTCTCCTTAGTCAGTGTCCCGGCCTGACTGGCCTTTTTCAGTTCCACCGCCTGAGTACCGGAGGGGACCTTATCCTCCTTCTGGATTGCGTCAGCTACAGCGGACTGTTCCTCCTTCTTCAAGTAGGACAAATCGGCGGCGGTGTGAACGGGGAGCTTCTTTTCCTCCACCATCTTCTGGAGCTCCGGGGTCAGGTTGTTCAACCGCACAATTTTCTGAATGTTGCTACGGCTCTCACCGGTCTGCTGGGCCAGCTGTTCATCCGCCCGCATAGGTTTCTCTCCGCCGATGATTTCCTCCTTAGAACGCCGCCCGGCCTTGCGCTTCATAGCCCCCAGTTTCATGCTGTACGCCCTGGCCTTCTCCATGACAGAGACGCTCTCCCGTTTCAGGTTGGAGTCCACCATGACGATAATAGCCTCGTCCCGGTCCAGCTGGCGGACGATGACCGGCATAGTCTGAATACCCGCACGACGGCACGCCATTTGGCGCCGGTGGCCGGACACCATCTCATAGCCGCCCGCCTGACGGGGAATGACCACAGCGGGCTCCCGAACGCCGAATTTCTTCACACTGTCTACGAGCTCCCTCATAGTATCATCGTCCCCGGCATTGAATGGGTGGCCCTCACGGGGATGGATGTCGTCCACTTTCAGCGCTGTGATGATATCGGATTGGCCTTCTTTGGTGGTAGGCACACAGTAATCCTTGAGGATTTCTTCTTTTTCTCCCTGTCCGATGGTGGCGATGGGGAGCTCGGCCTCCTTGGGCGGCTCAGCGGGGTGCAGGGGGACCAGCTTACCGGGGATGGGCAGGTCAGGCCTATCCCGGTGTCCTTTACGGTAGAGGTTGGCCGCCGACAGCGGCATTTCGTACACATCAGCACGAACCTCCAGTATACCGGCCTGCTTCAGCGCCTCGCAACGGTGGAACCCGTCCACAAGCTGATAATCACCTTTTTCGCCCTGGCGGAGAATGACCGGCTTTTCCAGCCCGGATTTCTGGATGCTGTCGATCAGGTCCTTGTAGTTCTTCCGGGGAGTGTCTTTGACGTAGGTGCCGGGAAGGGGCTGAATGTCAGTCAACTTGACAAACCGCAGATTATCTGTAGCCTTGGGGTCGGGTATGTCCTTGGGCGGCTCGGTGGGCTTCTTTTCCTCGCCTGCCTTGGCGGGAGTGGTGCCGGTAGCCTTGGGGTCGGGCACGGCCTTGGGCGGCTCGGTGGGCTTCTTTTCCTCGTCTGCCTTAGCGGGAGTGGTGCCAGCAGCCTTGGGGTCAAGAGCGGTCTTGGGCAGTTCTGCGGACTTCTTCTCTTCCTTGGGGGGAGATTCATCCGGGGCAGGACTGCGAAATGCTCCGCTCAGGGGATTTGCTTTTTTGTTTGCCATAATTGTGCCTCCAATCGTTCAAAATATGTCGAAAAATGCGTCTCAACTTGAGACGCATTATCAACCAGTATTAGGGGCCAAAATCATGCTGTACCGCCGCCTGATAGTAATTATTGATGGTCGTCGGGGCGTTGTATAAGGCGGTCAGCAGATAGGCCCGGATATTGCGTATCTGCGTGGTGTTGTTCCGCAGGCAGTCAAAAACATATTCCAGGTGGCCGGAGTCCAGTCCATAAAAACGGTCCTTCACCTGAGCGGCGGGAAGCTCCTCTCCGCCTATGCGGAGGGTGGGGCGGGTGGAGCATAGCACATCGACAATCAGCTCCGTGATCTCGTTTACATCCTCACGATTGAATCGGCAACACAGCCTTTCATAGCCTATTTTTTCTTCAACCTCTCTCTGGCAATCGTATCTATCCATCTGTCCCGTTGGCCGGAAACCTGATGGAAGGATAGATTGGTCAATATAACTGGATTCAGTCTGATTGGATTCAATATAACTTGTGTCCGATTTTCCGAAGTCTGCACTTCCGAAAACCGGAAGTCTTGACTTCGGTTTTTCCGAACTCTTGACTTCTGATTTTCCGAAGTCTTGACTTCCGAAAATCGGAAGTCTGGGAACCTCTTGCGGCACAGGAGTTTGAGGTGGTCTTTCCCGTGTGGTGAATCTTTTGACAAAGATTTTCGTCGGGCGGCCTTGGCCTTGCTTGACACGCTCGATCAGGCCAAAGCCCTTTCCCGTATCTAATTCGGACAGCAGCTTGACCGCTTTCTCATGGCCGCAGTTCAGGTCCTTCTGTATCTCGTCCAGGGTGTAATAAATAAATACACGTCCTGCCTCGTCATACCAACCGTTTTTAGCGGACAAACCCATACGGTCAAGCAGAAGTCCATACAGTAGTTTGGAATCCGTAGACAAACTTTTAAAGCCGCTGCCAGTGACCAGCTGCCGGGGAATACGGTAAAATGAAAATTGATTGCTTTCGTCGCCGTAGTAATAGTCAAAATTTATGTCGTTCATTTTTTCATTGACCTCCAGGCAATAAAAAAAGGCGCTCCTTTCGAAACGCCTTGCAGTGCGAACGCATCGCCTGAATACTTGTTTTCTCTATTTTCGAGTTGCGATGTGAACACAGCACTAGGTACTTGACTTGCAACGGGTATTATGTTACAATGTTCAAAGTTACTCTTGTAAGGTGTGGCTTTAAGCGGAGACCATACTACATCATCCGACAAGTTCCGCTTTTCCTAGACATAAAGTTGAGTTTATCTTGGAGTTTTTGGGCCGCTATAACTAAACTGCGTGGTAGAGCGCACGGTTCGCATCCGTGAGGTTCGAGGGTTCGATCCCCTTCAGGTCCACCAAAAGGACAAAATCCGAACTTCTTCCCAATCGGGGACGGGTTCGGATTTGTTCTTTACTTAGACGAAATAGCAGTATAAAACAGCGGCCCCTATCCGTTACGGATAGGGGCCGCTTCTGTTTAGGATTTATTTTCCTTCTTCCAGCGTTCAAAAGCCGCTTGCCCTTCCGAGCTCTCGAAATAAGCCTGGATTGCGGGGAACAGACAACGGGCAAGGGAATCTATAACATACTCAGGGATAATGTCTTGCTGTTCATTCTTCGCCATAAAAATGCCCTCAATCAAAGGAGAAACCAATCATCCAGTTCATCGGACCAAAAGCCTTGAAATACCGTCCCGTCGGCCATCAGGAAACGGCCCTGAGCGTCCTTGGGGATTGCATCACTGGCCTCCGTGCTGTCAAGAACAATCTGAGACAACACACCATCAGCACGACCGCAAATGCGACAATCAATGTTGTTTTTGATTTGACCGGGCAAAATGCTAGCATCCGGGCGCTGCATCGACAGAATCAGGTGGATTCCCACCGCCCGGCCTTGTCGGGCAATGGTGGACAGATAGCCAATAATAGTATCAATCCGTTCTTTATCTTCCTTGTTTCTTCCCGTTTTGTCAAGCACTTCGGCAACTTCGTCACATGCAAACACAATCCGTTTATAAATGTGGCGTACCTTGGTGTTGTACTCTTGCAAATTAGCACACCCAGCATGACGCAGAACTTCTTTTCGCGTTTCTAACTCCCCGGCAAGCTCTTGAAGCATATAGTACAATGAAACATCATCGCAAACCATATGGCAGATATGCTCCCAGCCCGGAAAATCCAAACCGCCTTTAAAATCTGCGATATAGAGTGAAGCATCCTTTTCAACACACTGCCGAAGCAACAACTTCAACAAAATGGTTTTTCCACTGCCCGTACTGCCGCCAAGCAAAATGTGGGGTATTTTTGTTAAGTCAACGGTCACCAGACCAGACAACCCTTGTCCCAAAATCAAAATAAATTCTGTGGGAGAAAGGTATTCGGGAGACCAAATAATTTTATCGGGCAGTCCCATTCCAGCAGGAACAGCATACACTTCAACGAGCCGCCGATTTTTTCCGGGTATGATTTTGACCACAAAAATGTTGAAAGCGGCCTCAATTTCTGCACGTTTTTCTTCCCAAGTTTCAAACGGGATGCCCCTATCCTCGAAAAGTAAAATCATACCATTTGGGGTATTCGGGTCATTGCTCTTACGGAGTAAGAAAGGGGCCTCACCTTTTCTATTAACCAATCCAATTCGTTCCAGGTTTCCCCGCACTACCAACGGCCCCAAGGGGCCATCAACATAAGTCAGAGCGGCCAGGTAGACAATGATACCCAGGCACAGCCCGAATGTAAGATTGACGCCGGGCCAAGGGGTGTCAGCCAGGACTTTCCAACCTATCACGAAGGACACCACTAGGACCAGAAAGCACAGATTATGCTTGTTCTTTATATTATTCATTTCACCCTCCTAATGATTTGTAACGAGGTTTTTAGAAAATGTAACAAGGTTTGTTACACAAAAAAATGTAGTGTTTCCAAGGGTTTTAACCCCTTTGTAATTTGTAACGAGGTCGGGGGTAATACTAGCCCCGTCCTCGCTTCTAAAACTGGAATAACGGGGGGATTTCGGGGGCGGCTTGATTGACTAAATCGTCATAACCTTTATACTCTGACATAGGGAGCGTGAAGCGTTTGTACTCACCGTCAGCCACATAGCAATAGGAAATATCCGTTATACGCCGGTACATCTGTTCCCGGCTATCCATGTCTTGTCGGTCAAGCGGAACCATCATTTTATATAAAGCCTCAGGCGAGTAGACCGAAGTAATATAGACTTCTGACCACAAGGCCCAAACATTACAATATCGGGCATGGACTTGTACCTTATATTTATCCAGCATGGACAAAAAAACCGAATACGGATACTGACCACGAAACTCGTCCAGAAAGAGAATCCGTTCGCCTCCATAGTGGTCCATACCGCCATTAAGCGCATAGTCATTTACGAGGCAAATGTTATCTTCACCGACTTCGCTGCACAATTCAATGAATTTGTGCGTTTTGCCGCTCCCGCTATCACCGACCAATAGATGTACTTTAACTTCTCGCTCTGGGGGCGTCTCCTTCCACCGCTTACGATAAAACGCACCTTTTATTGCACGCTCATATCTGCGGTAAGAAAAATTTGTATCCATAATTTCCTCGGGGGACAGACCATCCTCTAGCAACGCCCCGATTGTCTCAAGGTCGGTCCTTCGACCGGGGGCTCCCATGATGGTCCCGGCCCGAACGATACGGACCACTTCCTCACCTTTTTCTGCATACGGATGCCTTTTACAAATGTAGTCCTCGGCTTGCCGTTTGCTTCCTCGGGTCGGCTCTAGGTGTGCGCCTATGGCATATGTTTTTTTGATGGCAGAAAAACGCATAGCTGTGGTATCTTCCAAAACCATGTGAATGTGATGAAGCCCAGCCGCCGAAATGCAATAAGCCCAAGCCCCGGAGCGCGTTGTGCTATCTTGTACCCATTCGTCTCGTAGCTGTTCACATATTTCCTGTGGTGTCCCTTCATACCCGTGATCCTGCGGATTGTTTAAGACGGCAAACCACGAACGTGTAACATCTTGTGCCATAATAATGTATCCTCTATCTGTCGGCCCTGGGGAGGGGCTGGCACTCCTTTGGGGATTGCCGCCCCCTCCGGGCCGGAATTGGGGTTACAACTTATCCGCAACACGGATAGCCGTTGCCCGGCCTGCCACCATTGGCTTGCCGTCACGGTAATAAATGTAGATTTCCAGCGAATCAAATTCTACCGGAATAACCGCCTTGCCACCCATGTCCAAAGTCTGAGGACCGAGGACCTTGACCGCAATTGTAGCCATCCCAGCCGCTGGAGCAGCTACGGTGTAACGAGTGCCATCCCTCTTGTTGGTCGGGACGCCGTTTTCGTAGCGATAAGTAGGAGCCGCCTTGCAAACCAACAGCGGACTACCCAGTGTCGCCGTCGCATCAATTACAAGTTGTTTCAGAGTCAGCATAATTTTCACCCCCTTTTTCTCAGAAGTTGCCGCCCTGGTGCTACCCAGGGGCTCACGGCACAGCGGGCGACTGCTGGCCGTTTTGTTTTGATAATGTTAAGGAACATATATATATAAATGTATCTTGATGTTAATAAATCGCCCTCTCCTTGCAAACAAAAAAATGGCATGGTAAAAATTACCATGCCATAACACACCTATCTAAAGGTGTTCATTATACAATTATAATACGCCCTCGGCGCATCATAACAAACGACTTTCCCACAATGAGAAAGAAAAAGAAACGAGACTAATGGAAAACCATTAGAATAAATAAGAAACGATTACAATATTAGTGTATCACATTTTCTGGACTTGTCAAGGGGTAAATTTTATGCGCGAAGTTCTTTTTTTAAGACCTGAATTGTTTCAGTAAATATCCGCAATTCCTTTGCATTACAGTCCGACAAAATATCTACAAATTCTTTATGGTAAGGCACCGCAACAAAATCTAGGCTGTCGCATACCAGCATATCCAATGTAACCCCCAGCACATTAGCAATCATTGTTATCGTATTTAGGCTGGTTTTAATTTTTCCGCGCTCAATATGGCTCATATTGGACGCTTCAATCTCAATAGTTTCTGCAACTTGCTGTTGTGTCAGTCCTGCTTTCTTTCGGTACTGTCTCACCCTTTTGCCCATTTTCTCATAATCTACGCCTCTCACTTACATCACCCCGCCTAAATATTTTAGCGGGATAATACTATTAAAATAATGTTGCAAAAATCAAAAAAATGATTTATAATAATATTGTGAGAATTAAATTTGAAAAGAGGTAGAGTATGAATAAAATAGTATCCTTTATCGTCGCCTCCTGTCTCAGTTTGTCCTTATTGACCTCAGCACTTGCCGCCAGCAACACCCCCACCTTCACCGATGTCTCTTCCGACAAATGGTACTACACCTGGGTGACCAAGGCCGCCCAGCAGGGGTGGGTCAGCGGCGTCGGGGACGGCAGGTTCGACCCCGAGGGGTCTGTGACCTTTGCCCAGTTCGCACTGATGCTGGACCGGGCCCTTTACCCCGACGATATTGATTCCCAGCCCGCTGGGGCACAGTGGTGGACGGCAGCCTGCGAGGTTGCCGCAAAACATGGGCTGTTTCCCATCACCGACATGGCGATTCGTGACAATTGGAACGACGTGGCCAACACGCCCATTGAGCGTGAGCAGATGGCCCAGATGATGTACAACGCCCTGGTAGACAAGGGCATCAAACTGCCAAGTTATGAGGAATACTCTGCGGCGGCCAAGAGAATCGCCGATATCGCCGACGTGGATAACTATGTTGCCGTGACCACTTGTTACACCATCGGCCTCCTGAACGGCAATGACAGCGGCAATTTCGCCCCCCGCGCCCCCATGACGCGGGCACAGGCGTGCGTGGTTCTCTGCAACATCTACGGTTACGTCACTGGCGACGTGACTGGGGGAACCACTCCCGGGCAGCCCGTAGACCCTGTGGACCCCGTCGACCCAGTTGACCCCGTTGACCCGGTGCAGCCCGATGTTCCTCGTCCCGCTGGCGCCGTGGGCGGCCGGTATGATGTGAATTCTTACGACGTCCCTGCGGACAGCAACAAGGACGGTTGGATTACCGAAGCGGAGGTTCAAACGGTGTTGGCACAGCTTCGGGAGGAGTATCCCCACGGCACCCCTTGGGGCCGTGATACCCGCTATCCTGGCCGCCCGGATGGCAAAGGAATGGGCGCCGCATCCGCATGCGAGGGCTTTGCAAATCTGGTCAGCGACCGCATCTTCGGCACCCTTCCGTACTACACCGTTGCCCTGGAAGAGACCCGAGTCGGCGATATCATGATTGACAAACAAGCAAACCATCGTAATATCGTTTTGAATGACTATGGAAAAGATGTGTTTGAGGGCATCAATTATACCGATTCCTATACTACTGTCGATGGGAATACCTCTGGAACCGTCTTTTGGGATGGAGTAGGATATTATGACGAATGGCCCGCAGGTGTCGGTAACACAAGAATCCTCTCCAGATATCCCAAAGAGTGAGTGGTATAAAGATGGAGACTCCTGGTATAAAACAGTTCTTGAAATAGAATGGCAATCTGGTATAATAGTACCATGCGAAACTGTAAATAGGCATCTGGCCGGCCCCCATAAAGGGGCCGGCTTTCTTTGTGTTTTGAAGAGTTAGTTATTGCAAACCAGATAAGATTATGCCCGCCACGGTCGGAGCCTTAAAGCCTCTGCCGCCCAGGTGCAAGGCGGGGTTAATGGTTGGTTCGCTCCATGCAATTTCCACCCCAGAGGGCGGAAATTGCGTCGCTCTGATGCCTGCGGGCATAGGATTCTATATTTGCAATAAAAGAAATTCATATTTAGAATTGACTTCTATGGTTAAAAGTGGTATAATAATAATCAGAAAGGGGGCGCTGAATATGAGCATAGGCCAGCGCATGAAGGAACTACGGGAGGCCAGCCACCTATCCCAAAAGGCCATCGCACAACTAGCCGGGAGCAATCAGGCCACGGTTGCCAAAACAGAGACCGGAAAAATGGCTCCGTCAGTCAAATTACTAATTTGGTGGGCTGATTATTTCGACGTATCTTTAGACTATTTATGTTGTAGGACAGACCAGCCGCAAGGTAAATTGTACGAATGTAAACCGCGTGTGTCTATCAACAGCGACGACTTCAAGCAATTCGTCGAAATGTGTTTCGACCCAACTTCACCATTCAATGCCCAACTCAAGGACACTTTAATTCAAATGATGGAGGAACAGAAATGAAAGCTGTAATTTATGCCCGGTATTCGTCTGACCGCCAGAGGGAAGAATCCATAGAAGGACAAATCAGGGAGTGCCGGGAATATGCGGAAAAGAACGGTATCCAGGTGGTAGATACCTATATTGACCGGGCTCTATCCGCCTCCAAAGATACAGATAAGCGGCTTAATTTTTTGCGGATGATACGAGACAGCGGGAAACATCTTTTTGATGTAGTTTTGGTTTGGAAATTGGATAGATTTGCCCGAAATCGCTACGATAGCGCACATTTCAAGAGCATCTTAAAGAAAAATGGCGTCCGGGTGGTATCGGCCACGGAGCATATCACAGAAGGGCCCGAGGGCATCATTTTGGAGGCTATGCTGGAGGGAATGGCCGAATACTACTCGGCAGAATTGTCCGAGAAGATACACCGAGGCCAGAAAGAGAACGCTTTGAAATGCCATAATAATGGTGGGCGGGCCCCATTTGGCTATAAGCTGGTTGACCACCATTTACAGATAGACACGGCAACCGCTCCCGTAGTCCTGGAAATTTTCAAACGTTACGCTGACGGCTCTACCCTTCAAGAAATCATTGACGATTTGAACGGACGTGGAATTAAAACTAGCAAAGGCACAATGTTCAAGTATTCCAGTTTTAACGTGCTTCTGAAAAACCGAGCCTATATTGGAGAATTTCATTACAGCGATACAGTCATCCCCGGAGGCGTTCCGGCTATCGTCCCGCAAGAGCTTTTCGACCGGGTACAAATGCGGTGCGAGAAAAACAAACGTGCTCCGGCAGCAGCAAAAGCGGATGATAAATTTTTACTGACCACAAAGCTGTTTTGTGGCAAGTGTGGAAAAATGATGGTAGGCGACAGCGGCACAAGCCGCACAGGAAAAGTACATTATTATTACAAGTGCGGTAACGCTAAACGGAAAAAGGGCTGTGATAAAAAAGCCGTGAAAAAGGAATGGATTGAAAATCTTGTGGTGTCGCAGACCATGGGCATAGTAATGGACGGGTCCTTAATGGCGAAACTCACGGACAGACTTCTTGAAATGCAAGGCGAGGAAAGTTTTGACTTGAAGCTGTTGCAGAAGCAGCTAGGCGAGGCTGAAAAGGGCATTGAAAATATGTTAAATGCCATTCAAATGGGTATTATCACAGCATCCACTAAACAGCGGCTTGCCACCCTAGAAGAACAAAAGGCCCAGCTTGAGGAACAGATTTTACAAGAGCGTATCAAAAACCCCGCCTTGTCCCGTGAACAAATCGCCTTTTTCCTGGACCAGTACAAAAAGACTGATATAACCGACGAGACACAGCGGCAACGGTTAATTGATTGCTTTGTCAATGCGGTTTTTGTGTACGATGATAAAATTGTGCTGACCTTTAACTATAAAGAGGGCACAAAGGCGATTAACCTTGACGACGTGAATGGTTCGGATATGGTAGGCTATGGGCCACCACAACCAAGAACTCATATAGCCAACAACTATATGAGTTCTTACTTTAAATAAAAATGGAGATTGGGCGGACATCTAATCTACCAATTATCTCCCTGGAAAGTTTATAGAACTGGAAGGCACCCTTCCCCTCTCCTAAATCTAAATATGTATTAGGGGCGTTAGCTTTTACAAAGTCAACGCCTTTTTTCATGTCCTAAAAGGGCACTATGACAAGTGATATAAGAATTTAGAAAAATGGGGTTGAACTTTGTAAAATATTTTCGGAAAATATAGGTAGATAATACTTGATTATCCGCTGTTTAAGAATAAGCCCAAATTACTCTGTTCTGATCGGTTATACTCTCTGAATTTAGGAAGTGTTAAGGTGTTTTATGATCGCGAAGTAGAGCGTAAAAGGTTAAGTAAAAGCATTCAAGAAAAAGAAGAAAATCAGGCAAAAATCATTTTACTGTATGGACACAGCGGAGTTGGAAAGACCGGTCTGATGTCCGAGCTGTTCCAGACAGATTTGTCTCCAAACCCCCATGTTCAAATCCAGATCAGTAAAATTGCACCTTCTATGATAGAAAACTGTTTCTATTTAAATCGGTTTTACGAGGAAATGCTGAAGCGGAGCAAGGATACTTTGCTGCCGAACAATCTGAACGGACATCATCCGCTGGTGACCTTGCGTTTTCGCCAAATGTGCCGTTTTCTGATCCGTTGGCTTTCCTCGTTGGCGCACCTCTATGAAAAGGAAACTTTTATAGAGGATCAATACAAGGCAGACTTGCTCCAAAAAAGGGATTTTATTGTTGAATGCTTAAACGACACGCAATACATTGTAGACTTTGAAAATATTCAGTATATTGACAGGCAATCTTTTGACTTTTTAAAAGATATTATCAGCCAGGCGAGGAAAACGGTCTTTGTTTTTGAATATACATTAGATGAGGACAGTCAGTCCTCTTACCAGAATTTTTATGCTGAGCTTTGCCGATTCGACGCAAAAATAGAACGTTTTTTTTTGAAACGCTTAAATGATACCGACGCGTTGCGATTGGCAGCAGTAAAGCCTGAACATGAACTTGATAAAGACAGTATTCTGAAAAGCTATCACCGAAGCAACGGAAATCTCTACCAGATCATATTGTACGACGGCAATACGCCGGAGCAAGAAGATCAAATTCAAAATCGAGTCAAGGAATTGGTGCAGCACAGCAGCCAGTCAACCGAGCTGTTTTTGCTGAACCTTGTTTATCTGAACGGCGGAAAGTTTGAAATACAAAGTCTTAGAACAATCGTAACCACTCCGAATACAAACGTCCAGTTGTGTTTACCGCGAAAGGAATTTGATCGGGCACTAGGAAAAATAATATCGTCCAAAATGCTGATCCAAAAGCAAAACTATGTTTGTATTCATGATTCTCTGTTGTCTGCTCTGGAGGGACAACCGCCAAACCCTGTACTATACAGTGCTTACGGCGTACTTACTAATGTTTATGCCTCCCAAAGCCCATCGGACAAACCCGCCCAGATTTACCGCTTGTCTCAGCTGTTCGCCCTATATCTGAGATTTGTGGACGATCAATTGCTCACGATTCTTCCTGAAATACGGAGAGCGGTTCTATCCTATAAATATCCGCAAGACGTATATAAGAAGCTGGAGCAGTTTACCGCATTGCTTCAAAAGCAGCCAAATACAAACAAAAAGCTGCGTCAGGCCGTATGCGAGCTGCTGATTGAGCTTTGCATCGAGTTGGGAGATTCCAAGAAATCGTGGGAGCTGTTTTCCGAACTTTACGACATAGATCCCACCAGAAGCAGACTGTTAAAGGCAAGAATCTATGAATTAGGAATGGGGACGGCAGAAGTAGACGCTATTTCCGAGCTGGTCAGCGACGCCGAGGAAAACTCCAGAGAGAGACTGATGCTGCGGCTTAGTCAAATCCATGTGGCAATGAGGGTGTGGCCGCAATCAGAGACCCTCGCGCTGGTACGGCAGGTGGTAC
>OFFT01001407.1_pt1 | contig 14491 bp, 15 predicted proteins | sample 1521581 | NCBI WGS metagenome assembly OFFT01 (sample SAMEA3504084, study PRJEB24116) | mouse gut metagenome | biome: mouse gut; feature: mouse-associated habitat; material: faeces | place: Denmark | collected 2011
CCTGCTGGCGGCTGTTGGGATTTATTTCTATCTGCATCCGGAACTTTACCGCTTCCGGGGAATCGTTACAGAAACCGTGCTTTTCTGGCCGGACGATGAAATGACGGCGAACGGATATTTGGAGGCGAAACAGGCCATAGAGGACAAGTATCGAATTCTCGCGGGAGAAGGAAACTATATTATACAGGACAGAGAGGATGGCGCGATTGAAGTAACGGCTCCTTTAGAGGCGTATCAGGGAAAGGATGTCTGGGAAGTATGCAGGGACTACATAAGCAGTCCTGCGACGCTTACCGCATATGATTATCAGGACATAACTACAGAATCGCTGTACCGTATTGCAGAAAGCGATATTTTGGACGCACATTTGGAAACGGGGACTTTGGACGGCATAGATCGTGAAAAGATAGGGCTTCCGTCTGCGGGGGACTTTCGCTATGCAGTGCTGGCTCTTTCAAAAGAAAAGGCAAAAAGAATCCACAGTCTTGCGAATGAAGATGGTTGGCTGAGAATGGGATGGAATATACGCGTGAGCGGCGCGGTTATTTATAGAGATTGTATAGAGTTTTATGTCAGGACGGCCGGGGACGGAGAGACGTTCTATTTGGTTTCTCAGGATCAGAGCGAGGCATTTCAGGAACTTCTTATCTATAATCTGACGCATACGCCTCTGGAAAAATCATTGTATGTAAGGTTTGAGATACCTGCTGAGTGGGAAGAACCGGAAAAAACAGAGGGGGCAGGAATCAACCAACGCTCCAGAGAAGAATTTGAGAAAAACAGCATTTGCGTGAGATATGCCTGTTCCGGTGAGCTGTCGGATGGAGAATGGGTGGACATGATAGCCTGTTTTAAAAATCGCCTGGATGTGCTGGGCGTGCCCTACGCTTTTGGAAATTCTCCAGGGAACAGAAGTGAAGCAGTTGTTATGTTTTCGCCGGAAGGATTGTACGAGGATGCAGTAGTGATGGCGGGATGGAGCAAGGGCACGGTGTCTGTCAGTGATAAGTGGAATACCGTATTTTCAAATTATGACATTGAAGATATGGAGTTTCAGCAGGAAAGTCAGGGAAACTACGTTCTGAAGGTTTCTTTATCATCTTATAGCCAAGGGAAGCTTTTGGAAGAGATGGAGAAGGCAGACGGCAAAGAATGGTATTTAGATGTAAGGGGATACCGGATAGCAAAATGCAGTCTGGAAACGGATGTTGAAGAGGACGCCCTGTTGTTCAGGACTTTGTGCAGTTATGGGGAACCTGGGATAACGGATGAGAATATTAGTGTTTTAAAACTTGTAAAAGAAATCGCACTGGGAATAGATATGCCGCAGTCATATAATCAGGAAATGGTTTGTGAATTTGATGTTGACGGGAAGCTTATGAAGAACGTGGACAAAACAAAAATGTATTCGATGAAACTGGGGGAGGAGCGTCTGGAAGGGGTACAGGAGAAACTGAAGGAAATAATGCCCGGGGCGTTGGCGGAGGCGGATGAAGAATCCACTTATGAATATCCTCTGCGGGTGCTCCTTCCGGCAGGCAAAGAGTTTCCGGCGTCTTTTCTGGAGGCAGTGCAGAAAGTATATGAAGCCTGTGATTTGGGAAATGGAGACTATGATTTGATAGAGTTTATACAAAGAGACGAGAACGGTGAGGAGCAGGCAGAATTTACGTTCTTTAAAATGAGCGGGAAGATGTCAGGACATGCAGTGCTTACAGGAGAAGGGATGAAAAAACATCTGGAAAAGATAAAAGACCTGGAGCAGAAAAGCGAATTCTACCGGGAACTGGTGGATATGGAGAACCAGGAACGATGGAACGAGTGGAGATAGGAGGAACGCGTGAGAAAGAAAGGTAAGAAGAAAAAAGACAAAGATAACAAAATGACTCCATTTGAAAAAATAATCAGTGAAGTAGCGGCAGAATACACAGGGGAAAAGTATCTGGAAGAGTGCATGAAGTTCCCGGTTGACGCTAAGGAGAGGATTGCGCGCCGGCATCGGCTGATTTACGACCGGTTATCCCCGCCGGAGCTGCTGGAAGAGGCAAAGCCTGGCTGCGGGAGGATGTGAAAAGCTGTATGCCAGAAGTTTGTGGGAAATGACGCTGAGCTATGTGTTCCTCAATGGGCTTTCCTATAAAGAGTGCATGAAATTGCATCAAATCGCTAAAGATGCCCGCAGCAGATGGGGAATACAGGAGAAGTGGTTTCCGGGCGGGAAGATTACTGTGCCTCAACTCGAGGGGTACATCAGGGAAAACAGCGGGGAACCTGAGGAATGCCTGGTTACGGGGCGCGTGACGAAAAGGATGGAGCAGGTGATGAAAGGGCTGGACGGAAGCGAAAGAGAGTACAGGACTCTCCTTTTGGACAATCTGGAACATTTCAGCAAGGCCAGGGAAAAGACGAAGTACTATTTCTGCAAGTATCTTTGCCGTTATCTTTGGCAGAAGATAGAGGACGCCGCCAAAGCGGTAGGCCAGGGAAAAGATAAAGACGCTATTTTTGAGGATATGAATATGTTTCAGATCATCACGGTTTCCAAACGTAAGAAGAGGGCGCCGAAAGAAATACGGGAACTTTTCAGGAATGCGCCCATATCATGCAGAGGGATTTTTGATGCATTTGACAATTTCTATTTTGGTTATGTGACGACAGAGTGGAAAGATATCCTTTGGGAGTCTTACGGGAAAATAGAAGTTCTTTCCGAAGAGAAGAAAGCAGAACTGGCAGAAAAGATAAGGAGCCATAATCCTTCTTTGAAAGAGAAAACAAATGATGAAGTAATTGAAGAAGGCATGAGAAGACAGGAGCAGAAAGAGTGCAGCCTTGATGAGAAGCATAAAAAGGGAGAAAAAAAGTCGTATCAGAGCGGAAGGAACGGTGAGAATGTTATAAGGAAGTATATCAGAGGGGTGCTTGACGTAGACAGAACTACATTAATCTGTTTCCTGCTGTTTTTTTCGAGCGGGACGGAACTTCCGCCGGAGGAGGTTTTGAGCAGGGAGCGGCTGGATAATATTCTGGAAGAATGCGGTTTTTACGCGCTGGACAATGAGAGAGAGTTTGATGATTTTATCCTCTATTACATGGAGGCGGAGGATCCGGCGAGTTATCTGGTAGATGAGGTGATGCGCTACGCACAGATGGAGAAAAATTCTCCTCTCTATAAAACATTCCTGGAATCCCGCAGTATGGAGGAAGAGTGGGAGAAGCTGGGAATCTGATATATTCTGCCCGTAGTTATATCCGCAAAACCACGTCTGCAAAGAACTCCCTGTCGTTGTTGGAAAAGCGTGCCGAACCGCCATGCTTTTCTGCGGTGGCGGTAATGGATGCAAGGCCGATTCCGTTGCCGTTGTGTTTTGTAGAACGGTATCTGTCTTTTTCTTTCAATAGCTCAAAATAAATCGCCTTTCGCTCCGTGATCTCCGCCAGCTTCCCGTCGGCATTGGTCTCGCAGACGCCGCGCGCCACATGGCCGTTCTCCGTCAGCGTATTCTCCAGCAGATAGCCTACCATGGTATACTGATACTTGTCCGTATCCTCATGAGACGCCAGATAATCATAGATCATCCGGAAAGCCTGCTGTCCATAATAGTCATCCGCATTGATAACGGCAAACGGGCCGTCCACAACAGACAAACAGGACAAAACCGCATGAGCCGTTCCCCAGGGCTTCACCCTTCCCTCCGGCACCGCAAAGCCGTCCGGCAGAGCAGCGATATCCTGGAATACATATTCCACCTCGATCCGCTGTGCCATCCTGTCGCCGATGGTCTCTCTGAAATCCTGCTCGTTCTCTTTCTTGATGATAAAAATGACTTTCTCAAATCCAGCCTTCACCGCATCATAGATGGAAAAATCCATAATGATATGTCCGTCCTGATCTACCGGATCGATCTGTTTCAATCCGCCGTAACGACTCCCCATTCCTGCCGCCATAATAATAAGTACCGGTTTCTTCATACCCACTTGCTCCTCCTCTTCATGATCTTCATGTTTGTTCAGGTTTTACGCTTCCTGCACCCTGCCTGCATTAACAGTTTCATTGCTCTGCTTTATAGTAAACGACATTGGAAATTTCGTTTACTATAAGTATATACAGCTTTTCGATGCCCGGCAATAGCACGATAGGCACTTTTTTTTATCAAAAAAGACGGTTTTCCTGTTCGTTCTTGTATTTTTTTAGTCATTTTGCTACAATCACAGCAACCGTAAAGGGCAGTATCTGCTGCCCGCCAACAATATTTCAGGAGGATTTTTCATGACCATTACAACCTATGATACATACACACTCAGCACCGAAGAAGAACTTGCCCGCTGTCCCGTCTTTCACGTGGATCAATTTAACTGGGGCGGCAGCTATCGTCCCCTGACCACCGGGCAGCTGGGCTTTCTGCCGGGAACCGGTTTTCTGCTGGAAATGGAATGCCAGGAGACGGACCCCTGCCGTACCTACACGCAGGATAACGATCCGGTCTATCTGGATTCCGCCATGGAGGCCTTCTTCTGCTTCGCACCACAGGAGGCTGAGCCGCTCTACCTGAATTTCGAGATGAACGCCAACGGCGCCATGCTGGCCTGCCACGGGAGAAGCCGCGGGAACCGCAGCCCCTTTGCGGAAGAACTGCGGGCCGGACTTCTCTGCCAGGCCAAAGTACTGGCAGACCGGTGGAGCATCCGCCTCACCCTGCCGCTGACTCTGGTACAGGCTCTTTACCCGGACTTCGCCCCGGAAACCGGAAGCCGCTTCACGTGCAATTTCTACAAAATAAAAGAGAGCAAAGGACTGACTCATTTCGCCAGCTTCGCTCCCATTACGGCTCCGGAACCCGATTTCCACCTGCCGGAATATTTTGCGCACGCACAGATCCTTGAACTGCCTCCCGCGTAAAACCTTACGCTTCGTTCTGCCGTCTGCCAACGGCCTGCCGGGCGCTGCTGTACGCTCAGCAGGCCCGGCAGGCTCCGGCACATCAACAGTCTGATAAAATCCGTACCGCGATATCTCTTGCCCTCGCGCTGGATACGTTCTCCCCATCTGTCCTTCCCAGATATACACAGAAATAAAGATTTCTGCCGTCCTTCTCTGCAAATCCGGTATACCAGGCGTCCACCACGATCCCCTGATCTTTACCCATGCCTGTTTTCCCATAGATGCGCAGGGCAGAACCATTTCCCTGCGTTTCCTCCTGCTCCGCCAACATCATGACTGCCTTTAAGGACTCCAGCGTCTCCGGTGCATAAACCGTGTCCGGTCCGAAAATACGCGCTATCACTTCCGTCTGTTCCTTCGGCGATATCAGAAGAGAAGATTCGATCCAGAAACCTGTCAGGGCAGGGTTATTGTTATTCGTATTCAGACGCCCTTCCCAGTCGGTAATGTCGCAGTTGCCATATTTTAACCTGTCCAGTTCCTCCTGCATCTCCTCCTGTCCGATCTCGTCTATGACCTCACGAAAATACCACACACAGGAAGTCCGAAATGCATCCTCAAAGTCAATATCATGGTTCCAATCCTCATTCCAGAACACCTCCCCGCTCCACCCGTGAGTCGAATTCTCCGGTTCAATGATCCCCTTTTCCAGCGCAGTCAGAGAGGAAATGATCTTAAACGTAGAGCAGGGCGACCGTCTTGTCTGGGCTGCTTCCCTGTTGTATATCCTATACTGCATGGCGGAAGCGTCATACACGACTGCCGTGCCGTTTAAGCCCTCAAAATATTCTGACCAGTCTGTTTCTGTGATCTGAGGTGCCGGCTCCTTCTCTGCAACTTTACGGGTATCTGTTGAAGGTTGTTGGTCTGTCATTTGTTGTGTTATTGGTGCTGTCACTCCCGTCTCTTTTCCACTTTCTGCAACTAAGCGCTCTCCTGTCTTATCATGCAAAAGACTTCTTCCATTGACTCCTTTGAAGTGCCGCCCTCCACAATATCTCCGCCAAGCACAATAAAGTCCGGCTCCAAAGCCCCGATTTCTGCCATCAGTTCCTGCAATACAGCCGAATTCTGTACCGTTCCATAATGGGTATCGCTGATAAAAACAATCCTGTAATCGGCAGATATTTTATCCGTCTCTATGATGTATTCCGTTCTGTCTATGTGTCCGACATTGTAATATCCATATCCCAGCATTAGAAACACTGCCAATACCTGCAGGATTCCGCCGTGGCACAGAAATTCCCAAAGCCTACCCCCTTTTTCATCCTGTCTGTGCCTGCCAATCTGCTTTATTATCACTTCCATTAAATTCGTCACGATAAAGACGCCTAAAAAATGGAGAATAATTACAATTCCGGGCGGCCACAGCGCAATTAACAATGCAAAGCCCGAAAAGAGGACACCCCGAAGGCAGGTGACGTACCATTTCTTTCTTCCTACTCCATAGAAAAAGAAAACCCTCCTTACCTGCCAGTCCATGTAACACAAGACAGCGAGTACGATTGCCGCAAAAAGCGCATAATGAAGCATCTGCTTTTCCTCCCTTTTCCGAAACATCCTATCCCGCTTTTCTCAACTGAACCTCAACGGACACATATTTTTGAAAAAATAAAATTTTGTTGAGGTTCAGTTGAGATTGGGCGTATAAAATTTTTATAAGATAAGCAGCAAATCGCTTTATTGCTGCCTGCTCATAAGCTATACTAATAGCGGAGGTGCTAAAGATGTTTCAGATTTTAGTTGTAGAAGATGATAAGGAACTGCGCGACCTTTTCTGTACGGTTCTTACGGATAATGGATATACGGCTGTTCCGGCGGCTGATGGACTTGCCGCCTTTGATATTTTGGATAACACGAATATTGATCTGGTTATTTCCGACATTATGATGCCGCGCATGGATGGTTTTGAGCTTACCAAAGCATTAAGGGAATCAGGATATACTATGCCCATCCTGATTATCACGGCTAAGGAAAGCGCCACCGACAAACGCGAGGGATTCCGCCTGGGTACGGATGATTATATGGTAAAACCTATTGATGTGAATGAAATGGTCTGGCGGGTAGAAGCCTTGCTGCGCCGCAGCCAGCTTGTCAGCCAGCGTAAAAGCAAATTTGGCGAAACAGAATTTAATTGTGACACCCTGACGATTTCCTCACACGGAGAAACCACTGAACTGCCACAGAAAGAATTTTGCCTGTTATATAAGCTGATAACCTCTCCCAACCGCATTTTTACCAGACGGCAGATCATGGATGATGTGTGGGGGCTGGACAATGAAGCGGATTCCCACACACTGGATGTCCATATCAGCCGCCTGCGGGAGCGGTTCAAAAATAATGCAGACTTTGAAATCGTCACGGTACGTGGTTTGGGATATAAGGCGGTGAGCAGACATGGATAATCAAAAATCTTCTGAACCGAAACAAAGCAATCCGACAAAAAAATGGAGGAAGTGTCCGAAACGGCTCTCGGTCATGTTTTCCCTTTTAACCTTCCTTACATTGACGCTGACAATCCTTTTTTCAGCTCTCCTTACCTTACTGCTGATCCGGACCGGCATATTAGTCCGGCAGAACCGGGGAATTGTATTTTTCGTAATAGCCCTCGTCAGCATTCTTGTCGGCACCATTATCTCCAATTATGCCGGCAGACATCCCCTCACGGCAATCATTGCTATGAGCAATGCAACTCAGGAAGTGGCAAGGGGCAATTTCGATGTGTCCCTTGACGAAAACATCCGAATCAAAGAGCTGAGGGAGATGGCCCATAACTTTAACCTGATGGCAAAGGAACTGGCCGGAACAGAAATCCTCCGCACAGATTTTGTGGAAAATGTCTCCCATGAGTTCAAGACGCCGCTGTCTGCCATAGAGGGTTATGCCACCCTGCTTCAGAAAAAAGATATAAGTGCGGAAAAACGCCAGGATTACACAAAAAAAATCTTGTATAATACCAGGCGCCTCTCCACACTGACAAGCAATATTCTACTTTTATCCCGGCTGGAAAATCAGGAGATCGGCATTAAAAAGGAATCCTTTTGTCTGGATGAACAGCTTCGGGAAATCCTTCTCCTTCTGGAAGAAGGCTGGACGAAAAAACAACTGGAACTTGAAATCGACCTGGACGCTGTGGATTACTATGGCAATAAAGATTTGCTCGCCCATGTGTGGCAGAATATTTTAAGCAACGCCATTAAATTTGCCCCTGAAAATGGAATCATCCATATCCTGCTCCGCAGGGAAAACGGCTCATTGATAACCAGCATCACAGATAATGGAATCGGTATGAGCGAGGACGTAATGCGGCGGGTATTTGAAAAATTCTATCAGGGGGACTTTTCACGTTCCTCCCAGGGAAACGGCCTGGGGCTTGCGCTGGCAAAGCGGATCGTCGATCTGCATGGCGGGGATATTGCTGTTTCCAGTAAAGAGGGCAAAGGCACGACATTTACCGTAACCCTTCCCCTGACGCTGCATACGAAAGGATACGATACATGAAATCCGGAAGATATTTTGCTTTAGACGGTATACGGGGACTGGCACTTCTGAACATGATCGCTTACCATGCGGTATGGGATTTGGTCTATCTTTTCGGCTTCGACCTGCAATGGTATCAATCGGAAAGCGCTTATATATGGCAGCAATGTATCTGCCATACATTCATTTTCCTTTCCGGCTTCTGCGAACCATTGGGAAAGAAAAAACTGAAAAGAGGCGTTACTGTCTTTAGTTTGGGATTTTTAATTGTGTTAGCTACATTGATCGCAATGCCGCAAAACAGGGTTCGATTCGGTGTCCTCACCCTGATCGGTTCCTGTATGCTCCTGATGATTCCGGCAGAAAAGGTCTTGCGAAAATGCAGACCTGTGTATGGATTGATTTTCAGCATTACCTTATTTCTTCTCACCAGGAATATAAATCAGGGTTATCTCGGTTTTGCCAACTGGAATCTGCTGCCGTTGCCGGATAACTGGTATCATAATTTTGTAACCACCTACCTGGGATTTCCCATGCCCGGTTTTCATTCAACAGATTATTTTTCGCTGCTGCCGTGGATTTTCCTGTATACTGCCGGATATTTTACACATCGGCTTTTTGCACACTGTAAGCTGCTCACACATTTAGAAAGCAGTAAATCAAAGACGCTGGAATGGTTTGGCCGGCATTCCCTCGGTTTATACATGATTCATCAGCCATTACTTTATTTCCTGTTCGCAGCGGTATTAGCTCTGTAAATAAAATCATATTTTCAGGAGGAAAACACTATGACACTCTATGAAACAATTTTCACACGCAGACAGGTACGCAATTATCTGAACTCACCTGTCCCGAGAGACCGTTTAGACCATATCCTTGCCTGTGCCACCGAAGCGGAACAGCTTACCGGGCAGCACGCTGATTTCAAGCTGCTCCCGGCTGCGGAAGTTTCCGCCAATCAGGGGGCGTCCCATTATTTACTCGGTTTCTGCGACAATTCACCGCCTGCTTACGCCAATGTCGGTTTTGTACTGCAAAAGGTTGACCTGTGTGTCCAGAGCATGGGGCTGGGCTGCGGCTGGTTTATGAACATAAAACCCAGAAAGGAATCAGAGCGTTTCTGTATTGCCCTTGCCATTGGTAATACGGATGTCCCCATGCGAAAAAGTCTGGATGAATTTAAGCGAATCGCAGCCAGTGAGATCAGCGGGCATGATAATCCTATTACCCAGGCTGTCCGTTTGGCTCCATCCTCTCTGAACTCACAGCCGTGGAAACTGGATTTTCAGAATGGAAAAATAATCATCCATGATACCGGACGTGGCATAAAACGCATTATCCTGAAAAACAAGCTGAATAAAATTGATGTAGGCATTGCCGCCCGACATGCTGTACTTGCTTTGGAGAATGAAGGCAACAAAGTATTATCTGTCACACCTGTAACAGATGGAAAAGAGTTTTCTATTGAAATTTCCTACTCATAAAAATAAAAGGAGCGTATATGTATAATGAAAGTATTGATTATTTACCATTCGGAACACCATGACAATACAAAAAAACTGGTAGAAGCAATCGCACAGCAAGGAGATGTCACTCTGGCAGACACATCCAACGCCAGAAAAATAAATTGGTCTGATTATGATCTGATTGGCTTTGCTTCTGGTATCTACTATCAGAAATTCCATGATGATATTTTAAAGTGCGCCAAAGAATATCTGCCACAAGATAAACAAGTGTTTTTCCTCTACACTTGCGGTGTAAAGCGAAATACTTATATTGATTCTATCAAACAGATTGCCGATTCTAAAAATGCAAAAATAATCGGAAGCTATGGCTGTCCAGGTTTTGATACATTTGGCCCATTCAAACTAATTGGAGGGATTGCAAAAGGGCGGCCTAACAATGAAGATATTGAAGGCGCAGTTAAATTCTTTGCAGATATATGTGGTTAGCACTCCTTAAAAACATTATGAATAAGCACTTAATTCAAAATAGGCAACTATAGCGGCAAGCAATGCCTTCTTGTACAGAAGGCTCATTTACGCAGATTTTCCGTAACCGGAAAATCTGCGTAAACGCTTGTTGGTGACATATCCCCAAACCCCTGAGATCGTTCCCTTCGGTAACGGCTGCGCGTCCTTCGGACACTGAAAACGGAAAGGAGAAGAAAGTCCTATTGCCGTGACTTTCCGCTTTTCTCCCGTGCCTCATGCCTGGCCGGAACGTCCAGCAGGTAGTCCACGTTAGCCTTGATGTTCTGCAGCTCTTTCATATCGGAGCGTGCCTCTTTATAGCCGGCATAGGCTTTCCGCTTCTGCTCCAGGAGGCCGGCATAATCCTCACGCAGAGCTTTCACAGAGGGCAGCTTTGTGATTCCCCGGCTGTCAAAATATTTCTTCGCTGCCTGGTGGATCAGGATGTCAGCCTCATGCTCCGCCCGGAACTTTTTGCTGTAACCCGCTTTTCGATATTCCACATAGACGGCTCTTGTCTTGGCATAGCTCACGATCTGTTTCTGCAGCTCTCCGTTTTCGTTCATCCGTGATTCCAGTTCCTTGATCTGTGACGACAACGCATTAAATCTCTCCGTAGTCTCCGCCGCCCTCGCCTGCAGTTCCCCATAGTCCATATCTCCATGCTCTTTCAGCCATATGACCGCCTGGGAGAGCTGTTTGATATTGAACACCTTCGCCCACCGCTCATACCCAGGTCCTTTCCCCGCCCGGACGGCCGCCTCTATATCCACCAGTAACCCTACCCTGGAAGCCGGCTTCGGAAAAGAGGCATGGCGCGGTTTCACCGTCCTGGTTCCTGCAATCCGTTCCCGGATGGCCTGCTCGGTATAATCTCCTTTCAGCGTGTCGCACCGGGTATACTTATCCTGCCCCGGCACACGGAAGCGCAGGTATTTTCTTTCCCGGTTGACCTCAACCCCTGCTGCCTCCAGCTTCTTCAAAAATCCCTCAAAATCCTTTGGTTTTTCTGCCAGGGCTCCGTCCACCGCCATGCGTATCTGCTCCTGGAAGGAGGGCTGCTTTTTGTTCCCCAGCCACGTACCATAGTGCCCTCTGCCTGGCTTCGGCTTCTCCACCACGGACAGCCCATGCTCCAGACATAACCGGTCATTCATGCGGCGTACAGCCCAGGTGGAACCCCAGAAGTTCCGAAACTTCCTCTGGCAGTCTAATGCCGTGGAATTGATGATGATGTGGTTATGGACATGGTGCTTGTCCACATGGGTACAGACAATAAAGGCATGGTTTCCCTTTGTCAGTTTCAGTGCAAGCTCCCGGCCGATCCGGTTCGCTTCTTCCGGTATGACCTCTCCCGGCTTGAAGGCTTGCCGGAGATGGTAGGCAATCACGTCATCCGCGCCCTGGTTCCGGCCCGTCAGGTTCGCGTACTGTCTTTTGGACAGAAGGAACTCCGCATCGGCTGTCCGGCTGTCGCACCCATATCCGAAAATGAATTTTCCAAAATCTGTTTTCTTTGGATTTTCCACATAGTCAATGATGTCCGCAACCGCCGTGGAAATATCCCGGCCCTTCCCCACATGCAGAGGCATCAGCCGCGTGGTTGCCATACGTCACACCCCCTTTACCCTTTTTTGCGGATTACCGCTCCTGCGCCTTCTTATGTTCCGCCCTGTCAGTCCCGGCCTGCTGCCCGGCATTTTTATTCAGGCCCTCCCGCACGGACGGCCTTTTTTCCTGCCCCAATGCGTATGCTTTCCTTGCCTGGGTAAGAAACAGATCCATGAGCCCGGTATTGCATTTGTCCACAATAAAATACCGGTTCCTGTCACCGCCAAAGCCGTCCGGGGCAGGAGTGACCGGGACCGTTTTCGCCCATGCCCTGTTGCCGTGGGAAATGCGCCCGTCCTGCTCCTTCTGCTGCACCGTATTGGCAAGGACATAAAGCATCCTCTCATAGCCAAACTGCTCCAGCACCTGATCCACACAGGCCGTATTCAGGCGGTTGTCCCGGTAGTTGTCGGCAATGGCCTGCTCGATTGCCTCCTTGCAGGCAATATTCGCCTGGTAAGAAGCATGGTACCGGTCCAGTTCCCCATGCTCCTGTGCATAACTGCCTGTATGATGATAAAGTGGTGTCTGGTCTCTCAAATCCCTCCATTTCAGAATCAAAAAGGCCGTCCGGTTTTGACAGCCACAAAAAGAAAAAGAACGGGACACCTGTTTTCCGTGCCCCGCCCATACTGTTTATCCAAATACAAAATCCTTTAATGCGCTGTTCACGCCGCCAACCATTCCCACCAGCCAGGCCGCCGCCATTGGCAGACCATATGGGCTGATAAGAAATGCGAGTGCCAGCCAGGACAGCCCCGGCCAGAAACCGGCAGCGAAGAACAGCGCCAGCGCCGCCAGAAATACAATCCCCGAAAGAATCCCCAGCACAGCGCCGGAGGCAATTACCAGGAACTTGCACACCAGATAGAAAACCCCCGTAACCAGCATAAAGGGAAATGCCAAAAGTCTCAATACCATACGCATACGCCCGCCTCCTTTTCTCCTGCCCCGTCCGCCTTTTTAAGACTTCCGGGTATGCGATCCTGCGGGGCATTGTCTGCCCCTCTATTCCATTCTATCGTGCCGGTTCCCGGAAAGCAACGCCTTTGACCCCCGTTCATGGAATGTTAGCAAACCCCCGGAGCAGCTTATCCATTCCGTCCCAAAGGCTGTCCAGACGGGCACGCACATCCTCCACATCAGCGGCGTAAATGCTGCCGGTCTCATTGGCCCGTCTTGCGTACTGGTTTAAATTGTTGGAGCAGATACGGAGGAGCCGCACCATCTCCTGTACCCCGCTCATATCCAGATGGATGATGTAGCCGTCCACCGCCATCTTGCGCAGATAAGCCGACAGGTTGGCGACGCCGATCTGCTCCATGCGCTCCTGGATGGCCGCTGCCTCCTGCTCCGACACATAGAAATGGAACTGGACGCTGCGGCCCTCCTTTTTCACCGTTCCCCGACACGGCCAGCTTGGGGATCAGCTCTTTGTCCAGGTCAAAATCGTCCTTGTAATGATGGGTGTTCAGCTCCACGATCCGGTTCAGCGCGTCCAGAATGTCCACATCTTCCAACTTCATCCCCATATCCTAACGCTCCCTTTCCAGGGAGGACGGTGCGGCCTGCCTCTCCCCCTGCTCCGGGCGTTCCACTTTCAGCCGCTCCATCAGGGACGGCTTTTTCGCTGTTTCCTCCGGCAGCGTCTCCGGGGCAAGCTCCCTGATTTCCTCCCAGGTCTGCCCGTCCGTAAGATCCGGGCGCTCCGGCGGTTCGTTGTCAAGCCTCCCGTCCAGCATGTTATAATTCCCTGTCTGCCCTTCCTCATAAAGCTCCGCATTCCGCAGATAATCCCCCGGAGCCTGGAAGGGCTGCCCTGCAAACCGGATCTCCCTCTGTGCTTCAAACTGCCGGAGGACGCCGTGCTGCAGCCGGGCAAACTCCGCATACTGATCCGCCGTAAGGCCGCGCCCCAGCATTTCCTCCTGGGTGTGTGCCCATCCCTCACCGTAAAGGAAATAATACATGTCCGCCCTGTCCGTGACAAAACAGAGGGAACCGTCGCTGTTATCATAATATGCCGGCTGCTCTCCCTCAAAGTGATAACATTCCTCTTTCCCAAGATACACCCGGTTATCCGCTCCCAGCATGGCGACCATCCCGGCATAGTTGCTGTGGACCGCAGAACGGATCTCCGCCATCGGGTCCGGCTCTGCCCGAAGCTGTCTGCCTGGGATCTCATTCAGCTTCTCGGCCGCCTCGTTCCGGGGAACTGTCTGGGAAGGAGCGCGCGCGTCCAGTTCCTGCTGCGCCTGTGCCGCCGTCTTTTTGACCGCCCCCGGCTCCGGTTCCTTTTCCTGTGCATAGTAGTGGACATTGGCGGTGCTTCTCCCATTCATTTCCGCCGCATAGTCCTGGGCCATTTTTTCCGTGTCAAATTCCAACGGCTTTCCGTCCTCTTTGCACCAGCCTTCCGCACGTCCAAAAATGGAAGCGCCGCTGCGGACCGCCCACACACCGTATACTTTTTCTTTTCCCATCCTGA
>OFFT01001412.1_pt1 | contig 14473 bp, 15 predicted proteins | sample 1521581 | NCBI WGS metagenome assembly OFFT01 (sample SAMEA3504084, study PRJEB24116) | mouse gut metagenome | biome: mouse gut; feature: mouse-associated habitat; material: faeces | place: Denmark | collected 2011
TTTACAGAAGCGCTTATTTCTGTTGTTGACCAGTCGGAATAGCCGTTGTTTGTAACAACGCTTCCCAAATGCTGGTATCTTTCAGTTTCATACTCTACGGAGGCTTTCAGCCAGTTTTCGCTGTCAAGATACATTACAATGCCGCATTGATCGAAACGGTGATGGCTTCCGGTGAAATCTGTTTTTACTGCAAATGAAAAGTATTTTTCGGCTGTTTCCATTTGCAGTACGGGGGCATTGTCATTTCTGAAATGATAATATGTCCGCTGCCAAAGATCAGTCCCGGGCATGGTTACGATTTCGATCCGGTTTTTATCAAGGCTGTATTGGGCGGGTTCTCTTGTCCATACAAGTTCGTTTATATGGAAGTCCATATTTTTTTCCTCCTGGGATATAGGCATAGATGCCAGGGTACTTTTTCATTTTCCCACTGCCGGTTTCAAAATTCAAGATGTAAAATAAATATTTTCCCAAAGCGGGCGTATCACGGCAAAAGCCGCTTCCGGTTATAATTCCTGTCCCCCGGGAATAGAATGAAAAGAAATCAGGTACAGGTTGTGTTCTACATGAAAAAAGCAGGTTTTCTTCTAATCTCTTTTGCAATCTTTCTGTGCTGTTCCCTTAAGGCCTTCGGGCAGGAGAAAGAGGGGGAAAAGGAAGTTCCTCCGGAACTAAGACAGCTTTACGCCCAGTCGGCCGTGTTGATGGACGGGGATTCCGGGCGTGTTTTATTTGAAAAAAACGGCTATGAACAAAAGCCTATGGCCAGCACCACAAAGATTATGACCTTGATTGTTACCCTGGAAAATGCCAATCCGGACGAAATTGTGACGGTATCGGAATATGCGGCGGGGATGCCTGACGTGCAGCTTGGAATCCGGCAGGGGGAGCAGTACCGGCTGGGGGATCTGCTTTATTCCCTGATGCTGGAATCTCACAACGACTCTGCTGTGGCCATTGCAGAGCATGTGGGCGGTTCCGTGGAAGGGTTTGCGGAAATGATGAATGCCAAGGCCAGGGATATCGGCTGCTACAGCACTTACTATATTACACCGAACGGTTTGGATGCCTCAGATGAAAAAGGGGAGCATTCCACCACGGCAGCAGATTTGGCCCGGACCATGCGCTACTGTATCTGCCAGTCTCCCAGACGGGAAGAATTTCTGGCCATTACCCGGACCTCCTCCTACAGCTTCGGGGATACGGAAGGCCTGCGCAGCTTTACGGTGGGAAACAAAAACGCCTTTCTCACCATGATGGAGGGGGCCTTGTCCGGGAAAACGGGTTTTACCAACAACGCGGGTTACTGCTATGTGGGAGCCCTGAAGCGGGAGGACAAAACTTTTGTGGTGGCCCTTCTGGCCTGCGGCTGGCCCAACAACCGCAGCTACAAGTGGAGTGATACCAGAACCCTGATGAGCTATGGTCTGGAGCACTATGAGTACAGGGATGTGTGGGAACAGGTGGAACTTCCCCCCATCCAGGTGAAATACGGCATTCCGGAAAGCAAAAATCTGGAGGAAAAGGCTTTTACGGATCTGGCGCTTGCCGAAGGCGGGAATGAAGGAGAACTGAAACTCCTTCTGGCAGAGGAGGAGCAGGTTCAGGTGGAGGTGGAGCTTTCCGGCAGCCTGACGGCCCCGGTAGACGCAGGGAGTATCGTGGGAAATGTTTCCTATTATTTGGACGGAGATCTGGTGCATATGGTTCCGGTAGAGGCCGTGGATGCTGTGGAGAAGCTGACCGTCCGCTGGTGCCTGAGGCAGATTGCCGGGAAATATCTGATTTAAGACTTGCAAAGACGGCAAAAGTCCGTTATCATGAAAGGCAGGGAATAAGGAGTACATCAAGAAAAAGGAGACGAATGTTATGAAAAAGACAGGAAAAACACTGATCAGCCTGGTGCTTGTCTTTGTGCTGGCGGCTTCCCTGGCAGCCTGCGGGAAGAAGAGCGAAGGCAGCGGCATCACCATTGCAGTTCCCAATGATACCACCAATGAGGCACGGGCACTGCTGCTTTTGGAGGAACTGGGGTACATAACGTTGAAAGAAGGGGCCGGCATTACGGCAACGGTCAAGGATATTCAGGATAATCCCTACAACATTACCTTTAAAGAGGTAGAGGCGGCCCAGCTTCCCAACGTTTTGAAGGATGTGGATTATGCGGTTATCAATTCCAACTATGCCATCGAAGCGGATTTAAGTCCCGTATCGGATGCCTTGGCCATTGAAGGATCTTCTTCCGCTTACAGCAATATTCTTGCGGTGAAAGAGGGAATGGAAAAATACGATGCAGTGAAAGCCCTGGTAGCGGCTCTGGAGAGCCAGAAGGTGGCAGATTTTATCGCGGAAAAATACGAAGGCGCTGTGGTCAGCGTTGTGGAGAATCTTACCGACGGCTTTGACGCTTCTGTAGATTATGAGAAGCTCTCGGGAGCGACGATTTCCGTGGCGGCATCCCCTACGCCCCATGCGGAGATTTTGAAGGTTGCCCAGGAGATCCTGGCGGAGAAAAACATTACTTTGAAGATTGTAGAGTACACGGATTATGTACAGCCCAACAATGTGGTGGAGAGTGACGAGCTGGATGCCAACTATTTCCAGCACGGACCTTATCTGGAGGACTTCAATAAAGAGAACGGAACCCATATTGTGTCTGCGGCGGCTATCCACGTAGAGCCCATCGGAATCTACGGCGGAAAGCAGACCAGCCTGGATGCGATTCAGTAAGTGAAAGAAGAAAGACGGATTGCCGGATGCCCTGTGCTGCCGGCCTTTCGTCTTGTCTGGAGGTTTTTATGATAGAAATAAAAGATCTTTCCAAGTCTTTTCAGACGGCGGACGGCCGGGTGGAAGCGCTTAGAAAGGTGAATCTTACCGTCGGGGACGGGGATATCTACGGAATCATCGGTATGAGCGGTGCGGGAAAAAGTACCCTGGTGCGCTGCATCAATATGCTGGAGCGCCCCACAGAGGGAAGCGTGTGGATGGACGGCCGGGATCTGGGAAGTCTTTCTGAGACAGAGCTGCGGAGTGTGCGGCGGAAGGTCACCATGATTTTCCAGGGCTTCAATCTGCTCATGCAGCGCACCTGCCTGAAAAATATCTGCTTTCCCCTGGAGCTTGAAGGCATCGATAAGGCGGAGGCGAAAAAGCGGGCCCTGGAGCTTTTGGAGCTGGTGGGCCTCCCGGACAAGGCGAACGCGTATCCGGCCCAGCTTTCCGGCGGCCAGCAGCAGCGGATCGCCATAGCCAGAGCCCTGGCTACGGAGCCGAAGGTCCTGCTGTGCGATGAGGCTACCAGTGCCCTGGATCCCAAGACCACCCACTCCATTCTGGAGCTGATCCGGGATATCAACCAGCGCCTGGGCATTACGGTAATCATTATCACCCATCAGATGAGTGTGGTGGAGGATATCTGCAGCCATGTGGCAATTCTGGATAATGGGGAAGTGGTGGAAGAAGGAACTGTGAGCACTGTATTTTCCAGTCCAAAGTCTGCAGCGGCCAAACGGCTGGTATTTCCCGACGGGGCCGATGAGATCCTGACGGAATCGGCCGGGGAGCGGCGGATACGGGTGGTATTTAACGGCGCCATAGCCACCAGGACTCCTCTGATCGCCAAAATGGCTATGGAGGAACAGATTGCTGCCAGCATATTGTCTGCGTCCACCCGCAGCATCGGGGACAAGGCCTACGGAAACATGCTTCTGGGAATTGCCGGGGACGAGCATATGGTGCGGCGGGCCATGGAGTATCTGGGAAGTATTCAGGACGTGCTGGTTGAGGAGGTGACAGACCATGTGGGATAAAATGTTTTCTGCGGAGGCTCTGGAAGAGACCGTGTGGATTCTGCAAAATGAATTTCCCCTGGCCGTGTGGGAGACCGTGTATGTGACGGTGATTGCCACAGCGTTTGCTATTCTTCTGGGACTGCCTTTAGGCGTACTTCTGGTAGCAGGAGAGAAGGATGGGGTGCTGCCTCTTCCCAAGGGCGTGATGCACGTTTTAAACATTGTCATCAACCTGCTCCGTTCCATGCCGTTTTTGATTCTTATGATTATGGTTTTTCCCCTGACCCGCCTGATAGTGGGAACCGCTGTGGGAACTGTGGCATCCATTGTGCCTCTGGTGATAGCGGCCTTTCCTTTTGTGGCCCGTTTGGTGGAAAGCAGCTTAAGAGAGGTCAATCCCAATATCATTGAGATGGCCCAGAGTATGGGAGCTACGCCCTTTCAGATTATCGTAAAAGTGCTGATTCCGGAGAGCGTGCCGTCCCTGATTTCCAGCTTTACCATTGCTATCACCACCATCCTGGGCTACTCGGCCATGAGCGGCATCATCGGCGGCGGGGGCTTAGGCAAGATCGCTATCAATTACGGCTATTACCGTTACAAATATCTGGTGATGTTTCTGGCGGTCGTCCTGCTGATTCTTCTGGTGCAGGTGTTCCAAAGTGCAGGCACGCGGCTGGCAGCGAAATCGGACAAGCGGTTAAAATAAAAATGAATTGACATAAAATGGAAAAGCTGTTACACTTCTAGGTAGCAGCCTTTTCTTTTGGAAAAACTGCGGATGCAGTGTCTCTGCATCCAATCCGCGCAGTTCTGCGCAAATTACCCGTGAAATGACAGGATAGAGGAAAGGGGGAATTTTCATTGGCTTTTCGCATGTTCATATAAAGCCGGGATATCATGGACAGGAATGTAAACATTATTATCGGCCTGAAGGGAGATAAGATTGTCCTTATCAATGATATTCGTTTTAAGGGCAGAAAAAGGGAGGAATGGAAAGAAGTAGAAACGTATCTCAAAGAATATGTTGGAGAATTTTACGAAATTGCGGAAACATCAGAGAAAATATTTATTTCCAGAAGTTTTCCGGATGAGTATGCCGGCTCTGAAAGCAGGATCGGCCTAAAAGGAGCCCTGGCAAAGGCCAAGGCCAATGCGGCGCAGGGGATTCCTGAGCTGGTTCAGATCGCTGTGAACAGAAAATATTCTGAGAATATGAAAAAGAAGCACGAGAAAGACGCCAAGTATGGATGGTATCGTTATGATGTACGGTTTGCCTTGCCGGTTTATGATGATAAGAGCGGTGAGGTCTGCCGCTACAATATCTTTTTTGCCCGGATGCTGGTGCGTCATGATGCGGATGGTAAAAAATATCTTTATGATCTGCTGGCAATAAAAAAAGAAACGAGCAGCCCGCTTGAGTAAAAACTGTACGGTGAAAACCCATCTCTTTTACAAATGATTGTATCGGAAGGATGAGGTTTTGTCAATAGAAAAACCGAAGAATTTCTGTATACAAAAAATTCCATATGGAGATTGTTCTTTGGCATCGGTTAGAAATAGCTGGTGCTTTTTTTATGCCTGCGGCTCGGATTCGTCCGGGCTTTTTTCATGCCGTTTTTGTGGGGAGGTGGTCTTGGTGGCGAACTGGATCAAGGACATTACGATGGAGATTGGCGGCGATACTACCAAGCTTCAGACCGCCTTGAAAGGGGTCAATTCGGAGATTCGGAATACCTAATTCCAACTGCGGGATGTGGAGAAGCTGCTGAAACTTGACCCCGGCAATATGGAGCTGCTGGCTCAGCGGCACCGGCTTCTGGGGCAGGCGGTCTCGGAGACCAAAGAGAAGCTGGAAACTTTGAAGACGGCGGCGGAGCAGGCGAATACCGCCCTCGCCAATGGGGAGATATCGCAGGAGCAGTATGATGCGCTGCAGCGGGAGATCATAGAGACGGAGAATGCCCTGCGGAATCTGGAGCAGCAGGCGAACCAGTCGGCTACGGCGGTGCAAAAAATAGCGGTTTCGGGGGAGAAGCTGCAGGCGCTGGGGGACAATATTTCTTCTGTGGGAAAGAAGTTCCTGCCGGTTACGGGGCTTGGGACGGTGGCAGTGAAGACGGCTGCGGATTTTGATTCCGCCATGAGCCAGGTGGCGGCGGTCTCCGGTGCTATGGGAGACGATTTGGAGGCTTTGAATGATGGAGTTCTTATTTTTCGATTGTGCCGGAAAAGACGCTCATTATTTTTGACGAGGTACAAGACTGCCCCAAGGTTATCAACTCCATGAAGTATTTCTGTGAGACTGCTCCGCCGCCTGGCTCAGCTGGCTCCTACGACCTTCGGAGAAGGCAATCGTTTGTTCACCGAGTTCAAAGGCGCACTGACTGAGAATTTTGTGCTGCAGACCTTAATCACGCAGTTTGAAGTGGTTCCCCGGTACTGGAGCCGGAATAATCCGCCCTATGAGGTGGATTTCCTTATCCAGCGGGAGAATGATATTTTCCCTATAGAGGTCAAGTCCGAGACCAACGTCACCAGCAAGAGTTTAAAGAAATTCAAGGAGCTGTTCTCGAATCAAGTCAAGCTCCGTGTACGGTTCTCCCTAGACAATTTGAAGTTGGACGATGATGTGCTGAACATTCCGCTGTTTATGGCTGACCAGACGGATCGGCTGATTGGGCTGGCATTGGAACAATGACAAGTTGACACACATAATTAACGCCACAAAGAATCGTAGATATCCAATGCCCGGAAATCCAGCTCCCGTTGCTACAGCCTTCCACTGGCTGCGTTCTTCAAATTTTGTCAGATAAGATGGTTTGTAAGCTTGTGGTTCATTGGTTTGCTGTATCGGGAAATCTGGGATTTTTAGGGAGGTATTTCCATATTTTTTAAGCGTACTATCTGGGAAATTTGAGAGAACGCAAAAAAGAATGGTTTAAATGTATAGTTGTGGTTTATGAAATAGGTGATTTTGTGATAGAAATAAACCGTAGCAGCACATAATTTTCTGTGCTGCTGCGGTTTGTTGGGTAATAGATGTATTTGTTTTAGTTATAAATGATGGTAGGGATTTTATTTATGTAACTGGAAAAATGGATGGAAACGTATGTTATTTATGTGGACATTTTGCGTATGTAACAGTAGCAACATATTCTTGATTAATTACTTTTTTACATTTAGTACATACGTCTGCTGAATAAACCGTATATGTGCATCCGCCGTCACTGTGGGTAGAGTGCCTGTAAAGATTTCCATGTTTATATGTATGAAAACAGAGACCTTTTGTTTCTATTTTTGAAGTATCAGGATTTTGAAAAGTTGCGCCGTCTTCTGTAACAAAGAAACAATCGCAGTCTGCAAAATAATTTTCATTGAAATCGGTAAAGGCATCAGTTTCGGTTTCAAGGGCAAACATATACATATCTGTGCTGTTTGCCAAATCAGAATCATATTGTTCTACCTGAAGTGGCTCATACGCCGCTACAGGTAAAGTACTGCAACATACAATTATTGCGGCACAGAATGTGGAAATAAAACGTTTCATTTTTCTTGGATATTTAATCATGGTAATCCTCTCTTTCATTATTTTATTACTATTGCTTCCAAAGGAATTGCTGCATTTTGTAATGGGAGTGGGAGTAATGTTTAACAGTAAATTTCCGTATAATGTTCTTTGTTCTTTTGAGTAGCCATGCAAGACATGTTCGTCACAGGCCAGTTCGCTTACTTTGTTTATTTCATAAAACAACAAATACACCATTGGGTTTAGAAAATGTAGCGCTATGATGAAAAATGCTAAAAGACGGATGATGTAATCACCGGATTTGATATGCCAAAATTCATGGAGTAAGAGCATTTCATACTCTTGTGAAGCGTGACCCTCTGATATTACAATTTTAGGTTTTATGAAGCCATAGCAAAATGGAGAATATGGCTGTTTTAAATAAAGTAAGGAAATTTTTCTGCGAATATGAAGTTCTTGCTTGAGTTTGTTGGCTGTCATTGTAAGGGAAGCAGGCGCCTCTGAAAGATATCCTTCCAATTCGCGTAATTTACAATAATTTCTGTAATGCTGAAACAGGATAATTATTGTTATAACAGTTCCAAATATAAATGACATAACAATCCAGAGAGAATGCCCTGGAAAAACATATCCTTTCGGCGTATTATAAATTTTATCACTGATATCATGGATCCAGGTTTCTTCCGGAAGAATATTTACAGAATAACCAGGGATAAATGTCTGAATGATATCGCGGATTATGGAAGAAAAGTATGGAAGCGGTATCAGATAAAAACACATGGCCAGTTTTAATAGCCGATATCGAAATACCGCAGTCGCGCTTTTTCGCCAAATAAACAGAAAAATATAATACAGTGCTAATGCTATACTCCCACTTAGTCCCATGTACATAATGATGTTACTCATTTTTAAAACTCCTTCCACCATTTTCCTTTTGAGGAACATCACAGTATAAAACCCATCATATATACCATATTACAATTTTGTCATTAATTCAAGAAAAATGTAGAAATATTTATAAAGAAAATATAAAATCGTCTAAAAGAACTATTAAAAGATATATATTTAATGAAGTTAAAAATATAAAAGCGATTATGAAATCGATCTTAACGTACTCTCTTTGACATGAAAATGGAATATGTCTTTTTGTTTTGCTGTAAATACGCACGTTACTTTTCTTGCTATTTATGGGTGAATTACGTATAATTAAGGGCAAAGTATATGGATAAAAGGAAGTGTACAGGATGAAAAAAAGAAGAAGTTTTTATTTGGTGATTATTACGTTGTTTGGTATGCTGGCGGCCGGATGTACGGTGGGGACAGAGAGTACCGGCAGCCAGGATTATGTATCTGACGTATCGATGGTTCCGGATTTTTTGGGGGAACCGTATATTGAGTTAAACGGGAATGAACCGTTGTTTACACAAGAGGATTATGTAACGGAGCCGTTTGAGCTTTACAGTGATTTGGACGGGCTTGGCAGGTGCGGCGTGGCATACGCCAATATATGCCGGGAATTGATGCCAACGGAAAAGCGGGAAGCAATCAGTTCGGTAAAGCCTTCGGGCTGGCGCAGCGCGAAGTATGATTTTGTGGATGGCAAGTATCTGTATAACAGGTGTCATTTGATCGGTTTTCAGCTTGCGGGAGAAAATGCGAACAAAAGAAATCTGATTACAGGCACGCGGTATATGAATGTGCAGGGAATGCTGCCGTTTGAAAATATGGTGGCGGATTTTGTAAAAGAAACGGATTACCATGTGCTGTACCGTGTGACGCCGGTTTTTAAAGATGATAACCTTGTGGCGTCCGGCGTAGTAATGGAAGCGTCTTCCGTGGAGGATGAGGGCGAAGGCGTCAGCTTTCATGTCTATGTTTATAATAACCAGCCTGGCGTTGCGATTGACTATGCAACCGGGGAGAGCGCGCTTTCTTCGGATAAAGAGCTGGATGACGGGAACAATAATCAGGATGCGGATGATAACGGGACGTATGTTTTGAATGAAAATACGCGCAAATTTCACCTGCCGGACTGCGAAGGGGCGAAGAGCATGATAGAATCCAATAAAAGAGAGTATACGGGCAGCAGAGAATCTCTGGCGGACGAAGGGTATGAACCCTGTAAAACCTGTAAACCATGATGTGCTTTTTTTATTCCGTTTTACATATGTTTGTGGATGGCGTATGTGCCTATGCAATGTTTGGGACGTATGTTTTACAGGAAAACGGAAATTTTTATTTGTTGCTGTATAATTTTTGCGCTTTTGCGCTCCAGATGCCGATTGGCGCGCTGTTCGATATATTTGCGGTAAAGATGAAACAGGCCGGGTGGGATATTCCATTTGCAGCTGTGGCGGCAGGAGTTTTACTGACACTTACAGGCGCAGTTACACATCCGGCTGTTCTGGGAATTGGAAACGCGTTATTCCATGTTGGCGGAGGACTGGGAACCATTCGGGAAGATATGTTATCGGGTTGGCACGGCAGGAGGCTTGGAGTATTTGTAGCGCCAGGGGCGCTCGGGCTGTTTGCAGGGACATGGATGGCAAAATACCGTCTGGGAACGGGTGTAATTGCAATGGCAGGCAGTGTGATGTTTTGCTTGTACGGAGTACTTTTTTGTGTGAAAAAGTATGTTGTATTAAGGCCTGTAAAGCAGTTTGCGTATCAGCGTCAGAAAAGCGCTGCATCAGGAAGCGGCAGGTTTTGCCTGGCAGTTTGTTGTTTTATCGTGGTAATCCTGCGCTCATACATAGGCCTTGCGGTCGCTTTCCCGTGGAAAACCACGGCCTTATACGGGGGCGCTGCCGTGCTTGCTGTGACTGCCGGAAAAGTGGCGGGCGGGTTTTTTGCGGCGCGGTATGGATGCCCAAAAACGGCTCTCCTGTCGCTGGCATTTGCTGCGGCCTGTTATTGGTATTCGCCGATATGCGCGGTGGGCCTTATGGCGTTATTTTTATTTAATATGACAATGCCCATGACGTTGTATCTTTTGGTCGGCGCATTTCATCCGATGGGAGGATTTGCGTTTGGGCTGCTTACATTTGCGTTGTTTTTGGGATATCTTCCGGTTTATTTTGGCTGGAAGCTTTGTATTGGCGGAACGGCAATCGGATGTGCCGGAAGCATATTGTCTTTGCTCTTGTTGCGCTTTGGTATGCGAAAAGGAGGGCGGGATGGATTTTATTTCCCTGACTAATATGTTTGGCGTTTCCCTGGCAGTTACAATTGTGGCGGAACTGGCAGTTGTTTTTATTTTCAGCCTGCGTTCTTTAAAAGCATTATGCCTTGTAATACTGGTAAATGTGCTTACTAATCCGCCGGCCGTTCTTTTATACTGGCTGGGACGGCAATATCTGCCGGATATCCCATGGCTTATACAGCAGCTTGCAATTGAAGCGGCGGTGGTGTCGGCAGAAACTTATATTTTTTGCAGTTTTGCAAAGCTGCCCCGTTGGAGGATAAAAAATCCGGCTGTCCTTGCCGCAGCCGCAAATATCGGTTCCTGGCTGTTTGGTTTACTGGTAATGTAAAAGGAGGATTTTATGAAAAAATGGATTTGCATAATGGCTTTACTGTGTTACTGCGTTGTCTGTATACAGCCGGTAAGGGCGGATATTATATGGGAACCGGAAGATGGGTTTTACAGCAAACATATAGATGAATGCGTTTATGTGAACCGTTTGTATACGGCAAACGGTCCTGATAACATTGTAATTATATATAAAAACCCTGAGTCGCCGTCAGTTGTCAGTCGTCTTACAAATGGGGAGCGGATGAATATTTCCTACGTTTATACGGATCAGGACGGGATCGAATGGGGGTATGCGGACGAAACAGGCTGGACGCCTATGGCATATTTGGAAGTCGTATATGACGCAATTTCTTTTGAAGAGGCTTACGCCGATGAAATCAAAGAGCAAAGCGGCTCTTTGGATGCCGCTTATATGGAAAAAGAAATTTTACTTTGGCAATATCCCGGTTCTGAGAATTTTTATGCCGTATCTCCTGGGGAAAACGGCACAAACCTGCCGGAGTACAGCGCTGTTTTTACCGACGAGCAGGGAAGGGACTGGGGAAATACGGCGTATTACTACGGCTATAAAGATGTCTGGATTTGTCTGGACGAGCCGGACGCGCCGTTTGAAAAGCTTTATCCGGACAATGCGCCCGAGCGCAGGAGGCCTAATGCAGAGGATGCGGTTTTAGAGTCCGGCGCAGGGCGTATCACTCCGAAATGGAACAGCGGCGTCATTGTTTTTGTTTGCGCGGCGGTAGGAATTTTGGTGTTTGTTACGGCGATTTTGCTGATAAAATGGAAAAAGAGGGAAGAAAAATGAAATATGAAACGCTTTTATTTGATCTGGACGGAACCCTGACGGATCCCGGGGTTGGGATTACCAATTCCGTAGCGTACGCTCTGGAAAAATATGGGATTGTGGTAGAAGACAAAACAGAGCTTTATCAGTTTATCGGGCCTCCGCTGCATGAATCGTTTGAACGGTTTTATGGGTTCGGGAAGGAACATGCGATGGAAGCGGTGGCGTTTTACCGGGAGTATTACCGGGATCGGGGGATTTTTGAGAATGCGGTGTATGAAGGGATCCGGGAACTGCTCTGTGAGTTAAAGCAGGCGGGCAGGACTTTGCTGGTTGCGACTTCTAAGCCGGAGCCGTTTGCAAAAATAGTGCTGGAGCATTTTGGGCTTACGGAGTATTTTGATTATATTGCAGGGGCAAATATGGACGGGACAAGGACGAAAAAAGACGAGGTGATTTCGTATGCGCTGACGGCGGGAAACGTTGCGGAATGGCCGAAGGCGCTGATGATTGGAGACCGGGAATACGATATTTTGGGGGCGAAGCGGGTCGGGATTGATTCAATGGGTGTTTTGTATGGATATGGGAGCCCGGAGGAATTAAAGCGGGCCGGGGCGGATTTTTTGGTGAAGGAAGCGGGGGAGATTGCGGAGGCAGTGCTGTGAGGGGCTTTGTTATAATTTACAAAACCTTTACAAATCCATATGGCATTCGCCGTGAGCTTCCGTTATAATTTTTTTAGAAAAAAATAGGAAAGACAGGGCGGTTTGTGACATGAAAAAAATACTCGTAATTGAAGACGAAGCGGCGATTAACGATCTGATTTGTATGAATCTGGAAATCGCGGGGTATGAGGCGGTTCCTTTTTTTGACGGGGCGAAGTTTTCCGAGCATTTGAAGAGCTGCCGGGAGTATGATCTGGCGCTGTTAGATATTATGCTGCCGGGAAAGGACGGGTTTGCGCTGCTGGAGGAGTTAAAGGCGTGCCGTATCCCGGTGATTTATCTGACGGCAAAGGGAGATTTGCCGAGCAAGGTAAAGGGGTTAAGGAGCGGGGCCGAGGATTATATTGTAAAGCCGTTTGAAATGCTGGAGCTTTTGGTGCGGATAGACAATGTGCTAAAACGTTTTTCCGCGGAGGACGAGGAGGAAATCCGGATTAAGGATGTGGTGATTGACGCAAAAAAACGTACCGTCTTAAAAAACGGTGCGGAAGTTCAAATGCAGCCGATGGAGTTTGACTGCCTTTTGGCGTTCTGGAAGTACAGAAACCGGGTGATGACGCGGGAGCAGATTTTAAATTTGCTCTGGGGTGTGGAGTTTGGCGGGGAAAGCCGGACGGTGGACGTACATGTGGGGAATATCCGCAAGAAACTGGATTTTGCGGATGTGATTATTACGGTGCCGCGCGTGGGGTACCGTATGGAGGTTTCAAATGAATATGGTAAATAAAATTGCACTGACTGCGTCAATCCTGTTGTTTGTATTGGCGCAGGCTTTTTCATGTTACGTGATTTATGTGGGCCATCAGGAAAAAACGGAGCTGATGCGGGAGTACGGGGGAAATCTGTTTGATCGGTGCACAGGGGAATTTATGGCTCAGATGTCGGAGATTGGCAGCAGGGCGCCTGTGGACGAACGTGTTGCGACGTATTTTTTCAGGGATACTATGCCGGAGGGTTCTGCTTTGTACCGGGGGGAGGAAGAACTGTTTAACAGCAGCAAATATGAATTTAACGCCGGCCGGCTGGCGGAGGATCCGCCGCAGTATCCGTGCAATGTCAGGATGGAGAAGATAAACGGGCACAACCTGCAGGTATTTTATATGAAATACGATCCGGACAGATACGGCAGCCGGGAAAGAGGGCAATACATGCTTTTGTATGTGACGGATATTACGGAGGTTTACAGGAAGACGGCGGGGCTTGTCGTCTGGGAGTTTTTGGTGGCGTTTGTATCGTCGGCGTTTGTCGGGATTTTACTGGTTTATCTGATAAAAAAAATCACAAGGCCGCTACAGGCTGTCAATGAAGCGCAAAGACAGCTGATCGGGAGTATGTCGCATGAACTGAAAACGCCGCTGACGGCGATACGCGGTTATTCGGAGACGCTTTTGGGGGTGAAGCTGTCGAAGGAGCAGACGGAGCGGGCGCTGTTGTATATTAACCGGGAAAGCGCAAGGCTTTCAAGGCTTTCGGAAAAGATGATGGAACTGACGCGTCTGTATGAGCCGGAGTGCAGGGTGACGCTGCGGGAGGTTTCGGTGGACGCGCTGTTTGCGGCGGTGGCGCAGAGCGTGGGGCGCGGGCTGTCGCAAAAGGGACTTTCACTGGTTTTGGAAGGGGAATTTGCAGGGATGAAAAAGCGTTTGGATGAGGATTTGATGACCAGTTTTTTGATTAACCTGGTGAATAACGGCGCGATGGCGTCGCAGGAAGGCGCAAAGATTTATATGGGGGCGGATACGCATTCGCTCTGGGTGCGCGACGAGGGATGCGGGATTCCGAAGGATGAGGTGGAAAAGGTGAAGAAGGCGTTTTACCGGGTGGATCGGTCGCGGTCGAGAAAAAGCGGGAATATGGGGCTGGGGCTTGCTTTGTGCGAGCAGATTGCGGCGGCGCACGGCGGCGGGATGGAAATTGTGAGCGAAGTGGGGAAGGGGACGAAGGTGATCTTTACAGAACGTTTACAACGGGATGAATACCTGGTAACGAAAAAGGTGTAGAGTGAGTGTTGCAGGCAGAGAGGCCGTGTGTTTTGCAGGCGGCGCTACGGTGAACAATGTTGGCAAAGTTCCGTCAGCCAGAGGACAGGGGATGCGGCGTTCGCTG
>OFFT01001413.1_pt1 | contig 14471 bp, 20 predicted proteins | sample 1521581 | NCBI WGS metagenome assembly OFFT01 (sample SAMEA3504084, study PRJEB24116) | mouse gut metagenome | biome: mouse gut; feature: mouse-associated habitat; material: faeces | place: Denmark | collected 2011
CAGTTAAACAATAATTTAAACTCCAAGCTGCCCAACAATGTAAAGTTCCTCACGGAAGGGAGCGGTGCTAATACAAAGTATTACATCCAGAATGGTGCTGATTCAGCGTCAAAAAAATTATTGGGTAGTGGTAACAATTTTGTTGTACTAAAAGGAAACTTGCTTGGGGCAGATTTGTCATTTAAAACTACTAGCACTACTGCTGTTGTAAATGGTTTCACTAAAATTGTTGTAAATGAAGTCTCACTGACACCTGTAGACGGTGGGCAAACACAGCATGAAAGCTTTATCGAATTAGGGATGAATGATGGAACTGGCAATAGAATTATAAAACGTATAACAAGCACAAATCAACCTGCAAGTATTGCAAAAGGTACCGAATACACAATTCCCTCTGGCGAATGTTCAGTTGGCTTTTGGGTAGGCTGCTTCAAAAATAAGGCAGTATTTGATATTAAAATAGTCCCTTAAAGAATTATGAAAAACATATACTTCTTGTCAAGTGGTATAATTTGCTGTTGGTCAAGAAATGAAGTGGTACATGTGCTATAATATTTATCTTCTTGGCCATACCATGGTAATAATATATTTTTCCAAGTATTGATAGACACTTAGGCATGACATTTTGATTATTATTCTATAAGGAATATATTACAAATCAAGCCTCCGGCATTATCTACTGTTTGTGCTGTATACAATCCCCTGTAAGTAAAGATGCCTGTTTGGTTATCATATGATTTAGAAAAAGCTGAACTCCAATAATTTGATTTGCCAGTCCAATATCCTCCATTAACAGAGTACCCATATATTGGCTCAATAATAAAATTATTCACTGATAAGTTTCTATAGTCTTTGGCAATGTTGGTTACATTTATTGTACCTCCCTCTCCTTGGGTAGTATATATATTGGTAATAGTTGCTGACTTAAAAGGGAATACTGTATCAGCACCGCCTTTAGTTTTATACCCTGTAATCTTGCCAGCAGAATCGTAAATGAACTGTGGCCTGGAGTTTAAATTATTGTTTAATGAATTAACTGCCTTCGCACTTGCCGCAATCCTGGATGATGTGCTTGCCAAGCTATCCGTTATTCCGTCAACTGCCCCTAATTTTGTCTCTGCATTCTTACCTTGGTTTATTCAATCTTTCTACCTCCACGATTTAAAAATTTTCACCACAAATAACAAATGCTCATCTACAGTTTCCACTTATTACTTCTCTATCAGAAATCAAATTCATCACGAAAAATCAATCCACCAATGCGCCACCTCAGAAGTAACAAGCCATATCGGATAGGAATTAGATTGATTTCTATTCTCCGAAATGGCTTGTCTGCTCTTATAAATTAATCTCTTTTAATATCATAAACTCTGTCAAAATAACTCATTGCATACTCTACAAAGCTATCATAAATCTGTATTTCAGCCGCCCAATCAACTTCTTCATTTTCAAGTTCTGATAGTACATAATTAACAACGCATTCTTCCGTAACGCCGGCTTCCCCACTTCCTATACGGATAGGGAACTTGAATATTTCGCCTGAACGAACAAGATTGACATTATACATCCAGTAATTATCTTCAATCTTATTAATTTCAATTTCTAAGTACAATTCAAAACTTGGAATCTGATATACATCTGGTAAGTATGCCTTTATGTATTTCGTATCATCATTTGCATCATATTCCAGTTTTCCATTCAACTTCGCTTTTCTGGATGTTGGCATTGCTGTTTTTGCTCTGTCAAGCAACCTGCTATCAATTTTAGATTCCTTAACTGGATATCCTTCCTTCAATGTTTCCATTTCTTTTTCTGTCCATTCCTCTTTCATTTGTTTTAATCTCCATTTCTTTTAAAATTTAGTTCCTTATTTACTATTCTCTTTTTTTACATAAATCTTTTCAAATCGCTTTATCATCTTGAAAGTATTGCCTAATTTCTTCATCAGTTGCATAATAAAATATGAAACGGTCTTTGTAGGGAGTGGTTACTTGTCCAGAAATTCTTCTTTGTATCGCATCCCTTATGCTTTCTTTGTTTTTCAAAATATGAAAATCTTCATGCAATGCACGAGCTGCAACCATTTTAGATGGATAAATATTGATCTTCTTAGTTTTACAATCAACCACCTTTATGGCTATTTGTAGTTTTCTATTTGGAATAACTTGATTTATTGTCTCCATTTCTTTTTTTGTAAATTTTTTTCGATTATATACACGCCATTCATATAAATTAACCCCTTTATAGCATGGATTTGATTTACTTATAACTATGCCTTCTTTTAACGCTTCTTTTACCAAAATCATCTTAGTTTCATATGGATTGGACTTTTTTATATTCAATTCATTCAGCCTATGTTGTATTTGCGTTCTTGTTTTCCCTGGTAATTGATTAAACATTTTGGAACCATGTTCTGGATATAACGAATATAACATTTCATCCTCTTCCCTACTCCATTTAACGCTTCTATCTGATGTAATTCCCATTTTACATGCAAATGATATAATCGCATTTCTATTTCTATTTGGCAGCTTTTTCATCACTTCTTCTATTGAAAGATTATTATAATTATCTCGCAATATTTTCTTTTCCTCTTCTGTCCATTCATTATTATTAAAAAATAATCCTAATTGCTTTGCTCTATGTTTTACTTGATTCTCTGTCATATGAGGTAGCAACTCCAAAACCCTTTTACCATGCGAACTATAATTCTCTATTATTACCTTATCATCATTTTTATTGGGAACATATCTACGTCCTTTTTGATAAATTAGTCCTAACTGATAAGCCTTTGTTTTAATACTACTATATTGACGATTTGGTAGTAATTTTTGTTTAATAATCCCCATTCCGCCAATTTTAGTAAAATATTTTTTTAGAATCTCAATTTCTTCCTCAGTCCAAGGATTTGAAAAATTTAACCCTAATTTTGATGCATGTGTTTGTATTGCTGCCCGTGTTCTTCCATTTAATCTATTGATTATATTTGTTCCTTCAGTCGGATAATAATTTCTAAATATTTTGTCTTCTTCTTCCGTCCATTCTCTTCCTTTCAATCTCCCCTCAATCGCCTTAAATCCGCTAATCACATCCATAAACTCATCCATGATTATAAATTCATCCACATCAAAACCAACTTCATATTCCTTGCCCTCTTTTTCACACTCTTTCTTCTGCTTTTCAATTTCTCCCCTTAATTCATTTGGAAAACTAAGATTAGCAGCATCAGAAATAAACTGGCTATTTGCAACCAAATCAAATATCAACGGTATAGTTTTCTTGCCACATGCAAATGCCCGCCCAATCATCTGAAAATACATATTCGCACTGATTGTCTCTCTGAGCATAATCACACCATCAACATCGCCATGGATTCCCTCCGCCAACATTGCAACGGATAGGCACAATTTGATACCCTCACTCTTATCTTCCGTAAATGCCTGGAACTCTTTGTCCCTATCAACATTTTTGCTATGCACTTCATACAATCGGACAGTGAATCCAGCATCTAAGAACCACCTTTCTATAACTGGCTTCATTACTCTTAAATGAGTAGTATTTTTCAGAAATACAACAAACTTCTCGTTGCCACTTACTACATATTTCTTAAAAATATCTGATATACCATGCCCCTTATCTAAATTCTCTTTTAAAATTTTCAGTTCTTTTAACAGCTCTTTCTTTTCTTCATCTGAATTGGTGCTTTTCTCAATTTTCTTATTCAGACTTTCAGTATCTTTTTCATACGAATAAACACCACAAACATATCTAGCCATTGGCAGAATACCGTCAAGAATCGCCTGAGACAAACTCATATCACAAGCTAAATTACCATTAAATAATTCTTCAGCCACATTACGGCACTTATCCAAATATCTAATAGGAGTTGCCGACAATCCTAATACTTTTGCATTAGGATACATTTCTAATAAAACATTGATACCCTTTGACCACTCTTTGGCCAAAGCCCTGTGCATCTCATCAAGAAAGATATAATCAGGTTGCAATAATTCCATTATTTCCTGCTTCATATTTGGCATATTCCAGTAGATATTACATTCTAAATTGTCTAGTATCTTTTCATCCAATTTTGATTTAAATTGGTCATTGATTTTATGACTTGTAGACAATACAAAAAATCTACTGTTCGGATTATCTTCAATCAATTTTGCCATTAAAAGGCTTTTGCCTGAACCTGTTGGTTGAACAACCGCCACGCGTTGAATACCTTCGCCATACATACGGCAAATATTTTCATATGTCTTCTGATTATGTTCGTGTAAAGGTTCCATAAATCCATCCTCCAATTCATTCATAAATTTTTCTCTCTATCTCATACTTCTCTATTCAATCTCTCATTTTTTCAAAATTACAAAAAAATCAAAAATTCCATGGAAAATTTCAATTTTCCTTCAAAAATCAGAAAAAAAATTCAAAAAACCCATAACAAAAATAAAACCTAAAGCAAATCACTCTCATTGCTCCAAGTCAATATCTTCTACTCACTATTAATTTTTTACATAATGGAATCTCTAAATGTGTGTGTTTGTATGTATGTATTAGTTAGTTCTATCACTTTTGCAATCCATGTACTGCCAATACAATGAATTGTTTTAATAATCAGAACATTTGTTCTTTATTGGTAATAATATAGAATGTATGTTCATGTGTCAAGAGAAAAAAAATACCTGCCATCTTGTTTGAGATGGTTGATAGAAATTTTTACTGATTGCTTTTAATACCATTTGTATAATTTTCAACATCTTTATAATACTCTATAATTTTCTCAATCCATTTATGAAAAGTTACCATTGCAAGTATACTATCACCATGAGAATAAACTGTAAAAAAATTAGCAGTTATCTGCGATAACGAAATAGCTGATTGCACTGCCGATATTGTCATACCAAAATCTGTTCTACCAACTGGCAAACTATAAGAAGTATCTCCACCCAATCTATACATTGTACCTTGAGGCGATGCATGAACCAATTGATTGACAAAGTTATATTCTTTTTTCCATTCTTTTGTTGCTAACTCACAATTATTTTGTATTGCAGAAAAGGTAATGTATTTTCTATTATAGTCTTTAAAACAATCTGCTTCTCTAGCCCATTCATATCTATCTTCTGTATTTGCAGATTTTATAAAAGCCTTTGCGACATTTTCACCATACTTTTTTATAAAAGCTGCAATAATACTTAATTCATACAATGAGCGCCATCTAGCATAGGCCCCGTCCGCAAATCCGTTTTTATTTAAACAAACAACTTCTAAGTATATCTGCAATGCTCTACCATGTATGTATCTTAATGCATGGAATAATTGACATATATCCTGACCATATACTTCATTTACATACTCAGTATATGATTCAGCAGATTCTAAAACACATATATACATTGCATCTGAAGTAACAAAAGCTTTACACCACTTTTGATTCTGTCTTGCTAAAAATATATCTGTACATGCCCTTTCTTCAAGAACTTTTTCATACATTATATTTTCGATTGTTTCAAGAGAATCATCAGACGCTTTCTCAATAAGATTTTTATATGCCCTTGATATATTATCCTAACTCAGTCTTTCATCGAGTTTTTCGTCTGGAACACCATTTCTAACTTCTTCGACAACAACTTCTTCTATAACTTGTTCCATAATATCATGCATTAAATCTCTAGCCATATATTCTCCCAAATAAATTTAATAATACTTTATCCACCACTATTCTTTTCAAATACTATTACGGTCTATATCATTTTCATATTGATTCATTTTTCTTCCCAAAACATTACCACATTCATTACAAAACCACATTCCAAGAATAACCGTATCAGTATCTTCTCCCCATACATCCTTTTTATATACTTTTTGTCCTAAAGATATATTTTTACTTTGGCAATTAGGACAGTGGTTAGGATTTTGTGTTGTAAACATAAATATGTTTTCCTCCTGTATCTTAAATATATTTTAATTTGCTAATACTCCTGTAAGATAATTAATAAAAGCTGAACACGATACTAACATGAATTTCGCCTCTTCAAATGTTGAAGATGCTCCTCCGATATTTCCCGCATAACGAATTCCCTTTGCGTCACTTGTGTATCCATATAATTTTTCAAATGCTGACTTCAAACTTGGATGGATGACTACTCCATCTTTTTCAAGTAGTTTAAGTGCTACTCCCAATGTTGCACCTTTTCCAAGAATAGAAACACACATGGCCTCAACAGCACTAATACTTTCTTTTATCGAATTTTCATAATCTGGGCTTTGTCTGTCAGACAATAAACCAACCGCTTTTTTTAGATGCTCACTAATACTATCTTGCTGAGTCTCCATTGCATCTTCAATAGATTTTATTTCATTTTCATCTGTTATTGGAACAATTCTTTGACCTATAAATCTATAGCCAACATATTCTTGTCTGAAAATATTATTAAACTCTGTACTCCAATCTTTATGTGAAGCATCATTAAAATTTTGACATATAAACTCAATTAAAGTTAGAATACTATCATATTCATCACACAATATAGTATCCTCTATAAGTTCAAAAACTCTCCTTTTACGAACGTACTCAGAAAAATCAACTACCTCCATATATACTTGAGATAAAATCTTTTTAAGAAATATCTGTTCACTTTGTTCACTATCATTCCTATATTGATATATAGCATTAAATATTATATTAACTAAATTAATAAGACAAATTCTTGTGTGATCATCAAACTCTTTATATTGGATTTGTGTATTCTCACTTTTAATCCCATTTCTATCAGAAAAGCCACCTCTCAAACGTACTTTTGGAATATCTTTACTCCGTATGATAATTCTCCCATCTATAATAATAGAATTATCATATCATACCCACTTTTATTATACAACAAGCCACCACTCCAAATCCCCCCTAAAATCCCCATCCCTTACCAATTCTCCACCCACACCCATAACGCCCCAAATTACCCAAAAATCCTTTACACAGCTTATAATCAGAACATAATAAACAATCACTTCTTTCATTGTATCTGTGAGATTACGCTCTATCCGTAAAGCACGTTTTAGATTTGTGGTTGACATATTAAGTTCTTTTGCTATTTCAGAAAGAGTTGATTTTTCAGAAAGTCCATTTTGGTCTTTCTGAGAATGATTCCTTCCAAGTTCTCCTTGTTTATATCCTCTAAGAGATACATAAGTTTCCAATGCTTTCCTGCCCTTGGCGAAATCATTTTTACGTCTGCCAAAAATCTTGTCTCCAACCCCCAATCATAGTATAATACAAATATCTATTAACGTAAAATAAACGGAGGTAACACAATGAATACCTTACCAATAGAGGATATGAGCAAAACTTACCTTGAACACTCCATGGTAATCCATAACTTTATCATTAAAATAGGCAGCCAAATCAAAGACAGCTTATGCCGTGTTTTTGGTGATAGCGTACAATATCAATGGCGCGAAAATGATGATAAAGTAGTTATACCTGATGTTTCTATTATCTGTAATATGCGTGACAGGAAAAATGTATCATTTACAGGCACTCCCCGCTTTGTTATGGAAGTTTTGTCCGATTCCACTGAAGAATATGACCGGAATGAAAAAATGCAGATATACTGCAAAGTAGGTGTTTCTGAATACTGGATTGTTGACTGGCGCAAAAAACAAGTCGAAATTTACATGTTTGACTGGAAAGATGATGATACAGCTTACCCTTATCTCTATAAAACTGTCACGGAACAAAATAAGGATGATTTACAACTTGTCATGTTCCCTAACTTCAAGATTACCTTTGACGAACTCTTTGACATTGAATAATACTTCTATATAAGATAAATAGTAGCCCTTCTGATTGTCAGAGGGGCTATTTTTATACCTATCTCTACCCAATCTTGTAACTCAGGAACCAATTCTGTGAGTTTTTTGTAATTATTGAGCGTGTCCACTGAAATACCAATCATATCAGCTAGTTCTTCTTGCTGAGTCTTTGCATTATCCGAAAGTTTCGGATTTTGCTCGTATTGATTAGAACCATTGCCTTGATGTATTCCATAAATTCGTTCCAATTCCTTAATACATCTTCCAAGTTTAATAGGATTAGGATAACCAATACCTCTTTGGCGAATATTGGTTTCAAAGAGTTCTTTTAAAACTGTTTTTACCCAACTATTGAAAGACCAATTTCATGGCGAGAATATTTAATCAAATCCCTATTCACTTTGCAAAACAATCATAGTATAATTTTCTTATACCTACAGAGGAGTCTTTACCATGAATAAGAAATTACAAGTTTTCGTTTCATCTACATATACTGATCTCATCGAAGAACGACAAGCTGCCGTTGAAGCTATTCTTGATGCTGGTCATATTCCTGCTGGTATGGAGCTTTTTAAAGCTGGAAATGAATCTCAATTAAAAACCATCTATAAATGGATTGATGAATCTGATGTCTATATGCTTATTCTTGGGGGACGTTATGGTTCTGTTGAAACTAAATCTGGCAAAAGCTACACACAGCTTGAATATGAATATGCTTTATCTAAAAATATTCCTGTTTTTGCTGTTGTGCTTAGCCAAAACTTTTTAACTTCCAAAATAAATTCTTTGGGTTTAGAAAAAATAATAGAACAAAATTATCCAGATAAATATAAATCATTCAAAGCTGTAGTTATGTCAAAAATTATTAGAGAAGTTGATGATTGTAAAGATATTAAGATAGCCATTCATGCGACTCTAAATGATTTTTTACAAAAATATAGTTTTGATGGCTGGGTTCGTAGTTCAAATGGTTCAGAGGAAAGCACAACTTACAGACAATTAATTGAAGACAATAAATTACTTATTGAAAAAAATAAGTTTCTTATTAAAAGTAATAATTCTCTTGATATTGAGATTAGAAATCTCTTAAATGAGCTACCAAATAAATCTGAGTCATTTGATGATCATGCCTGCCATGAACTGATTAACTTATTAAGAAATACACATATAATTGTTTCACGTTCCCATTCTTTATTTTTCAGACATTTTAATGTCTTAGAATATTTTCTTAAATTCCGTAATGAATTTTGTTCTTCGACTGGACATAAGCCAGTTTCAAATGAATGTTGTATGATTTTGAAAGAGTTTCATTTAATTAAAAGAAACATCACAGAAGAAAATAGAAATATTAATGATAATTTCAATCCCACTTATATAATGTCAAGAAAGGGAGGGATTTTCGACATATCCTTAAGAAGTAAAATAGAAAAAAAGTAATAATAATTTTATCTTTTTTCTTTAAAAATCACGCTCCTCTCAAGAAAGTCATTATTTCAATAATTTGTGGGCGTTGAAATAAAATAAAAAGGTATCTGTATATATTTAGCGTCCTAATTTATCATTATAAAACACTCTCGTACCTTTGACCTCCCACACTCAAAGGCACTATTTTTATCTGATCACTCATTACTCTCACACCATTACACAGCCTAACTCTAAACTCCCCCAATTCTTCAATCGGAAACACTTCATTCTCTGGAACATCTGCAATAGATAAATCTGTTTCGATTGCTTCTATGGTCAAATTATGAAAGTCAATATCTGTGACTTTATAGATTTTTGTATCTGCTACTGATATGTATTTAATTTTTGTATCGTTAATTGCTTGTGCACTCCTTCAATCTCTCTTTCAATTCTTTCCTATCTTCACGAATCAAACGCTCAACAAGTCGTGAGGTTGTCCGATTATTTTCATTCTTAGCAAGCAGACATATTTCTTTGGCAAGGTTAATTATGTATTCATCCGCTTCTAATTTACTGTAATACTGGCAGATGAAATCGCTTGTTCGTCCTAACTCTGTGAAAATTGTTTCTTTAAAGTGTGTCTCATCTTTATAAAGAAACTCAAAATTTTCTATCGGATGCCCCTTATGGTATTCCATTATCTCTGGAAAAGAACACGTTTGATAGAAATGATTTTGTATATGTCTATTTCCTGCTCTAGTGCCACTATATACAGCTTTCATTTTTAACATATGTTCTTTGCTAAATTTTAATGGTCTTCCTCTTTTTCTTTCTTCCATAATATTTTCCCTTCTTTTTAGTAACCGTTACCAAAAATACATTTTTATCACTTTGTTTAAACCAACCGCTACATCATAAACCTTGTAGTTTGTACCTCACGAAAATATTCGTCTGGATTCACACCAGCCTCAATCAATTCTTCCCTTGCTTCCTTAATAATCTTGTCCATTTCATCATCAGAGACATTAAACGCCCTTGCCATATCTGAAGATGTACATACAAACTCTTCACCTGTTATTTCAGAAATCCTTCTGCATATATCCAGATAAATTAAATCATAGGACATTCCACCTTCAATTCCTGCATCTATAACCACTTCCACCATGTCCTGTGTAATTCCGTATTTACCGTAATTAGCCATAATATTTTGTATAATTGTTTCTCTATCCATGTATAATTAATTCTCCTTTTTCACTCGTTTATTTTATCGCTCTCCACACGACAAACCATTTCTATCTCTTTACTAAAGTCTTCCAATAAATCCTCATAAGGGATTTCTATAAACGTATCCTTATCAACAGAATAGTTTACTGGATCAAAAAATGTGAATATCAGACAATCCTTTATGTTTTCATCTATAAAGCATCCACTTATGCATTTACTATTCTTTTTGGCATCTTCCATACTCATATTTCTACATTCAAAATTATCGGTACACCAAATGCCACTCATAAAAACAATATTTTTATCCCATAGTTCATTGAAATCCATCACTTGATATACTTTTCTAGTTTTTATCATTGAATAAATCTCCTTTATCAAAAATATATACTTGTGAGCAATCTGTGATTGCCAAACTGTCAGTAGTTATTTTCATCATCTTAGACCATCAAATGTATAACCTATAAACGCATCATTACTTTGTTTCCTATATTCGCAATTATCAATATTACCTGGGCAATCCCCTACATATTTGATATATGGACAATCACCATTCGTACAACGGGCTTTTCCACTTGCAGTAATAAAATCATCTCCATGTCTAATAAAATTTTGTTCCATTTATAATTTCCTCTTTTCAACAAAATAATTGTTGTGGCTCTCGTTCATGACATTCAATCGTTAGAAATACAATATTCACTCAATTGTTACTGGTCTGAACGATACCCTCAACGTTCCGTCCATGTCGGCACGTTCAATTTTCATAGTATCGGTGAAAACGATACCTTTTAGCATTTCCCCAAATACAGGAAAATCCTTTTCAACTTGTAAACCTATAATTCCCACTCTTCATAGGTAAAAACTCTTTAACACCATATACTTCCAACATCTTATTCATTGCCCATTCAATTTCCTGTTGATATCCTTCTTTATTCAACACATAGATATTAGGTACATTTTGGGGTGGTTTATTTGCATCCTTTTGTATACTCCCTACTTCTTCCTTGACTAGCAATGCCGGTATTCCATCAACAGGCACAGTCAAATAATCTAAGCACTTATTGATCGTATCCTTTGACATTGAAAGCTCTTTTGCCATATTCTCTATGCTTCTCCAGAATGCTTCAGGATAATCTTTCGCATTTTGCATATTAGAACCATCATCATTTCTTTTACGGCAACCTATGTATGAGTTGATATATAAAAATGCCATTAATATACTTTCTCTATTCAATGAAGTATCTGCCATCATAATTACATCATATTGAGAAGACGTAATCTTTCCAAACTTTTCAGTCGAATCGAAATTTTCTGGAATTATTTTGATCTCAATTGCCGTATCATAAGATACTGCATCCAAATCTTGTTCAATTTCAATCATTTTGTTGTTGATCATGTATTCCAGTATATCTCGTATCTCGCTAACCGCTTTTGGCTTTCTTTTGTGTGTTTTATAGCCATAAAAATTTAATACTTTACGAATGGTAATCCAGCTATAATTTTCATAGGAACGGTACTTGTCAATCAGGATATACATTATATAAAATTTTCTGCTTATGCCAAATTTAGTTTTGATATTCCCTTGGATATATTCATTAGGAAATCTTGTAAAATACTCCGATTTGCTGTTTTGTTTACTAATAAAAATTCCTCCTCTTCTTTACGAGCGTTCAGCAAAGTAGGTTTCAACCCCCACTTAATTACAAAAGGTCGTTCAGTAAAGTAGGTTTTAACCCCCACTTCCTGAACTGAATAAAGATATAATCCTATTTATAAAGACAGACTATATTCCGTGACATATTCCGCTACGCTACATATGTCACTCCATAAATAACTTTTTTATTGTTTATGGTTATCCTCTCATAATTTCATATCAATCTTTACTCACTGCTAATTTCTTATCCATCCTGTCAAAAATTGTTTCTCTAAATTTCTTATCAACATCTTCTATTGATATACCATCACAAATGGAACACTTGACACGATAATATTCTTCCATAAACATATTCTTCATTCCACATTCAATAAGAATATTATTTTCGCCTGTAAATTCATAAAAGAAGTCAATAGCATCTTTGAATATGCTCTTATTCAAAAGCTGGATGGATTCTGTGAATTTCTCTGGTGTAATTTGATCCGTTTCTGTAATGTCAGCACTAAATTTAACATTACTTTCCACACTATCTATTGAAATCATCTTGTTTTCGATTACCTCTATAAGGTCTGATAATAATAAAATTCGTCTTTTCATGTAATTGCTTCTCCTTTTCTTTACATGTAATCTGAAAAATACTGTCAGATTTTGTTATGTTCATGTAAATTTCTTGTAACTGTTATGTTATTGGCAGACCATGAAATCAATCATGGTCTACCAACGTTAATATTAAATCTTCAAAAATCCAAGTTCCAAAACTATACCATTCTCAAATCCAATTTCCAAAACATCCGCTAAAATATCATCTTCCGTTTCGCCTGTTCTAACATTAACTTTACATCTTGAAACTTCTTCATAGCGGATTGTTACATCATCAGGAATCAATGATACTAATGGTGATGCATAATTGCTGATAATCAATTCTGTTTTAGTGGAATTTTCCACTATCTCATATATCTCCGAAGCAATATGGAAATTACAGATTGCTTTCCTGTTACTTGAATCCAATAATACGGTCACAACTAATTCCTTTTCTTCATGTTCTCCAAAGAAATCTTCTACTGTTTGTTTGATTGTTTCTCTTGTTAATTTCATAACTAAAAATTTCCTTTTCTTTTGATTATTTTTATGTATGGGCAATATCCATTAAGAAATACTGCCTACATGTTACTTCTCTTTTACTTTTGGTAATATCCCTGTTCTGCCATCCACTCTGTTGCAAACTCCACTTCCAAATATCCACCAAGATTACCAGCATTACATTCTTCACATATATCTGCACTTCCTGTCGAAATATAGAACTCATAGTGTGTTTTTCCATCGTAATTTTCATAGTGAAAACTTTCACCACTATAATATTTCTCCATACCTTTAAAGTCTTTTTTAAATGTATGAAAATCTATAATATCCTGTCTGTCTCCTCCAATATCAATATCACAAGTACTCAAATTTCTGTTTTCATCCTTAAAGGCATAATAAAGCTGCATATATTCACTAATCACACAATTTCTCAACTGTTCGTCTGAATCAGTTAGACACCGAAAATATGATTTACAATATTTATCATTCGCATAACTGATCAATTCATCAATCTCTTTTTTATCCTCATTAACAAGAATCTGTATGATAACATGTCCATCTCTTAGTTTTTCTTCCACGTAGGATTTAATGTTATCAATTTTACTAAAAGGTATCTTTTCATAATATTTCATATTCAATTTCTCCAATCTTTTTTCTTATGGGTGAGATGGAATATCCCACCCACATTATTTACTTCTACTTACTAATCGCAATGCAATCAAATTCATCAATGCTCATATTCTGTATCATGTCACTAATACTTTTAAACTTCTCCAAGCAGTTCTGTAATTCTGAATGTGTCTTACCAGAAACATCTTCATCATCACGATAAAATTCTTTGTCTGACAACCATTCAATATCCCGTTGAAAATCTAAAAGAAAATCATGACATCTCGTCTGAATTTGAGTAAGCATTGATTCAATATCGTTTGTTTTAATTTCATGTACAGCGTTTTCAATTTCATTAATCTGTACTTCTACATTTAATTGTTCTGCCTTTGCTTCTTCATATTCAGGACTATCAATACCATATTCTTCTCTGGCTTCCCTTATCTTTTGTGCTACATTCTTTCTCTGTACTTCTTTTAGGTCTTTTAGTTCCTTGTCGGAATCAGCAACATTATCAGGCTTGTCATTATCAGCATTTTTCTTTAACTCATTAAATGCCTTATTGATACTTTTCTGTCCGCTAATTGTTTCATTAATCAATTCCTCATTTCCCGATTCCAGAATTTTCACGCCTTTTGAATAGGTATTTGTAGAAACATCAGCATCCTTTGCAAGTTCTTCTCTT
>OFFT01001415.1_pt1 | contig 14463 bp, 15 predicted proteins | sample 1521581 | NCBI WGS metagenome assembly OFFT01 (sample SAMEA3504084, study PRJEB24116) | mouse gut metagenome | biome: mouse gut; feature: mouse-associated habitat; material: faeces | place: Denmark | collected 2011
CCGCTTCGGCAACCGGGAGGGCCTTCTCCCCAAGGAGAAGGGCCGGACCTATACCGAGTGCGACATCGACACGCCGGGAGAGAACTCCCGAGGGGCCAAGCGCATCGTCTTCTCCAACGACGGCCTGATCTACTACACCGAAGACCACTACGAGAGCTTCACCCTGCTCTACGGGGAGGAATAGCCGTGGAGACGATCTTTCTCGACGCCGCCGCTATGACGGACCGCGCCGCCGCCCACGCCTGCCTCGCCGGACGCCTCGGCCTCCTGGCTGGCGGGGGCTGGTTTTTTATATGTAGCCACAATGTGCCCTCAAATATTGACATGCTGGCCCGGGTATGCTACTATAGCGGCATAAAAGAGGTATCTCGATGGATGTGGTTTCTGCCGCTAAGACCGACATGTTCCGCATGAGAATCAATCCGGAGGTCCGGCGGAATTTGGAGGCGGTCTACGCAAAAAACGGCCTTACCCTGACCGACGCGGTCAATGTGTTTTTTCAGCAGTCCCTCAACACCGGGGGATTTCCCTTTGCGGTCACAGGCGACAATGCGGAGCTGGTGAAAGCAAAGGCGCTGAGCCGCTTGATGAAGGGATTGAACGACGGGACGGACGACCCGATCTCTTACTCCGAGGAAGAAGTTTATCAGATTCTTGGGGCGGAGCAATGAAAATCAGGTATAAGAGCGCCGCTCTGCGCGACATTCAGCAGAAGCAGGACTATATGTCGATTTTGTTTGGATGACGCTAATTTGAAGAAAGACGGGGCAATTTTTATATTACTCTTGACTTTTAGTCCATTTTCCCTTCTTCATAACAATACCCCCTATGTAGTCTTTTTTCCTGCATAGGGGGCCTTTTGTCTATTGTACGGGTTTATTGGATTGGTTCGATTTATGGGGCGAGCGTGTCATTTTTCAAAAAGCCTCTTGACAAATGTCCGAAATCAGACTAGACTTGGTGCAAGTCTGATTTCGGACATCGTTTAGGAGGCACAGATATGGGGGACCTGACCTTTCAGCAATTCATCACTGCGGCAAATCGCATGAATAAATCTGAGGATGATATTTACCGCCGTATGGCGCGGCACTCCGGGCTGTCCGATGCCGCCTTTTGGACGCTGTACGCCATAGAGACCGCCCCAGGGCCCGTCACCCAGACGGACATCTGCGGTACGCTGATGCTCAGTAAGCAGACCATCAACTCCGCTCTCCGGAAGCTGGAGGAAGAGGGCTTCGCCTACCTGGAGGGGCTCGGGGGCAGGCGGAAGCAGGTGTGCCTCACGCAGAAGGGACAGGAGCTGGCGGAGCGCACTGTGGTACGGCTGATAGAGATTGAGAACGGCATCCTGGCATCCTGGCCCAAGGCTCAGCTGGAGCAGTATCTGGAGCTGACGGAACAGTATATGACAGCGCTCAGGGAAGGGGTCAGGGAGCTTAAGAACGTATGAACGGGCATTGATCGGTGTGCCGATGCACACAGGGAGGTTAGAATGAAGATTCAATTGTCAGACAGCTTTGATTACAAAAAATTACTGAGGTTTACGTTCCCGTCCATCATCATGATGGTCTTCACATCCATCTACGGTGTGGTGGACGGGTTCTTCGTGTCGAATTTCGTGGGGAAGACGCCCTTTGCGGCGGTGAACTTCATCATGCCCTTCCTGATGATCCTGGGCACGGTGGGCTTCATGTTCGGCACCGGCGGCAGCGCCCTCATCGCCATCACCATGGGGGCAGGGGATAAGGAGAGGGCGAAGAGGCTGTTCTCGCTGTTCATCTATATATCTGCCATATGCGGCATCCTGATCGGTGCGCTGGGCATTGTGGTAATCCGCCCAGTCGCTGCATGGCTGGGAGCGGAAGGGGAGCTGCTGGACAACTGCGTGGTGTACGGGCGAATCATCCTGGCAGTGCTCCCGGCGCTGATTCTGCAGTATGAGTTCCAGAGCTTCTTCATCACGGCGGAGAAGCCGAAGCTGGGTCTGGCCGTCACGGTGGCGGCCGGGGTGGCCAATATGGTGCTGGACGCTCTGTTCGTAGGGGTGCTGCGCTGGGGCCTTGTGGGCGCGGCTGCGGCTACGGCCATCAGCCAGTCCGTCGGCGGCATCATCCCGCTGATTTATTTCGGCCGCCCCAACACAAGCCTGCTGCGGCTCACCAGGACGAAATTCGACGGGCGGGCATTGCTGAAGGCCTGCGCCAACGGCTCCTCCGAGCTGATGTCCAATATCTCCATGTCTGTGGTGGGCATGCTGTACAATATCCAACTGATGAAGTATGCCGGGGAGGACGGCGTGGCGGCATATGGTGTACTGATGTACGTAAATATGATATTCCTGGCGGCCTTCATCGGCTATTCCGTGGGCGTGGCCCCGGTGATTGGATATCATTACGGCGCGGGGAACCATGGGGAACTGAAAGGCCTGCTGAAAAAAAGCCTTGTCCTGATCGGCATCTTCTCGGTGGGCATGGTGGCGCTTGCGGAGGGCCTGGCGCGGCCTCTGGCCCTGATTTTCGTGGGATATGACCCGGAACTGCTGGATATGACGCTGCGGGGATTTCTGGTGTACTCCTTTTCCTTCCTGTTCGCGGGGCTGGCCATCTACGGCTCGTCCTTCTTTACCGCCCTCAATAACGGCCTGGCCTCGGCGGCCATACCCTGGGGAACGGGCTGGTGTCGGCGCTGATCTCTTTCCTGCGGACGCTGGTGTTCCAGGTGGCGGCAGTGCTGATATTTCCCCTGATATGGGGGCTGGACGGCATTTGGTTCTCCATCGTGGCGGCGGAGCTGATGGCCGCGGTGGTGACGGCGCTGTTCCTGATTGGGATGCGGAGGAGATATCATTATTGAACCAGCCGATTTGCCTTTGGGTTTCTCAAAGCGGGAATCGGAGGAGGGCGATATTCCGCTCCTTCATTGTGCTGTGATTCAGAATATGACGCATAGAGATGGCCCCGGTCTGCGGAGATTGCGCGGACCGGGGCTTTGACATGGGGGCTTGCCTTTTTGGCAGACTGTTTTGGGGGTGCCGGGTAGCTCGTTATATATTTTGGAAAATTGGTAATTTTGTTTTGATAGTCTATTAGAGGTATGTTATACTGATTTGTAGTAGACAAGGGCCGTATCCTAAAAATCCTATACTGGCGAAATGTTTTGTAAATCTTGGCTATGCGGATGCTTTGGGTTCCGGCGAAGATTTATTCTGGAGGAAGAGGTTCAGCAGAAATTGGTAGAAATCAGGAAAGATTTTGCGGGGCTGGAACCCAAGGATATTAATTGCATCGACAAAACCACGCTGAGATTGCTGCAATCACATACCCTCGAAAATGCCGTAAAACCGCCAGTTTTGGGCGGTTTCTTTATTTCCGGTGTTTCGGCAGCGCAGCTGGGGTGGGAACCAAGGTGGAAAACGCTCTGTTTTCCCACCGTACTCTGTAACGATTAAAAAGCTATCGTTAAAGGTGTGTGGGCTATTCCGTAAATACGAATGGAAAATATACGGATTATAAAACCTACAGATTATCTTGATTTTTCTCAAGGTTCGTAGTATGCTATTTAAGCAAGCAATCATAAGACAGAAAAGGAGCAGAATCAGACAGGAGAGTAATTTAATGCAAATAAGCTATAAGCCACTATGGCACACTCTTTTAGAAAAAGGTATGTCCAAAGAGGACCTTAGGATTAAGGCGAAACTTACAACAAATGCAATTGCTAATATGGGAAAAGATCAAAATATTAGCATGGCAACTCTGCTGAAAATATGTGAGGCATTACAATGCGGCTTTGACAGCGTGGTTGAGATTGTTGGGCTTCCGCCTAAATCCGCTCCAGATGATCAAATAACAATATCAAAAAAGGAAGTAGAAACAATGCACAGATTAAATCCACCGAGATTAGTATCGCTATTCTCTGGATGTGGTGGAATGGACAAAGGGTTTGAGAATGCTGGATATCAGCGAGTGTGGGCTAACGATTTTGATGCAGATGCTCAGGCTGTTTTTAAACTCAATCTCGGAGAAATAGATGGTCGAGATATAACAAAAGTTCCTGTGGAGGATATACCTGATTGTGACATTATTACAGCAGGTTTTCCTTGTCAGCCTTTTTCCAATGCGGGTAATAGACGAGGAGTTTATGACTCTCGTGGAGAATTATATTTGGAGTGCCTGCGCATTATTGAACATAAAAAGCCAAAGGCGGTTCTGTTTGAAAATGTCAAAGGGTTGTTGTCTTCAAAGCATCAGAGTGGAAAGCGGCTCATAGAAGTCATCAAGAATGACTTGGGAAAACTCGGTTATAGAGTTAACTATAAAGTTGTAAATGCATCGGACTATGGAGTTCCTCAAAACAGGGAAAGAATGATCCTTATTGGACTCCGTGAGGATTTGCAGAAAACTTTCGAGTTCCCTCCGGTACAAGAGGATAAGAGCGGCTTAACTTTGCGTCATATACTTGATGTTCCCGCTGAGGTTCCAAATCAAACATACTGGCCGTATTCACCACAGGCACAGGCGATGATTGAGATGATTCCTGAAGGAGGCTCATGGAAAAGCATTCCTTATGAAAAGCTTTCACCACGGTTCCAAAGAATCCGCGATGACATGAAACGCTATCATGCACCGAACTTTTATAGGCGCTTTAGCAGGGATGAAATAAATGGGACTATAACTGCATCTGCACAACCGGAAAACTGCGGAATCACTCATCCTACGAATAACAGAAGATATACCATTAGGGAAATTGCGAGAATACAGACGTTCCCGGATGACTTTATTTTTATTGATGATTCACTTAAAGACATTGTGGCAATGTACAAGGTGATTGGGAATGCAGTTCCCTGTCACCTGGCGGAAGTAATTGCAAATGCTATATATGAGCAAGCGTTTAAGAAGGAGGAAGAATAATGGCAACAGTATATGTTGATCCTGTATGCGTTAAGGATTCGATTGATTTTTTCATTTCGCAAGAGTACACATCGCCGGAGCAGATAGGACTCTTTTTCTTGTTCAAGGCAAACAAGTTCAACAGCCGTGAGTATCAAACTTATGATGCTACAGGAGCGCAAAAGGGACGACTAACACGATATCTTTACGATTTATGTGCGCTGTTCGATGCAAAGCAGGAAAATGGCGGTAAGTATGTATCGCTTTTCCCATTTTCGATGGATCGTACAATTAAAAAGACCACTTATTATAATGGCGGGACAGAGTTTAAGCAGGTCATTGGCCGTGTGAAGGATACAATGGATAACACGCTCATTGACGATGGCAAGTATCTTAGAAAAGACGAGCTTGACGGTTCAAAGTACAAGTTCGCTCCAAATTATGTCGATATGCTGTACTCTGATTTTTTGAAAGGGCATAGAATATCCTTGCAGAAGCTTGCTGCTTGGTATTTCCGTTTTTACGCATTTGATGTAGATGATGAGTGGACTGAAAACTTGACGGCAGATAATTTTGAGACTTTTACCCGTATTTGTACCAAGAAGCTAATTGAGGATTTGAACATTACGGCAGATGAGCTGTCAACAATGTTTGATACGACAGATGGAATTATAAAATACAGTCAAACTGGAATAACTGGTGAAGAGATACGCTCGAAGTTTGCGTATGAAACCAATGCGACACCAGAGGTTTCTCCGCTTACAGCACCAGTGTCATATATGCTTTCTGATATCAGTGTCACCAGGGAGGAAGTAACGAATTTGGCTGCTCCTCATGGCGATAATATTACGGAAGAAGAGTTATCGGAGCTACTGCTTGATACGAGACAGGTGGTATTGTCAGGACCTCCGGGAACTGGAAAATCTCATATATCCAACAAGGTAAAACTGGTCTTCGACCATAGCTATTTGATTCAGTTTCATCCGAATCTGACATATGAGCAGTTTATCGGTGGTAGCACATTTGATGAGAATGGCGTGGTACATCCCAAGGCAGGTGTATTTCTTGAGTTCTGTTATGAGGCGGGAAAAGCTGAAAACAGTAATCAAAAATATCTTTTCATGATAGATGAGATAAACCGTGGTAATGTATCTAAAATATTCGGCGAAACTATTCTTGCTTTAGACAGGGAGTATTCGGTTCAATTGCCGACAGCATTATCTTCCAAAGATGGAACAACAATTACGGAGTTTAGAATTCCAGAGAATGTTTACATTCTTGCCACAATGAATTCTGCCGATAGGAGCATTGCTCTTGTAGACTACGCTATACGGAGACGATTCGCATTTGTTGATTTCTATCCGAATAGTGAGGTTGTTGATTTTGAATCGGATTATTCTCAACTTGGCGATATTAAAGTCGGCAAAGTTATGGATGGGATTAACGAAAAACTGTATAGCGTTTTAGGCGATGCCGATTTTTTACTTGGTCAATCATACTTTTTGCCGAAATGGGCAAGAGATGAAGCAAACGGAAAAATCAAATGGACACCACACATTCTTAAAAGGCTTTTCAATTACTATGTGATACCGATTATTGAAGAATATACCTACGGGAATAAACGCTATTTGCAGAATATTCTCGGCGATAAATTGGTGGGGCGAATTAGTGATGAGGAGGAATTTATAGAGGAGCTGAAGGCACAGCTATTGGAGTGAGGGTGGTCATATGCAAATGCAGTCAATAACACTTGATCAAGGCGGACTGCTAAGCCTATATCCTTATGAGATACCTATTATTCAGGGAATATTGTCGAAAAGGGGTATGTCATGGGACTGCCTTGATACAAAACAAGGCATCATTAAACTCCCACAGCAGTATATAGGCTATATCGGCTTGCCTGATCGTAAAATCATAATAAAGCCAAAGCATCCTGGAATAACAATCAGTCACATTCTGAGGGTGTATTTCTTCTTATACTCTGCTCAGTATTCAGATTTGGATACGCCTATGTATGATGTGGAGACGGGCAATGATGTCGACTTGATAGCAATGTTCATTCAAGAGATGCTGTCAGTCGTACATAAGGGCCTGCCTGTAGAGTATAGCGAGAAAGAAGAAGACCTTAGTTTTATCAAGGGGAATCTACAAGTAGTCCCTACTTCTTTGAATATTATGATGCGAAGAAGGGATGCTTTCAGGTGTGTGTATGATGACCTTACACGAGATATTCCTATAAACAGATTGCTTTTAGCTGCGGCAAAGAAAATCGAATCCCACGTTCAAAACTCGGATATCGCATATATTATCCGTCAGTTTGGAAACGTGGACTATACAAATATTCCTGATGATATCGGGTTTAATAAAAATACTGCTTATTGTAAAAAAGCGGTCTCTCTCGCCTATATGATTTTAAACGACCTTACATTGTCAACAGATGGAGAGTCTTCATCTGGTGAGAGCCTACTGATCAATTTCGATAGAGTATTTGAGGATTTTATCAAGAAAGTATTGATGGAGTATTCAAACCTTGGGAAATTTTCATATTGGACTTCCTCAAGGAGTTTTGCCTTTTGCTATCAAGGAGATGAGTATTTTGAAAGATCATATCTTCCGGATTTGCTCTACGATTATGTTGACAAAAATGGGCGACAAACAGCACGAGCTATTTTGGATATGAAGAATAAAACGTCACTTCCATTCCACAATGATGACATATATCAAATGGCTTTTTACGGTCAGATGCTTTCATGCAAAAAGATTATTCTTTGTTATCCGGGGAATGAGAACAGAAGCAATACTGCACTACGATTTAATGATGAAAAATTCTTTCTGCATAAAATCTATGGCTCATATATGAATCTGGCGGGCAATAGTGCAAAGGAGTTTAAGGACAACATAGCTTCATTTGTGTATAGAGTAGAATGCTTGCTATGACGAAACATAGGATTGGGGGAACAAAAGATGAATACTGCCTATATCATCAGCAAAATGAATACATTTATGTTTCAACTGAATGTTTGCATTCCTTTCATGGAATCATAAACAGAACCAGGCACCGGGATATTGAGGATTTCTGTATTCGGAGAACCCAGACGGTCAAGGTTCCCTTTCATTCCATGCAGCAAGCTTTATATGATGCCTTGATAGAGTTTGAGACGGCCGCATTGACCAGACTGCATGGCAGCCGCAGTGTCCGTTTTATGATGTGTACTATCATGCGCCAGGCATCCAGCTGCATCCACGGATTAGCCCCGTTCATGGATGACATTGTAGCAAAAAGGCTTAGTCAGATTCAGGAGGACGGGGAGCTTTACGAGTATGATTTTGAAATGAATGAAGAGTTCGAAAATTCGCTGTTTGAACTGGCTGATGAGATAGCAGATTTATCTAAAAAGCTTACGGGAGAAGACCCCAAGTTTGAGAAACTGCTTCAGATTATTCAGGTAAAGCAGAAAGAAGACAATAACCGAGTCATTATCTTCAGCTCATTCAGGCATACATTGCGATATCTGAAAGAAAAGCTGGCATCCCGGGGAATACGTGTAGAACAGGTGGATGGCAATGTGGCTGATGAAGTGCGCTTTGAAATGCGGCAGCGATTCCTTCTGGACAGGGAGAGGGCGAGTATATCAGAGGGAAAGGCGATATCAAGAGCCTGAGATTGTCCGCAGATAAGCGTCAGATGCTGTTGGAGCACATGAAAAAAGTTGAAATTGTAAATTCCAACAACAATCTGAAATTATGGAATGCTTATTTAAAGTCCAGCATCCCGAATCTGAGAGTCACTTTTGACAGTGCTGCTGCCAAGGAGGAACGGGATGTAACCTTTTTGACGCAGATGCATCCGATGGCTCCCTCTGCATTTAATGATTCTTTATTCGTCGTATATTGATTGCGACATTGCGAAACATAAGATTTTACACCAGATTCGTTTTGTGGTAGAATGTCCTTGCTCAGAAAAGTCCTTATCTGGAGAAGGGAACAGCCGATACGGCAGAAAGGGAACGCAAAATGAAAATAGGAGAAATCGACCGCAATCTCGCAGTGGAAACCAGGCTGGACATCAAGGGCCTGAGATACCGGAATGCCCTGGAGGAGCCTTTTGACATCTACGGATTGTACCGGCCCAGGGAGACTGGCGTCTACCGGCGCATGCCAGAAGAAACAGCGGAGCAGGTGAGCCAGGGAGTCCTGGATTTGAGCGCCCACACAGCGGGAGGGCGCATCCGTTTCCGGACGGATTCCCCCTATGTGGCGGTGAAGGCAAAGCTCACAGGACAGTGCTTCATGCCCCATATGCCCCTGACCGGCAGCCACGGCCTGGATCTGTATGTCTATGACGGGGAAGCGGACGTGTTCAAGGGGACTTTCGTGCCTCCTGTGGAATCCCCTGAGGATTTTGAGTCCGTGCTGTATGTTTACAATGCCGGGATGAACGAAATCACGATAAATCTTCCTCTGTACAGCGGAATCTCACAGCTGTATATCGGCCTGGACGAAAAGGCGCAGGTGGAGCATGGAAGGAAATACCGCTCCCGGAAGCCGATTCTGTACTATGGCTCCTCCATCACCCAGGGGGGCTGCGCCAGCAGGCCGGGCAACCATTACCCTTCGGCAATCGCCAGAGAGAACAATGTGGATTTCATCTGCCTGGGCTTTTCGGGGGGCGCAAAGGGAGAGCCCGCGATGGTGGATTATCTGGCCGGCATCGAAGCCAGCGTGTTCGTCTGCGACTATGACCACAATGCGCCGGACAGGGAGCATCTGGAGCGCACCCACCCCGCGCTGTACAGGCGCTATCGGGAGTCGAATCCGAAGACGCCGGTCATCTTTATCTCCAAGCCGGATATCCGGCTGGCGGATCTGGAGAGCGTGAGACGCCGGGACGTGATATACCGGACCTACATAGAAGCCCTGAGAAACGGCGACGAGCGCGTCTTCTATGTGGACGGTTTCCAGCTCTTTAACGGAAACAGGCGCTATGACTGCACGGTGGACGGCTGCCATCCCAACGACCTGGGCTTCTTCCGGATGGCGGAGGTGATCGGGGAGGTGGTGCGGCACTGCCTGTCATTGGAGTAGCCGCGGGACATGGAGAAGGGAATCAAGAATGCAATATGATTGTCTGATTATAGATGACGAAAAGCTGCTGGCGGACAGCACGGCAGAGTATTTCAATCTCTTCGGCGTCAATACGGCGGTGGCCTACAGCGCGGCACACTGCCGGAAGTTTTTTGAGACGGATTCAGCGCAGCTACTGCTGCTGGACATCAACCTGGGGGACGGCAGCGGCTTTGCCCTGTGCAGGGAGCTCCGGGAAAAGACGGAGATTCCCATCCTCTTCATCTCCGCCCGGAGCAGTGATGACGACAAGATTATGGCGCTGCATATCGGAGGGGACGACTATGTGCAGAAGCCCTACTCGCTGGGGGTGCTGCTGGCCAAGGTGCAGGCAGTGCTGAAGCGCTATGGACGCCAGGGGGGCTCCTGTGGGGAAAAGGAGAGCTACCGCTGCGGCAGACTGGAAATCGACTTTGAGACCAGACAGGTGTCAGTGGAGGGGAGACCTGTGAAGCTGACGGCTCTGGAGTTCCGCCTGTTGTCCTACCTGGTGCGGAATGAGGACAGGGTGGTGACCAAACAGGAATTGTTTGAAAAGGTCTGGGAGGACAAGTTCACAGGGGACGGCACATTGAATGTGCACATCCGCAGACTGCGGGAAGCAATCGAAAAGGAACCCGGAAGCCCGGAACATATCCTCACAGTCTGGGGAGACGGGTACAGGTTCCACAGGGGATAAGCCCTGAAATTACACGCAGAGAGGCGTATAAATGAAAAAACGTACCTTTATCATCGCCCAAATATTCATCCTGGCGATTCAGCTGGGATTGCTCCTGTACTTTGCGCTGCAGGATGAGGACGGCTTTCAGGATACCGTGGCGGTAAACGAAGCGCTGCAGTCGGTGCGGGCTGACTGGGACAGGATGGAGAGCCATGAGAACCGGACAAATCTGTCCTATGTGGTTCTGGACACCGAGGGAGACGTGCTGTACCGGACAGGTGCAGGTTTCAGTGAGAGCGTCAATCGGGCGATTGCCCACAGGGACACCATACTGGACATTGAGGAAGAGGGGCTTGTGGTGGGCAGGCTGATAGTGTTCAATGACAGCTCCGGAATCCTGGAGTCCCGGAAACGGACAGTGATGGCTGCCATGGCAGTGAGCGTGCTGGTGCAGTGGAGCCTCTGTCTCTGGTATCTGCTTTATCTGAGCCGTGCCATCATCAGGCCTTTCCAGAAGCTGAAGGATTTTGCCAGGCGGGTCGCCGGGGGGAATCTGGACATTCCCCTTGCCATGGACAGGGAGAACCTGTTCGGAGCCTTTACGGAGAGCTTCGACATTATGCGGGATGAGCTGAAAAAGGCAAGGATGGCAGAAGCCAGAGCGGGCGCTGAGAAAAAGGAACTGGTGGCAAAGCTCTCCCACGATATCCGGACGCCGGTGGCCAGCATCAAGGCTGCCGCCGAAGTGGGAGCGGCTCTGGCCAGCGAAAGAAGGACGCAGGAGAATTATGGGCAAATCATCCGCAAGGCGGATCAGATAGATGCGCTTGTCTCTAATTTGTTCACAGCTACGCTGGAGGAGCTGGAGCAGCTTACCGTGGCGCCTGCGGACATGGAGAGCGGCGGACTGAAGGCCATGCTGGAAAGCGCGGACTATTTCAGCTATGCCCGGATTCCGCCCATTCCGGAATGCCTGCTGCGCGCGGACAGGCTTCGGCTGCAGCAAGTGTTCGACAATATCTTCGCCAATTCCTATAAATACGGAGGAGGTGCCCTCCAGGGGACGGGCTCTTTTCAGGAGGACAGGAAGATTGACGTGGCTCTGCGGCGGGAGAAGGGATACCTGGCCGTCTGCATCGAAGACTACGGCGGGGGCGTGAAAGAGGAGGAACTGCCCTTTCTGAAAGAAAAGTTCCGTCGCGGCAGCAATGCTGGGAATCTGGAGGGAGCGGGGCTTGGGCTCTATATCTCTGATTATTTCATGAAAGGGATGGGAGGGGAGCTCCTGGTGGAGAATGGGGAGAATGGCCTGAGAGTGACAGTCGTCATTCTCCTTAGCAAATGAGCCGAATATGTCTGAAATAAGCCTGAAAACAAGGAAGCCAACCTCAGAACGGATCTTCTGTCAGGCATTTGCCCATCTCAATCTTGTGTTCAGATATTTTTCCTTGAATTCGTTCTATCACTTTTTCATAGTCCCTGAGTTCATAAACCGACATATCAATTCCTCCCAATTCCTGTTTATCACTGACTCCATTATACACTATCCCATTGAAAAAGTATAGCTGGGTTTCGGAAAACGCTGGCGGACAAGGGATGCTTGTATACGGATATAGCCATGGAAATCACATATACCCTGACAGAGGCGCCATGGCAGGGAATCACAGCAGGTAAACCGTAAGTTAAGGCAGGTTACTGTTTTGAGTATGTTTTTTTGGCGGAGGTTTTGCTATAATAGAATTAACTTACTATTTACAGACAGTACCTCACAGGGGAAGGAGATTACATGCTTGGCATATCGTCGCAGGCGATCAGCAAATGGGAAAACGGCATATGAAACCTTTGTGGCAGACAGTACGCTCTGGAAGGGGAACGAAAGGAGAGGCTTATCAATGAATTTTCAGGAATTAGCAGTGAAACGGTATTCTGTGCGTCATTTCAGGCAAACACCGATTCCCAAGGCGGTCATAGATCAGATTCTCATGGCGGGAAATGCTGCGCCCACCGCCCACAATAACCAGTCCCAGAAAGTTATCGTGGTCCACTCCCCGGAGGGGCTTGAAACATTAAAAAAATGTACCGAGTGCCATTATCATGCACCGATGGCATTTATAGTCTGCTATGATAAGGAAAAATGCTGGGAACGTGGTTATGATCATAAACACAGCGGCGATATCGACGCAAGAATAGTCGCCACCCACATGATGCTGGAGGCGGCAGACTTAGGCATCGGTTCTACGTGGATCATGTATTTTATCCCGGAAGCAGTTCGGGTTGAATTTGGACTGCCTGACAATGTGGAACCGGTTGCAATCTTAATCATGGGTTATCCGGATGCGGAACCTTCAAAAGATCACTTAAAGAGGCGCAGTTTGGAAGAATATGTATCCTATAGATAAGCTGTAGCGCCATGAGGGAAGGAGACTAAAAAGTTGAAGAAGTTCAAAGATTATTTTACCTGTGTCCCCACATTAGAGACAGAACGTTTTTGGTTGGGCCCGTTTGCAAGGGAAGATATGGATGCCTATTTTGATATTTTAAGAGATGACAGGGTGCAGAAATATCTTGGCGGCGGGGTACCCCTCTTTGACAGGGAACCCCATATTACGAACTGGTTGCATAATATCAACGACCGTCTCTTAAAAAGAGGACTTGTTTTTACATGGTGTGTGAAGGAAAAGGCCAGTGGCAGCGTGGTCGGCAGGGTTGACCTGGGAGGATTTGTGAAGAAGACGATGGCAGAAATTGCGTATCACTACGCATATGACTGTTGGGGAAGGGGCGCTGCCAGCGAGGTGGCTGCAAAGGTAACGGATTTCGGGTTAAACGAGCTTGGGCTGCGGAGGATACAGGGACTTGTCCGTGTAGAGAACGGCGCGTCCATACGGGTACTTGAGAAAAATGGTTATCTGCGGGAGGGTACGCTCCATTATTATCCCTTTGGACGAGAGTTTCATGATGCTGTAATGCTTGCAATCGTGAAACAGGCGGATGCGGCGGAGGGCGGTTCGTGAAGAGTGCCTGTGTGAATCTGGATGGAAGGATTGAGGTTTGGTGGAATTTTGAGGATGAAAAGGAGTGAAGGGCGTGGCACCTGGACGGAAATGTCCGGGTGCCAGAATTTTTAATTTATTTAAGGTACATTTAAGGATTCGGTAAAGACATTTAAGGATTGAAATGGGAAAATGGAACCTGTAAAGGCCGCATACGCGGAAACGAAACGGAGGTACTGATATATGAAGAAAGTTCTGCTGAAAACCGAGGGCCTGAGTAAATCCTTTTCAAACGGCGGCGTGCTGCAGCATGTGCTGAAGAACATCGACCTGGAGCTCTATGAGGGCGACTTCACTGTCATCATGGGAGCCAGCGGCGCTGGGAAATCCACGCTTTTATACGCCCTCTCCGGGATGGATACGCCCACCCTGGGCACGATTACCTGCGGGGAGGAGGTCATATCCGATTACAGTTCCGATGAGCTGGCTGTCTTCCGTCGCAGAGCCTGCGGCTTCGTGTTCCAGCAGATCTACCTGATCGACGGCATGAGCGTCATGGACAATGTGCTGGCAGCGGGGCTTCTGGTGAACCGGGACAGAAAGGAAGTGCTGGCCCGGGCGAAGGAGCTGCTGAAGGCGGTGGACATCCGGGAAGAATCCTGGGGGAAATTCCCCACCCAGCTTTCAGGGGGAGAGGCCCAGCGGGTGGGCATCGTCCGCGCCCTGATCAATTCCCCCCGAATCGTCTTTGCCGACGAGCCCACGGGAGCCCTGAATTCCAAGACCGGCCTGGACGTCC
>OFFT01001433.1_pt1 | contig 14318 bp, 13 predicted proteins | sample 1521581 | NCBI WGS metagenome assembly OFFT01 (sample SAMEA3504084, study PRJEB24116) | mouse gut metagenome | biome: mouse gut; feature: mouse-associated habitat; material: faeces | place: Denmark | collected 2011
CTGTCAGCGACCAGCTCTACGGCGTCCCCGCCGTGGGCACCATGGCCCACTCCTGGGTCCAGATGTTCGACACCCAGTATGAGGCCTTCAAGACCTACTGCGAGATCTACCCCACCAACGCCGTGCTGCTGGTGGACACCTACAACACCCTCAAAAGCGGCGTGCCCGACGCCATCCGGGCCTTCAACGAGGTGCTCAAGCCCCGGGGAATCACCAAGTGCGGCATCCGCCTGGACTCCGGCGACATCGCCTACCTCACCAAGGAGGCCCGGAAGATGCTGGACGAGGCGGGCTGGCAGAGCTGCACCATCTCCGCGTCCAACGCCCTGGACGAGAACCTCATCACGGACCTGCTCCTCCAGGGGGCCAGGATCGACTGCTTCGGCGTGGGCGAGCGGCTGATTACCGCCCGCAGAGCCGGTGTTCGGCGGCGTGTACAAGCTGGTGGCCGTGGAGGACGAGGGCGGCAATATCACCCCCAAGATCAAGATCAGCGAGAACGTGGCCAAGATCACCACCCCCCACTACAAGAAGCTCTACCGCTTCTTCGGCAATGACACCGGCAAGGCCATCGCCGACTACCTCACCATCCACGACGAGACCGTGGACGACAGCCGCCCCCTGGTGATCTTTGACCCCGACGCCACCTGGAAGAAAAAGGAGGTCTATGACTTCACCGCCAAGGAGCTGCAGGTCCCCGTCTTCCAGTCCGGCCGGCTGGTCTACGACCTCCCCTCCCTGCCGGAGATCCGCAAGTACTGTCTGGAGCAGGTGGATACCCTCTGGGATGAGGTCAAGCGTTTTGACAACCCCCATAAATACTACGTGGATCTTTCCCAGAAGCTGTGGGATGTGAAGCACGGCCTGCTGGAAAAGAACGGATAAACGACCGCCGCGGCGGAAAAGGAGCGGACCGTGAAAAAACAGACGATCAAACAGACGACGGAAAGAAAGATATCCGCCTCCCTGCGCATTGCCCTGGTGCTGTTCCTGCTGGTGCTCAACATCGCCTCGGTGGTGATCCTGGCCTACTTCCTCCAGTCCCATGCCTTCATCTTTTTCGCCCTGCTGGAGCTCGTCGCCATCGGCGTGGCGGTGAATATCCAGTCCAGCGCCTCCAGCGGAAGCTACAAGCTGGCCTGGACGATGCTGGTGGTGGCCCTGCCGGTTGCGGGCATGGTGCTGTACGTCCTCTGGGGCGGCAACGTCCAGGGCAAACGGCTGAACCTGCTGCCCATCCGGCCCCCCGCCGGACGGACGGCGGAGTTAAAACGCTCCGAGCTCTCCCAGGAGCGGCTGGGGACGGCGCTGCCCAACTGGCAGAGAGCCTCCCGGCTGCTGAGCCGGAGGGGGTTCCTGCTCTATCGGGACACCGCCGCCGTCTACTTCCCCACCGGCGCGGACTTCTTCAACGACGCCATCGCCAGGATGGAAAAGGCGGAGCGGTTTATCTTCCTGGAATACTTCATTCTGGCGGAGGGAAAGCTCTGGGACGCGATTCTGGCCGTCCTCATCGACCGGGCCAGGCGGGGGGTGGAGGTCAAGATCATCTTCGACGACTTCGGCAACATCACCCGGATGCGGGGCGAGACCATCGAGGCCATGCGCGCGGAGGGGATGGAGGTCTGCATCTTCAACCCCGTCCACCAGTATGTGAACCGCCTCTACTTCAACTACCGGGACCACCGGAAGATCCTGTGCGTGGACGGGCAGTACGCCTACACCGGCGGCGTCAACGTGGCGGACGAGTACGTGGGGCTGCTGGCCCGCTTCGGGGAGTGGAAGGACGGCGGCGTGCTGCTGGACGGCCCCGGGGCCTGGGGGCTCACCGCCCAGTTCATCCACATGTGGGAAATGCTGGGGGAGCGGGTCCACAGCGAGCACGACTACTACCGCCCCCTGGAGAGCCGGGAGGCGGCGGGGCTCTGCCAGCCCTTCAACGACGGGCCTATGAACAATCCGGACAACCCGGCGGAGGATATGTACCTGCAGTGCATCGCCAACGCCCACGACTTCATCATGGACACCCCCGGGGGCTACGACACCGTGATCGGCGACCGCGGCTGCCGTCTTTCGGGAGGCCAGCGCCAGCGCATCAGCATTGCCCGCGCCATCCTCAAGGACCCCGCGATTCTGATTCTTGACGAGGCCACCTCGGCTCTCGACACCGAAAGCGAGCGTCTCGTGCAGGAGGCTCTGGAGAAACTCATGCGGGGACGCACCACCATAGTCATCGCACACCGGCTCTCCACCATCACCAACGCCGACCGCATCTGCGTCCTCAAGGAGGGGGCTATAGTTGAGGAAGGCACCCACGACCAGCTCATAGCACGGGGAGGACTCTACAGGCACCTCGTCGACATGCAGCAGGTTTAGAAATCATTTGATCACACATCCGCAATCCGATTATTATGAAAAATATAGCGATTTTCACATCAGGCAACGGCGCCAAGGGCGCGGAACTCGTCAGAATCTTCAACAGCGGCGAACGCTTCCGCGTGGTGCTTGCCGTGAGCGACAGCGTGGAGACGCCTCCTGCCGCGGAGTACGCGCAAAGCGGCGTGGAATGCGTCATCCGCCACGAAGGTATCCGCGAGGAAGGCTCCGCGGAGATTCTCGATATATTGAGAAACCACAAGGTCGACATCATCCTCCTCGACGGTCTCTCCGGCGCACTCCCGGAGAGTCTGGCCGCCGCTTACCCTGATGCCGTCCTCAGTCTTGACGGATGCGGCGCGATGGCCGCGGCCCGCATGGTGATGGATCGGTTCCCTGAAGATGACAGGTACGCCGCCGAACGGAGATGGGCCGACACGCTCGGCCTGAAGTTCGACCCGTCGGCCGTCACTCCTCCTCCCGTTCCCCACCCTTCTCCCGAGCCCCCGGCCTTCCCGACGGACGAAACGCCGAAGCCCCCGGCAACCGCACGGCCTGTGCGGCAGCCCGTGCGCCCTGCTCCGGCTCCTTACGAAAAGCGGGAACCCATGCCCCCTACATATATGCTCTGGGCCATACTCTCGACTCTATGCTGCTGTTTACCGGCCGGGATCGTGGCTCTCTTCTTCAGCATGTCGGTCAGTTCCAGATATTATGCGGGCGACATAGAGCGGGCCCGGCGCAACTCACGCATGACCGAAATCTGGATCATCGCGTCGGTGGTGCTCGGACTTATCGGAGGAGCCCTTTATTTCCCTCTCATGCTGATACTCTGATCCGATGGAGCGTGGAGACGGAAGGAGGCGGCCCGGAAAACACGTCAGGATATTGCTGTGGGCCGGCGGTCTTGTCGCCGTGGCCGTCGCGTTCGCGCTTTATTTCACGTTCGACCCCGGAAGAGAGATATTGGCACCAAAGTGCCCGCTGCTGATGGCCACCGGTCTGAAATGTCCCGGTTGCGGCAGCCAGCGGATGCTTCATGCCCTTCTTCACGGCGACATTGCCTCCGCATGGAGATTCAATGCCCTGTTGTTCCTTCTTGTGCCATTCCTGATTGCGCTCGGCGTGGCGTCGGCAGGACGGAAGAGATGGCCGGCATTCTACCGCCGCATCAACTCCATTCCCGTGATTGTGGCGGTAACGGCGGTCATAATCGGATGGTTTGTATTAAGGAATTTCATTCTGCCGGATTTATAAGAGACTGCCGGATTATTTATCTCGAATTTATGAACGTAAGCCCCGAAACTCCCGTATTCATCATAGGCTACATGGCCTGCGGCAAGACCACATTCGGCCGCGCGCTCGCCCGCGCCATGGACAGGGAATTCATCGACCTCGATTTCTACATCGAGCAGCGGTTCCGGCTCAGTATCCGCGACATTTTCTCCAGAAAGGGGGAGGATGAATTCCGCCGGATGGAAGCGGCCATGCTCCGCGAGGCGGGTGAATTCAGCAATGTGGTGGTGGCTTGCGGAGGTGGCACTCCCTGCCACGCCTCCAACATGGACTATATGCTTGGCCGCGGGCTGACGGTCTGGCTTCAGGCGTCGGAGGAGCGGACGGTCGCCCGTCTGACAGCCAACAACGCGCGGCGCCCGCTGATGGCCGGTAAAAGCGAGGACGAGATCCGCGCCGCAGTGCGCGAAGGACTCGCCGCGCGCCTTCCCCACTACGAACGCGCCCACATCATCTTCTCCGGCGAAGAACTCGAAGACCGCCGCCAGATCTCCCGCACCGTCTCCGCTTTCCTCTCCCTTCCCTGAGAGCCTCCACCCAGTCCTTCAATTAATCCTCCGGTTGTCGCGGCATGTCTTATCATGGCTGCGACCCACTTCCCCCCCACTTTTCTCCGGCCCCGAACTCTACATCGAAATAGTCACCGAAGATGGCACTCCCCGCATCGGTGACATCCCCGTAGAGTGAGGTGGCCGGAGCCTCTCTCCGCCGCCAATCCGACAGAGTCGATATATGTTCGCCTCTGAAAAATCCGTATTTTCCAAAGCATATTCCCGAAATACGGAGTTACCCATCAAATTGCCATATTGTTGATAAAATCGAGACAATATAAACAAACTATCTGTTTTTAACATTAATTAACATTAACATATTGTATATTTTACATTCTTTTATTAACTTTGGCATTATTTAAAAATTACAATCAAGTTTGAATTTATTTTTGTGGGTCTATGTCATAGCCCACGATGTATATAGAGAGGCAGCTGTCCTCTTCTCTGCGCGAAGCCGCCGGCGCACAAATAAGGTGGCAAAATCCAATAAATCCATGTTAAAGAAACAGACAGTACATCTTAAAACACATCAACCTCTCTTCTGAAAAAATTCACAGATTATCAATAAAAACACAAGTATATGAACAACAAAATGTCTATCAGGGAGTTTGCTGAAGGCCTTCTTGACAAGAACCTGCCAGTTGAAGAGCAATCTGTAATCTGTTCTTCCGATGTCAATCTAATTGGCGGAGACAACGCCGGTTGCACCAATGAAGGTAGCGGCTGCGTGGGTACAAATGACAGAATGTAAGCACAGTCTGCTCGGTATCAACCAATGGAGGTTGCACCAACAAGGATCTGAACGATTTGAAAACCTGTCTTCCGGTCGGACCCAAACCCGACCCCACCTGACAAGAAGTGACGGAAATGAAATAAACCAATTTCCGTAATGACCGCCAAGTGTGCTGCCAAGCAGCGCATGCTTTGCAGCACACTCATATAAATATCAAGAATAATGAAACTTAGCATATATAATTCATATATCTCTCTTGGTGAAGGAATTTCTTTTGTCTATAACGCGTTTTCAAACAAGACTGTGATATTTCATCGGGAAATGCCTGACGATAGAAGTGACCTGCTTTCGCTTCCAACAGAATCCACGCTGTTTACAAACCTCGTCGATTCGGGATGCATAGTCGACGATTTCGAGGATGAGCTTCAGAAACTGAAAGACGCCATACTTGAAACAGACAAAAATGCCTCATCCTATACATTGATAGTAAATCCGACATTGAACTGCAATTTCAAATGCTGGTACTGCTATGAGAGCCATTTTTCAAATTCAATGATGTCCGATGAAACAATGGATGCTCTCATTACGTTCACAGGTAATCTCGTAAAAAGCGACAACGAATTGAAGAACTTCAATCTGTCGTTTTTCGGAGGAGAACCATTCATAGGGTATTCCAAAGTCGTAAAAAAACTATTGCCGCAAATCAGTGGGATCTGTCGTCAAAAGGATGTGCATTTTTCTACCCATTTCACAACCAACGGATACCTTATAGATGAAGACAAGGCCGAATTCCTCAAGGATTATGACTGTTCTTTTCAGATTACCCTCGACGGACACAGACAGCAACATGACAACACGAGGACACCCCAGAATGGGAAGGAAGTTACGATCAAATACTCAGGAACATAAGGCTATTGGTATCTAAAGGCATGCATGTGCTTGTGCGCATCAACTGTACAAGCGGTAATATTGACAGCATTCAAGGCATCCTCGAAGATTTCGATATGTTTCCTGAAAATTGCAAAAAACGGATAAGTTTCGATTTTCAGAGAGTATGGCAGGATTCCAACAATGATCCCGACGGGTTGCATGGAAGGGAGTTCAGCGACAAAATCTATATCATGTCGGAGCGTTTCATAAATAAAGGATTCGCCACTTCATCGGTGCTGTTTATGAAAGGCTTCAGAAATTCCTGCTATGCCGACAAGATCAACCAGATGACGGTGAACTATGACGGGGGCGTGTACAAATGTACGGCGCGGGACTTCAACGAAAAGAACAGACTCGGCCAGTTATGTGATGACGGAACCGTATTGTGGGACAAGATGCATCCCGGCAAAAGATATGAATCCAAATTCTCCGATCCCAGCTGTCACCGATGCAGAATCGCGCCATTATGTGGCGGAGGATGCTCACAGATGTCACTTGACAGACCTCATTCCGGAAGTTGTCCAATGGGTTATTCTGAATCGATAAAGGACGACATGGTGCTCTCCAGATTCAGATATATACATATCGACCTCCCAAGACACCTGAAAATCTGAACCTAAAATCAACGACCACATTTTATCACACAGCCTATGAAACTTAGATTGATACCGTTAATTGCATTTGCGATTCTTCTGATGGCGGAAGCCAGTGCGGGTGCAGCGACACAAATTGCGGACACGACCGCATCTAAGAAGAGCAAGAATGCCCAGGAGAATAAGGCGCAGGACCTGCAGGAGCTCGTAGTGGAGGGAGACCTCAGCTCGGCCAGTGTACGGGGAGCCACCTATATACCCACGACAAGACAGAAACGCGCGGCCCAGTCCGCCGGCGACCTGTTGCTGAGGATGGCGGTACCCCAGGTCAACGTCGACCCTCTGAGCTTGGCCATAACATCCGCCACCGGGAGCAGCCTTCAGCTGTTCATCGACCATATACCAGCCCGTCCCGAAGACCTCGCCGGACTCAAGACCACCGATGTGGTGAAGGTGGAATATCTCGAGCATCCCACGGATTCCCGTTTCATGGGGGCGGAATCGGTGATAAATTTCGTGATGAAGAAATATGAGTTCGGAGGATACACCAAACTCAGTGCCGGAGAGTATCTGCTTATCGGCTACCAGGGGGACGAGTCGCTGTATTCTAAATTCTCTTACAAGAGAATGACATACGACCTATACGCGGGGGTCACGAACTACAGGAAGTTTCACGGAGGCTCTTCACAAAGCGAGACATTCCGAATTACCGACGCGCAAGGATCCCTGACCACCATAACACGCAGGAGCGACCAGACACGCTACCGCTACTTCTCGGACCGCTGGCCGGTCACATTCCGCGCCACATATCAGGATGACAAGGTGACATTCATCACACATGCGGCATATACCCGGTATCTGATGCCGGTCAACATCTCAGAGGGAATCATCTATCCGGAATCCGGAGAAGGCTCTCCCGCGAAAATGGAATACGCCAGAAACGCTGACAGCAGATCGAACCTGCTGGACTACAACGTGAACCTCAACGCGGACCTGACGCGAGGGTTCTCGCTGAACGCATACGCCACCTTAGGCTATTCGAATATCTCCGCATCATCGCTCTACGGCAATTCAGAATCGCTGCGCATAGACAATTCCTATCGAGAAAACAACCTTAAAGGCATTGCGTTCCTGACTATTTCAAAAAATTTCTCTACCGGACACAGCATCGATCTTTTTACCACCTGGTCGGGATACTTCGACAGAGTCCGTTACGTGGCCGGAGACGTGACCGATTACGACAGGAACAGTCTCGAGGCCCAGATGTCATATTCATATTTCACACGTAAATGGAGGTTCAGCGCGACAGGAGGCGTGAGCCATGCAATCCATCTGACTAACGGTACAAGGAATACCAATACGTATCCCTACGCGAAACTCAACGCGACCTTTTCGGGAGACAGCCGCCATCTGGTCATGGCCCAGCTCCGGTATTCCCCGCAGAATCTACCTGCCAATGCGGAGAGTGCCTCGGTAATCCGGCAGAACGAGTACATTTATATCGGGGGCAACCCGTCGCTGCAGCGCGGGCATTTCTTCGACGCGTCCCTCATGTATTTCGGGACGCCCGCGAAATGGCTGCGCGTGACCGCTACACTCGCCACCGACCAGTGCCGGAACACGGCCATGCAGTATTACCTCCCGTACACCGGCCCTGACAACACTCCGGGACTCCTGCGGACATACGTCTCCGACGGTTACCAGCAGGCTTACAGGGCATCGGTAGACCTCACGGCCCTCCTATTCAGGAACAGCCTTATACTCAGGGCCGGCGGCGGATACTCATTCTGGATGAACACCGGAATGTCAAGGAAGGCGGAAAACGGTTATCACTCTTCTTTCTCGGCGATGTGGTATTCCGGCGACTTTTCGGTCGGTGTCGGCGGAACGACGCCGGCGAGATCGGTCGAGACGTTCGGCAAAGGAGTGGTAATCCACCGCAACGGGGGATACTGGCTGCAGGGAGCCTGGGGCAACGGCAAGGCTCAGGTCAGCCTCGCTCTGGGCAACATCACCTCGTGGGACTGGGAATATGAGCGGAGGCATTACTCCTCACCTTACTACGACTACAATTCCACTGTCTACAATGACAACGGCCACGCATGGCTGCGGATTTCGGCGACATTCACGATAGGCTACGGCAAAGAACTCAGGCGCGGAAATGAAGTCGGCTCCAAAGGTGAAGTGGACAAAGGCGCGCTCGAAGTGGACTGAGAATCAAACTATACCAGCCGTGAACAGAATAAAATCATATCAACAGTTGGAGCATTCGGACTGCGGAGCCACCTGTGTGAGAATCGTGGCCCGATACTTCGGAAAGGATATCGCCCCGGCATATCTGCGCAGTCTCTGCGATTCAAACAGACTGGGCGTGTCGGTAAAAGATGTGGCCGGCATGTTCAGTTCAATCCATTGCGACAATGTTGTGCTTAAAATAGGTCTTGACAAAGCAGACGAAATGCCGTTGCCGGCTGTGCTATACTGGGACGAATGCCACTTCGTGGTGCTGTATCGGGTCCGGAAAGGCCGGTATTACATTGTGGATCCGGCGCGTGGAAAAATGAAAGTCTCGGAAGAGCGGATGAGGGACCTCTGGCTTGATGATAGCGGCAAAGGTATCTGCATACTTGCCGAACCAACGGATTCGTTCAACGAGGATAAGTTCCCCCGGCCAGATACGCACCACAGGCTGAGCACTCTTGCGGCCAAGGCCTTTTCCGGCAATAGGTGCGCATTCTCAATGTCCATCATACTCACTGTACTCATGCTGTGTGCGGAGATAGCCGTTCCGTTCATGTTTCAGACCACTGTCGACAGAGGAATAGCCGATAAGGACATAGGTCTTATATGGATTCTTGTGGCGGGACAATTTGCTATTTTTATAGGTAATTTCGTGTCGGGGACGATCGTGGAGTTTATAATGACCAGGCTCGGCCTTGATATGAGCATAAATATGCTCAGTGAATATCTGACAAAACTCGTACGGCTTCCACTATCGTTCTTCGAACGCAAGACACCTTCTGACCTGATTAGAAAAACTGAAGACCAAAACCGTATAAAGAACTTTCTGGTCAGTTTCCCCGGCTCGATGTTTCTCACCTCGATAACGCTTCTGGTTTTCTCCGGACTTCTCATCTGGCTCAGCCCTCTGATATTTCTGCTTGTAGTGTTTTTCACCGGAATCGGAATGATATGGAATGTCTCGTTTCTCAGGAAACGCAGGGAGATTGACTATTCCTATTTTTCGGCATCTTCCGAGAATGCAAATAATCTTTATGAGCTCGTATACGGCATGCCGGAGATTCGCGCGAATAACGCACAGAATATACGGGTGGCGGTATGGGAAAAGGTACAACGGAAGATTAACCGGTTGTCTCTGGAAGGACTGCGTCTGAAAATAGTCATGGATGGAGGAGCTGACATTGTCAACCGCATCCGGGATGTGATGGTTCTCGGAATATGCGCCTCGCTCGTGGTAACCGGTGAAATGTCCATAGGTCTGATGATGACAATCAGCTATATCGAAGGACGGATCGCAGGACCCTTTACAAGTCTGGTAAATTCTTTCAAAACCGTCCAGGACGCATCGATGTCTATGGATCGGGTCGAAGAAATCATGCGGGAAGAGGAGGTATGCAATGAGAATTCCAAGCCTCCGGCTGATTGTTCCGTAGAGCTGAGGGATGTCTGGTTCAAATATGCGGGAAGTACGTCTCCATTTGTCCTCAAGGGTATTTCCACAGAAATCCCGCAGGGGAAGGTTACGGCTGTCGTCGGCGAGAGCGGAAGCGGAAAGTCGACACTTGCAAAGATTCTGCTCGGTCTGTATGAACCATTTGCCGGGAGTTTGATGCTCGGAGGCATAGACAGTGCCACAGCCGACATGGAGCAGTGGATGAAGCGTTGCGCGGTCGTGATGCAGGAAGGAATGGTCTACTCGGGAAGTATTATCTCGAATATAGCACTTTCAGATGAAAAACCTGACAAGGAACGCTGTCATCTCGCTTTGAAGACTGCATGCCTTGACGATTTTGTCAATTCTCTGCCTATGGGTCTTGATACCCGCTTAGGCAACACCGGCATAAGCCTGAGCGGCGGTCAGAAACAGAGACTGCTCATAGCGAGAGCCATATACCGGAATCCGGAGATGCTTGTCCTTGATGAAGCCACCTCATCTCTTGATGCGGCCACTGAAGCCAGAGTCATGGAGAATATTTATGATTTTTCCAAAGGAAAGACGGTTGTTGTGGTCGCGCACAGGCTGTCTACAATCAGGAACGCTGACAAAATCATATTTATAAAGGACGGCCAATGTTCAGAGTCGGGTTCCCATGATGAATTGATAGGCATGCGCTCCGATTACTACACACTCGTGGAGCACCAGCTATAGATTAATATGACAGAGTATACGAAATGTCCAAAAAGTTGACTTTTGCATACCGATTATCAACGCGTTATCAGGCAAATGTCCAATACGTAAATTTGCACGGTTACGCGCTTTGCCATATTTTTGCATTCGGAAACCTAATCAAAAAACATCAGATCATGATAACAAAAAAACTGCTTCAGGACTGCAGTTTTCGCACTGCTCCTGTTTTCCGTACAAACCGTAAGTTTTGCCGGCACCGGAGGCAACACACCCCCGCCCCCCGACAAAGATCTGCTTAAACCGATCGGCCCGGTAAAACCGTACCACAAGAATCGGCCTAAAGCTCCCGGCATCTATGATGTCTACGCATGGACTGAAGCCGGGACCCTCACGGTACAGTTCGTGCGCCCTGCGGGCACGTGCGAAATGACCGTCACCTCTGACTACGACCCAATCGGTCAGACATACACTTTCTCTTCAGAGATGTATTTTTCCACAACCGTTGACACCTCCGGCCCCGAACTCTACATCGAAATAGGCACCGAAGATGGCACCACCTACATTGGTGACATACCCGTAGAGTGAGGTGGCCGGAGCCTCTCTCCGCCGCGAATCCGACAAAGTTGGTGCAATGTATGTTCGCCTCTGAAAAATCCGGATTTTCCAAGCCTCATACCCGAAATACGGAGTTGCCCCTCTGTCTGCCATATTGTTTACCACAATTGACATTTAGTAATTAAAATACTTGTTTTAACAATAATTAACATTAATATATTTTGTATTTTAAATTATTTTGTTAATTTTGGCATAATTTCTCAACATTACAAGTGGGTTGATTCTACGACAAGAGGGAATGTCTCGGCTTGCGATATATCGATATATAGAGAGACAGCTGCTATTTCCTCTGCGCGAAACCGCCGACGCATAAACTGGCATAACTAAAAATTCTTTACACGAAACAGAAATAAATAATAACGACTCATCAACTTCTCTCCATGTGATATAAATAATAGATAACCTACAATCCAACAACATGAAACAACTAATTATCGCAGTACTTGCCATACTGACAATGGTGTCATGCACGGACGAGATACTCCCGGTTCAGAATGAACCACCCGAAACGAAACGTTCAACAAAGGACTATTCCATCTCCCCTGAAAAAGCATTGGCCAACCTCAATGAATTTCTGGAAGGAGACGAGGAGCTCACGCGAAGCAAGGGAGAAGTTTCCGTCAAGGAAATATATCCTGTGAAATATTCAACAGTGGCCACCCGCTCCGAACAAAAAGAAACCGGATGCGAAAATCTGATTTATGTGGCCAATTTCGAGGACAACGCGGGATACGCGGTACTCGCCGCCGACGAGCGAATCCCGGACAAAGTCATAGCCATAACCGAGGAAGGCAACATGGACCAAGGCATAGTGAACAAAATAGCATCATCCATGAATCCGGAAAGAGTTATATTCTCAGGATATCCTACCACTGGTCCCGGATTCTTTACAAAGCCAGAATATGGCGATGAACTTTTTATGAATCCAAATACAGTGGATTTATATGATACCTTCGCAAAAGACACATACGTTGGGAATTTTGATCCCACGCTGCCGGAAGACTCCGGAACTCGTTCACCGGATAATTCAACGAACAGCATAGACCCGGCTACGGAAGTCGCAGGCACCCTATGCATGCAATATGCCGCACGGAATATAGTCGAACTTGACACCACACTGGCACTTCCATTTCCCGGGAATCCTCCATTATCAGGAGCTGAGCCGGGAACCTACGTGACAACCGGCTCCTGGAGTGTTAAAGAATCCAGATCCCCGTTATTATCAAGGTATCGATATTGGAATCAGCATGCTCCTTTCAACAATCTTTGCCCGACAAAAAGACATTTTCCTTTCTTTTGGAGATCAAGAACAGCACCTGCAGGATGTTTTAATCTCGCGATAGCCAAGCTTCTTGCCTATTTTAAATTCCCGGCTTCATATACTCACGAAGGCTATACTGTAGACTGGAATGTCTTGAATTCTTATATAGTATTTCGCGATGACATGCCGGCGAATGCAAAAAATTCTGCGGCTCATCTTCTCAGAGGTATCGGAGAAGGCGCCAGAAGTCTATATTTCTACAGCGGCACCTTCACCTTTCCTACAAGAGCGACAACGTATATGAAAAATCTCGGTTTCAGATATGCCAGTCATTTCTCTTACAATTGGGCTGGAGTATACAATCTCATTAATGACGGAAAACCGTTAATAATATACGCATGTCCGGGCATAATTATAACGAAAAGTCATTGCTGGAATATTGACGGGTATAAGATAAAGCAACGAAGTGTGAATACGACTGTCATTGATGATAATCTTCGTGTGATAAGTAACAATACGGAAACGCAGGAATGCAAGATGACACATTGCGACTTCGGATGGGGAGCCAAAGCCAATGGTTATTATGTTTCCGGGGTTTTTGAGACAGGAGGAGAAGATGCCGAACTAGACTATGGAGTAGGCAACGTATCATCTGCGACAAACTTCAATGCGTTTGTACATCTTATTTCATATCCGAAACCAAATTGAAGTCTTATGAGAACAATAACATTAGCCATGGCCGGCGTGCTCTCCATGCCGCTGTTCATAGGCAGCTGTTTCGAACGTAACCAGCACCAATATCCGGAGAAGGTGGTGTTGCCGTCTGAAGGCGGAACCGTAACTGTCAGAGGAGGCACGACACTGGGTCTGGTTGATTTGTACGAAAACGGGGAATGGGTTGGCATGAAAGAAGTGATAGGCGACACTTTCTACACATATCACGACTGGCTGACCGTAAAGACACCCATGAATGCACCTGAGGTCATTTTTTCCGCCAAGCCGCTTGAAGAAGGGAGACGCCGCATGACAGTCATAAGTTTTATTGGCTATGACGAGCTGGAAATCGAAGTGATTCAGCAGTAAGTTACTGTCGGCCGTCCCGATGCTCCGCATCGGGACTCCTTAGCCTTACGACACGGACTGCAACAGCATGACACAACCTCCGAGGTCGGGCGCGGCCTATCTCTGTGGACTCGCTGAGCGAAGCGACAGCAAACTTTGCATCATAAGGAGATTTCAAGGCAAGTCTGCTATTCAGGAACTGGTTTGACGAATACAAAATCTGTTCAGACTTTGATTCGGCGAGATATTCATCTCATGGCTGGAACTGGAGCAACGGCCTCGCGAGGTCGATCAATCTTACTCTTTCGTACACCATCCCGTACGGCAAGAAGGCGAATCACAACAACGAGATCCAGACTTCCACCGGCACAAACAGCACTATCCTGAAATAAATCCGGATTCTCCAAGCCACATACCCGAAATACGGAGTTGCCCCTCTGTCTGCCATGTTGTTTACCACAATTGACATTTAGTAATTAGGGTGTTCAGTTCTATGTTCCAAAATTAACTCGCATTATTGAGAGTCTTGGAG
>OFFT01001437.1_pt1 | contig 14296 bp, 10 predicted proteins | sample 1521581 | NCBI WGS metagenome assembly OFFT01 (sample SAMEA3504084, study PRJEB24116) | mouse gut metagenome | biome: mouse gut; feature: mouse-associated habitat; material: faeces | place: Denmark | collected 2011
TTCGGATGCAAAAGAAACGCTGGAAGACTACGAAGCGCAGATTGCTAAAATGAAAGCATACGAAGAAGAGCTGGAACGCAAAAAAATCGAAGAAGCGAAAAAGCGGGCGGCGGCGCAGAAAGCCGCAGAACAGCAGAAAAAAGAAGGCGGCGGATCCGGCAGCCCCGCGCCAAGCGGCGGCGGAACGGTGACGTCAAATGCAAGCGATCTGGCAATGCTTGCCGCATTGGTGGAATGCGAGGCAGGCGGAGAAAGTTATGAAGGACAGCTTGCCGTAGCCAGCGTTGTGGTCAACAGAGTCAAAAGCGGCAGTTTTCCCAATACGATTTCCGGCGTCATCTATCAGGGCGGGCAGTTTTCGCCGGTAGCCAGCGGACGTTTTGCCGTTGTTTTGGCAAAAGGAGCAAACGGCAGCTGTACAAAGGCGGCGGGTGCGGCGTTATCCGGCAATACGAATATCAATGCGCTGTTTTTTTGCCGGGCATCTTCGGGCGTGGAAGGCACGGTGATCGGGAATCATGTGTTTTATTGATGCACAGGAAAGTTATTTCAGCCGCAAGAGTTTACCGGCGGAAAAGAGGCGGAGAAATTTATGGCGGGCAATAAGATTTTGATTGTAGAAGACGATCCTGCAATTGCGCGGGCAGAAAAAGAGCATTTGGAAAAGTGGGATTTTTTTGTGCAATGTGTAGAAGATTTTAAGCAGGTCATGTCGTATGTGACAGATTATCAGCCGGATTTGATTCTTTTGGACCTGAAACTTCCCTATTATAATGGTTTTTACTGGTGCAGTGAGATTCGGAAATGTTCGAGCGTTCCGATCGTCTTTGTCTCTTCCGCGAATGACGATATGAATATCGTGACGGCAATGGATATGGGCGGGGACGATTTTATTGCAAAGCCGTTTTCGCTTTCCGTATTGACCGCGAAAATCCATGCGGTTCTTAGGCGGGCGCAAAGTTTGGCGGGATCGGTCAATCTGTTGGAGCATAAGGGCGTGCGTCTGAATTTAGCGGATGCAAGGGTCTGGTATCAGGGACAGTCGGCGGAGCTTACCAAAAACGAATTTAAAATCCTTGCCCTTTTGATGGAACAAGCGGGAACTATGGTGGCGAGAGACGCGATTATGATGAATCTTTGGGAAAGCGAGAGTTTCATCGACGACAATACGCTGACGGTAAACGTGACGAGGATTCGTAAAAAATTAAAGGAAATTGGGGTTACGGATTTTATTCTGACAAAAAAAGGAATCGGGTATCTGGTATGATACGTCTATATTTCAAACAAAAAAGGAAAAGAGTCGTTTTGGATCTGGTCTTTGCAGGGATTTTTGCGCTTTGCTTTTACCTGACGGGAGCAGACCTTCTCCTGCTCTGGTATCCGGCGTCATTGTGTTTGTTTTTTGAATTTTTGTTTGGATTTTTTGATTTCCTGAAGTTTCAAGAAAAGCATGAGCGTTTGCTTATGCTTTGTCTCTATCCAAAAGAAGCGGCAGAATTTCTCCCGGATACAAACGATGCGATCGAAGAAGATTATAAAAACCTGGTAAGGGCGTTTGCCGATATCTACCGGACCGAGAGAAAAGCAAATGAAAAAAAGACAGAGAGCGCCATGGAATATATGACTTTATGGACGCATCAGATCAAAACGCCGATTACTGCCATGCAGCTTCTTCTGCAGGAGCCGGATGAAACAATGATTTCGGACAGAAAGCGCAGAGAACTTTTGGATCAGCTGTTTGAAATCGAACAGTATGTGGATATGGTGTTGCAGTACACGCGGCTGGATACGATGACTTCGGATTTTCTGTTTCAGGAATATCGGCTGTTTGATCTTGTGAAACAGGCAGTGAAATATTTTGCACGGACATTTATATCCAAAAAGCTTTCCCTGGATATGAAAGAGACGGATACCGTTGTGGTAACGGACGGGAAATGGCTTTTATTTGTAATCAAACAATTGTTGTCAAATGCTTTAAAATATACGGATCGCGGCGTTATATCCGTTTTTATGCATCCGGATCATGCGCAGACGCTTGTGATCAAAGATACGGGGATCGGCATAGCGGCGGAAGATCTGCCGAGAATTTATGAAAGAGGATTCACCGGCGAAAACGGCAGGATGCAGAAAAAATCCACCGGGATCGGGCTGTATCTGTCAAAAACGATTTTAGGACGCCTGGGCCATAAAATTGTAATCATATCAGAAGCAGGGCGGGGGACAAGGGTGGAACTGGATCTTGCCGACTGGAAGAAGGAAGGAGCAGAGCGATGAAGAAATTATTGGAAGTTTGTGTGGATTCCGTAGAATCTGCAATGATTGCACAGGAAGGGGGAGCAGACCGCTTGGAGGTTTGTTCCAATCTGGTAATCGGAGGGACGACGCCTGGCGTCAGCCAGTTTAAGCAGATCCGCAAGGCGTGCAATATCAAGTTAAACGTGTTGATCCGTCCCAGATTCGGAGATTTTTTGTATACGGAACCGGAGTTTTTGATGATTGCAGAAGATATCCGTATGTTTCGGGAATTGGGTGCGGACGGCGTGGTCGTGGGATGCTTAACGCCGGACGGCAGGCTGGATGTTAAGCGGATGCAGACGTTAAGAGACTGTGCCGGAGATTTGCATATGACGCTGCATCGGGCATTTGACGTCTGTCAGAATCCGGACGAGGCGCTTCGTACGGCGATTTCTCTTAAGATTGATACGATTCTGACATCCGGCCAGGAAGCGGATTGCGTGAAAGGAAAGGCAGTCTTAAAACGCCTGATTCGACAGGCGGGAGAGGACATAGAAATTCTGGTGGGCAGCGGTGTCGATGCAGCGGTCATCCGCAGCCTTTCCAAAGAAATCCATGCTACGAGTTTTCATATGTCCGGCAAAGAGATCAAACAGAGCGGAATGACCTATCGGAATGAACGCGTCAATATGGGTCTGAAAGAACTGAATGAGTTTGAGATTTTCCGTACGGCAAAGGAAGCGGTTGTACAGGCGCGGGAGGCGCTGGACCTGCAGTAAGGGAATTGTTTGTTCCAGGTTCCGTTTTCTAAGAAGGGGCAGGAGAATATTCGCTTTTTCATATGATAGTAAGACTGGGAACAGAAGAAGAATAGTAAGATGGAAAAGTGCCAGATACAAAAAATGTGTCTGGCTTTTTTTGCGGAAATAATCGGATAAAGGAAACAGTTAGATTTCTGTAAAATATTTATATTTTTAAACGTATCATTTCGTGTATTGTTTTTATATAAAAATGGAATTGCAGATAAGCGTATTAAAAATATCTTATAAAAACGATTCACAAAGAAACAATGAATTAAATTCTTGTTATCTATTGATTGAAAAATAAAAACATGATACAATTTATAATCATTTGAAAAAAATTCTTGGTGATAAAAATTTTGCAACAACCAGGGAATAAGAAAAGATTGATTTTATTTATGAATGTGCAAAAAGAGTGCCCTATGCAGGGAAGGGGTGAACGATGATGAAAAGAAAACGGAATAGGATCCTGGCCGTTCTGTTTCTGGCAGCGGTCGGCATGGTCTTTGTATTTGCAAATATTCAGAAAAAAACAGAGATCGTATGGTATCTTTCCGATCCGGAATATTTTGGAATAGACAGGGAGGATATGCAGCCATATCAGGAAGTTTATGCGAAACGGTTTGACCTTTTTAACAAACGGCTGGGAAAACTTGGGATCGCTGCGAAAGTGGTGTTCAAATATCTTCCGGATTCGTATGAAGCGGCAGCAGAAGAGGAGGAAGGCGGTTTTCGGCTGGAACAAGAGCTGATCTGTTCCGGAGAAGTAATCCAGGCGTTGCTGCAAAACGATCCGGATGCGGATATTGCACAGTTTTCGTCCATGGAATACGACCGGTTTCTTCCGTTGGATTCTTATATGGAAAGCGAAGGGATGCAGCGGGCGCAAGAGGCGATTCCCCAAGAGATCTGGGATGTAAACCGGATCAACGGAACCACGTATCAGATTCCGCGCGGAAATGTCTGTGTGAAAGAGGCGGCATATTGTTTCCAGAAATCTTTTTTGGATCAATACCGGGTGGACTTGGACGAGGAGAAGATCAAAAAGATGACGCCGGAAGAAGTGATCCAATGGCTTTTGCCTTATTTTGAGGAAGAACGTCTTTTGGAGGGCGGATATTATCTTACCAATGCCGCATATCTGGATTTTAGTGATTATCTGCTTGGGGAATATATGCCGGTGTTAGAAGGAACGACGAATAACCTGTATGTTCATATGCGGGAAAAAAAGATCGCGGACGGTTTTTCCATGCAGCGGATCAAAGATGCCTTCGCGTTGTATCAGTATATTTATAAAAACAACCTGGACGCCCATGACAGCCCCGGTTCTTTATCTGCGCGTCCTGTATTTACCATACAGAATATGCCCGGGATCAAACAATTGCAGGGGTCTTACGATGATGCGGAAGATATTGTTTCGGTTCCGCTGGGAAATCCTTTTCTCACCCGGTCGCTCGGGAACGGAGTATTCAGCGGCAGCAAGCATAAGGAGCTTGCCGTGCAGGTGCTTGCGGCGTCGGTATACGATGAGGAATTATCAAACCTTATGATCTACGGCGTGCCGGAGGAAGATTATGTTCTGTCAAACGGATATGCCGTCGGCAAACAGCAGGGCACTCTTTCGTATATGGGAACATTTGGCGCAATAGGAAATAACCTCATTGCATATCCAAACGAACGTGAAACGCCGGATAAAGAAGAGCGTACAAGAAACCTGTTTCATGAGGTGCAGCCGGATTTGTACCGTAATTTTGTGCCGGACTGGGATGAAGAGTTACTGAAACAAATGAGCAGGCTTGCCGCAGTTTATCAGGAAGCGGTCCGTACGCTGCAATCTTCCGAAGTACCGGACCTGGAAGCGTTTTTGGCCCTGCAGCAGGAGAAATTGGAGGAAGCCGGACGGGACGATGTGATGCATAAGCTTCAGGAACAGCTGGATGGCTGGGAGGAATAGGCGTATGGTGTTGGAAATCAAAAACGTGAGAAAGTTCTATGGGGACAAAGAGGCGCTGAAACCGCTTTATGTAACGTTTACGCCCGGCGTATATGGGCTTCTCGGTCCGAACGGCGCGGGAAAGAGCACGTTTATGAAGCTGATTGCCATGCTGCTTGAGCCGTCGGCAGGGGAGATTGTATTTAACGGGAAAGAAATACGGAAACAGAAAAAAGATTTTTTAAAAGCATTGGGGTATATGCCGCAGCAAACATGCCTGTATCCGGAATTTGACGTGTTGGAATACCTATATTATATCGGGGCGTTGAAAGGAATGGAACGAAAGCATTTGCTTGTCCAGGCAGAGGAATTATTGGAGCGGGTACGTCTGGTTGATGTAAAAAACAAGAAGATCAAGACGCTTTCGGGAGGGATGCAGCAGAGGCTGATGCTTGCGCAGGCTTTGCTGGACCGGCCGCAAGTGGTGATTTTAGATGAGCCTACGGCTGGATTAGATCCCAGAAAACGGATTGAAATGAGGAATTTAATTGCAGAGTGGGCAAAGGAGCGGATTATTATTATTGCTACGCATGTGGTCAGTGATGTGGAACTGATTGCAGACCGGATTCTGATGCTGGACGCCGGGAGGATGCTTGCGGACAGCACGGTATGGGATCTGACGGAGCAGCTGTACGGAAGGGTCTATGAGACAGAATTAATTCTCCCGTTGGAAGAGCTGGAAGAGTTGTATCAGGTCAGCAGCGTGTATCACCGAAAAGGAAACGTCTATGCGAAGGTGATCGCAAAAGAAGGGGAACCGCAGCTAAAAGGCGCGGTACCGGTATATCCGGATCTGGAAGATGTGTACCTGTCTTATTTTGGAGAGGAAGTATGAAGACGTATGAGGCTTGTATGGTATGAATGGAAAAAATTGTGGAAAAATGCTTCCGTCTTAAAAATTTTCCTGTTTTTTTTGCTTCTGTCCGGCATTGTCTTTTGGGGTGAGCTGGATAAAAACCGGGAATGGATTCCGGAATATTTAAACATGCATGGTCTTTTGGAAGAGGAGCAGGGGGATGCCGCCGAATGGGTGGAGCAGAAAAAAGCTTCGCAAAGCGCGGCAGGCTATGAGCAGTGGAAGGCGTTGGAGCAGATCGGACGGGAAGTGGAAGCGCAAAACGGCTATGCAGCCTACCGCGAATCGATCCAGAACCGGTACGAGAAGGGGCGGGAAATTTCTATATTTGCAGATCCCGATTCCGACCGGAACGCTTATGGGAAACGGATTGCCCAGGCCTATGAAAAACTAGACATTCAGGCGCCTATGGAACTGCATCCTTATCTGGGCGTGGAACAGCTGCTGGATTTTTATGCCGGCGACCTGCTGGCAGCGGTATTTTTAATCTATCTGACGGGCGTCGTTTTTCTGCAGGAGGAAAAAGCGGGAAAATCAGAGTTTGCGCTTACGATGTTTCATGGAAATGTGCGCCTGTTTCTGGCAAAGGCGTTTGTGGTTTACAGCAGTCTTACCGTATATATGCTGCTGATTTTCGTTCTTAACTTTATGCTTGCGTCAACAAAGTTCGGCGGGATTGCCTGTATGGCTGCGATTCAGGGCGTTCCCGGGTATTATGCCGTTCCATACGCCTGGACGATCGGACAATATCTGCTTGCCTGTATGGGTTTAAAGCTGCTTGCGGCAGCGGTATTAACAGCCTTGGCGGTGGCAATTGCAAAGCGGTTTTGTTCCGTAATCTTAACGGCGGCGGGAACCGCATGCATTTTGGGGCTCGGTATATGGTTCTGCAATAGCTCTGTGGGCGGCGGTCTGTGGGAAGCCGGTCGGATTTGGAATGTGTGGAGCCTGCTGCGGGGAAAACCTGTCATTGGCACGTATGAATTGATTTCATTCGGAAGTTTGTATTTTGAGGCGGCATGGGGTATCGTACCTTTGGCAGCGATCCTGTTTGGACTGATGCTGTTTGCGGGAGGCCGCAGGCAGATGAAACGGAGGAGAAGGATTTGGGCAAAGAAGGGGAGCAGGCGAAAGCCCCATTCGATTTTTTATTTTGAAATGAAAAAACTGTGGATTTACCAGAGAGGCATGATTTTGTTTGCGGCATGTATACTGCTGTATGGGATGACGGTGCGGCAGTACCGCCATGATTTGGATACGGAAGAATATTATTACCAGCAGTATATCGACCGGTTCGGAGACCGGGTTACAAAACAGACGGATCATCAGATCAGGGAAGAGAAAGCATATTTTCAATCCCTGGAAGAAACGCTTGCAGGAGAAGAAAATATCTACCGTGCAGATGCGCTGCAAAGAGAGCTGGAGCGCCGGGATGGATTTGAGAAATATGCCGACCGCGCCGCGCTGCTGCAGCGGGACGGGAAAGAAGAAATTTTATTAAAAGACATACAGTACGAGATGCTGTTTGGTTTTACGGAAGTATCCAGAGGGATGGTTCTTTTCCTTTGTATTTCCTTTGCGTTTCTGATTCCGGCAGTGTTTCAGAAGGAAAAAGAAACCAGGGTAGAATTGCTGCAGAAAACGTCTGCCTGCGGAGGAAAAACGCTGTGGAATGCAAAAATAATGTCGCTGCTGCTCTACTTCGTTTCTCTTACCCTTGTGTTTGGGGTGTTTTCCTTTTGGAAATCCGCAGCATCGTATGATTTAAAGATGTCCGCTCCGGCGGACTGCCTGCCGGCGTATTGGGACAGCGGAATCAGTATACCGCTTGCTTGTTTTTTTAGCCTGGGAGTGATACTGCAGTGCATTGGTGTGTCTGCGTGTTTGATCGTGCTGTCGGCATGCGGGAAACTTGTAAAAAACCAATATATGCTGACAGGAATGATTTTGGGAGCAACTGTGGTTCCGACATTGTTATCGCCGTATCTTTCCCTGCGATGGTTGAGAGCGATACATGATATTTTGTTTGTGTTTACGTTTCAGGGACGTTGGACGACGATTGGTTTTGCAGTATTGCTTGCCGCAGCTGCGGCAGTGATCGGAAAGGAGACCATATGCAGAGAAAAAAGTATGGAAAAATAGTTTTAGGAGCAGTTTGTTTCGCCTTGCTTTTGGCGGGATGCGCAAAACAAAAAGCCGGTATGGAGGCGGGTGAACGGCAGGATCAGGACGTATTTCGTCCGATGATCAACTTAACGGAAACGGACGAAGGGGTGTATTACGTACAGAACGTACAGGCAGATTCGGATTTTATGGCGCTGAAATATGTAGATAAAGCGTCTGCAAAAGAAACGGTTCTCTGCCGAAAAGTAAACTGCAGGCACGATTCTAAAGCCTGCCAGGCAGTGTCTGAAGGGGCAAATTATATGGGATTTCTGACGTATGTCAATGAAAGCCTTTACTATATGGTCTGTAAATCCGTCGGGGAGGACAGGGGTTTATGCCTGTACCGTATCAGGAAAGACGGGACGGATAAAACGCTGGTTCACAGATTTGAAAACCAGACGATCCCTCCCAATGCGGCGGTGATGTACAGGGGAAAATTGTTTTTATCGCTTCCGACCATGGTTGAATTTGAGGATGCAACCGGCAGCGAGTCGGCAGAGCCGTCGCTTGTCATGTACGATTTGCAGACAGAAGAAGAAACGTTAATCGTGGACGGAAGCAAGTTAAAGGATACCTATGTCGTTCCGTGCGGCGGCAGCGGTGATTCGATCTATTTTCTGGAAATGAATCTGAATCAGGATGAGGGGCTGATATTCCGGCAATACGATTTTCAGACAAAAGAAATCCGTACCGTTTTGGAAGGCGTGTTAAATGATGCCCAGTTTATCTGGGACGATACGATCTATTTACAGCCGGCACACAAAAAGAACGTTGAAGCTTACCATATAAAGACAAAAAAGAGGGAAGAGATACTGACGTATGAGGAAGAGATCGACGATGTGTATATCCAGATCGGGTATATGGAATTGATCAAACGGACGAAAGAGGACGGGAAGGAGCGGGGCTATTATAAATGGTATGACCTAAAAGAAGGGAGATACCTGTTCGATGAGTTTGAATCCGAAGACGAGATGTATGTGAGGATGCGCCTTGCGAACGGGGATTACTGGATCGAAAAAGACGACGGTATTTATTTTTATCATTTAAAAGAGGGGACGTGGACGAAGGTGGAGGAGATTTCGTAGGTGATATAGAGCCGGGCGGCTGCCTTCCATTTCGGAGGGGCTATCCCTCCAGACGAAAGGAAGAAGGGCATTGCCAGTGTATGTTTCATACTTTGATTTGAATGATGCCAGATAAGGATATATTTTTGTTTTATGAAAAAGAGATGAATCTTGTAATTAACATTTGGATATGCTATAATGCCATTAGGCAAAAAGATGCAGAAGTTCCATGTGAACAAAGAATGGAATCCCCGAACCGTGTTCCAGCACAGTTCGGGGATTCTTCTTTACTTTTATGGTGGCAAAGCGCTCACCATGCTATTTGTTGCTCTTGTCGTCACCGTTTAACCATTTGATAATGTAGTGGCAAGCTACACCAGCCGCAACGGCGATTATTAAAAAGGATGCAAATAACATATTGAAATCCTAAAAAATACCCTCAACTCATTCGCCAACAACAGGAAACGTTATTGGCAGGCCAATCCGTAGTCAGCCAGAGGGCAGGGTATGCGGCAGGGGCATTGTGATGAGATTTAGGGGCTCTTAAGTATCTCATACAGCGCCCAGGAATCCACGGACAGGACGTCCGTGGAAGCCCTAAAGCGCCATGGATGGCGCATTTTAGGGCGGTTCCGTCCGCAACAGAACAAGTAAACGGGATACTTTAGAGCCCCTTAATCTTTGAACACCGTCCCTGCCGCATACCCTGCCCTCTGGCTGACGGATCCCTCCCAATCACTTTCCCCTCCCCAACACAATCTCCACCTTTGTCCCTTTCCTTTCTTCCGAAGAAATAAAAATCCCATGCCCCAGCCGCTCTAACACCAGCTTTGACAAATAAAGCCCAATCCCCGTCGATTTCTCCTGAATCCTGCCGTTGCATCCGGTATATCCCCGTTCAAAGATCCGCGGCAAATCCTCAGCCGCTATCCCGATTCCCGAATCCTCAATCACCAGCACACACTCCCTGTCCGGGTGCATAAAAATAGAAACCGCGCCTTCTTTCGTATATTTCAACGCATTTGACAATATCTGCTTGAGCACAAACAAAAGCCACTTCTCGTCGGTCGCCACTACAACGTCGGTTTCTTCCATCCGAAGCGAAATCCGTTTCGCAATAAATGTCCGGGCAAAGTATTTCACAGCCTGCTTTACAATGTGAAACAAACGGTACTCCTGCAATACCAGATCGGAAGTCAGCGTATCCAGCCGCATATACTGCAGCGACATATCCACATACTGCTCCACCTCAAACAACCGGCCGGCCAGCTCCCGTTTCTTTTCTTCGGCATTTTCGGCACAGAGCTCCTGCGCCATCAGTCCTAAGGCTGTCAGCGGCGTCTTAATCTGATGCGCCCAGAGCGTAATATATTCTTTGTTGCCGGAAATTTGTTCGTTGCTTTGCTTTCGCTGTTTTTTATAAGATTCCAGCAGCGTGTGCAAAAGCCTCTGGTAATCCTCTTCTATCTGCCCGGATGCCGCAGGCAGGTATTCCGCTGTTTCATCAATATGTAAGCAGATTTTTTCAAGCCGCCTGTGCTTCTTTACAAACCGGTAAAAATCCCACAGAACATACAGCAGGAACAATACGGCGCACAGCAGCGTCGGATACCACACCAAACGAAGCGTCGCATGCATCAGGTAAAAGCAGACTGCAAATACGGCCACAAACACAAGATCCAGCGCGACCCGGTTCTTTTTTTCTTTGAAATACGCCCAAATCATACCAAATACCCGATCCCTTTTTTGGTGACAATATAATCGTCTGCACCGATATCTTTTAGTTTTTTACGTATCCGGGCTACGTTTACGGTCAGCGTATTGTCGTCTATAAAGCTTTCGCTTTCCCAAAGCTGCATGATAATGGTATCCCGCGCCACCATTTCTCCGGCATTTTCCATAAGAAGCTGTAAAATTCGCAATTCGTTGCGGGACAGCTCGGCAGAGTTTCCCTCGTACAAGATTGTACCGTCGGACAGGTTTAAGCGCAGATTTTTATGCTCTAAAACATTTACCTGGCCCTTGAAGCTGTAGCTGCGGCGCAGCATGGCGTTTATTTTTGCAGTCAGAACCGGAAGGGTAAACGGCTTGCTGATAAAATCATCGCCCCCCATATCCATTGCCATGACAATATTCATGTCGTCGTCTGCCGAAGATACAAATACAATCGGGATTTTGGAAAATTTGCGGATTTCTGCGCACCAGTAAAAGCCGTTGTAATAGGGCAGCTTAACGTCCATTAAGATCAAATCCGGTTTAAATGCTGCAACGTCGGCGACAATCTGCCGAAAATCCTGTACACAGTGTACGCTGTAATCCCATTTCTGCAGATGTTCCTGCTCCATCCGTGCAATTGCTTCGTCGTCCTCTACGATCAATATTTTATATCCCGCCATTTCATTCCCTCCTGTATTTATTCCAAAAAGGAAGCCGCTGCCGAACAACATTTCCTGTCCGTACAGCGGCTCCCCTTCAAATATCTTTACAGATTATTTAATAGTAATTTGCTTCATTCCTGCTTTTTTCAGCTTGTTCTTGAATTTCGAATCTTTTTTCAATTTCTTCGGAACCTTGACAGTTACTTTAGAAGCAATTTTTGTAAATGCTTTACCTGCGATAGTTTTAACGGATGTACCCTTAAAAGTTACTTGTTTTAATTTCTTACTGTTTGCGAACGCACTTCCTTCGATTTTAGTTACGTTCTTGCCGATGATAACAGATGTTAATTTCTTGGAGCCTTTGAACGCGTTTTTGCCGATGGTTACAACTTTACAGGTTTCGGAACCAATCTTTACAGTATCAGGAACCGTAACGTTTTTCTTATCCTGACCTTTTGTCAGAGAAACCGTCTTCTTAGCCGGATCCAAAACTTTGTAAGTCATTTTTCCTACTTTCTGTGTCTGGCCTTTTGTCAACGTCGCAGCAGGCGGAGTCTGAACCTGTGTCTCAACCGGCTTCAGTGCAGCTTTTGCGGCATTTAAGGCAGCCATTGCCTCGTCAATTTCTTTCTTGGTTACGTTTTCTTTCTTTAATAAATCTTTTACTGTCTGTAATGCCTGTGTATAAGCGGCGTCTACCGTAAATTTACCGTTTACTGCGCTCTCGATTGCTGCAATTTCATTTGTGGAAGCTGCAACTTCGTCTGCAGAAGCAGCTTTTAATACTAAATCTTCCTGTGCGCGGGTTAATGCTGCAAGTACATCTGTTATATCATCTTTTGTTGCATTTGCAATATTTGCAAATACAGCCGCTGCGTCATCGCGGGCAAGTACAAAATCATTCCAGCCGTCTTCTTCATAATGGCTTGCATTCAATGCGTTTGCTGCTGCTAACGCTGCCTGTAACGCTGCTTTTTCTGAATCGTTTGCTAAGAGAGCAAGGGCGTTGGTTGCCGCTTTCAAATCCCTGAGAGCATTTGTCCTTGTAATTGCTGCGCTGTTTTCATACGGTGTTGTTGCAATCTCATCTACAATTTTCTGAGCCGCTGCCTTCTTTGCAACAAATTCATCCCAGGTAGCCTGAGAATATGTTCCTTCCGGTGTGATCTGTGCAATGTCTTTTACCTTTTCCAGTTCTGCAACCAGATCTGTAAACGGTTTGGATTTCTGTACTTCGTTGTTCTGAAGCTTTGTATACTCTGAATTCAGCGTATTTAATGCGGAAGTAGCTTCATCCGATGTAATCTCATCCGCATCTATTTTAGCTTTTGCATCATCTGCAGCATTTTTAAAGGTTGCCCATGCAGCTGTAAAATATTTATTATCTGCATTATTTCCGGATAAGTTTGCTGCCTGCGCAACTTCATTATACCTAGCGCTCAGTTCGGTTGTATCTGAATAGGTCCGTTTCTCGTAATCAACATTCCTTACCCATACTTCCGTACCTGCCTCTGCTTTCAGGGCAATTGTACCAGCAGCTATATTGGATGGAATATTTACGTTTTCTGCAATCGTTACCGGCGTTGCACCTTCTTCGGCTGACATTGCAGTCGCGGTAAGCTTCCCTCTGTCTGCCGTAATTGCTATTTCATAATCAGCGTCTTTTGTTACTGCCAGATTCGCATTTACAGACTGCTTTGCAGCGCCTACTTTGTAGTACCAGCTTCCATCATATCCTACTTCTACAGCGCCGTTCTCTGTATATTTTGAAAGTAATGCAAATTTAGGGCTGTCTGTTACCGGACGGAACACAGCAAAAACATCACCATTTTCAAAATCTTCTAACGCTGTGTAAGATGATGTTTTTCCATTCAGGGTTACATAATTGGTTCCGCCAACAACATCATAAGGATCAAATACCTGGCCTTCCCTAGAAACTACCCAATCCCAGTTATCATTTGCCATGTCTTCATCATCTAATGTCATGTTCTTGAGGTTTACATCGGTAATTGTTCCCGAAAATGTACCTGCCTTAAAACCAAAACGAATAGGAGCAGGTCCGTTTGTGGCATTTCCTTCCTCGTCAACGCCTGCTGTGGCAGCAAAATCTTCTAACGTTTTCAAAGCTTCGTTCGTAAGCTCATATGGCTCACTTTCTGATTCTCCATTATTAAGTACGGAAATCTCTATTACAGAATCGCTTGTATAAGTTATCTCGACTGTCCTATCCTGATTATCTACCAAAGCAGGAATACCCGAAATAGCAGCATAGCTGGTACCCGTTGAGCAATTATATTCAAATCCCCAGCCACCGTCATAATATAAATACGCCCAGTTAGTAGGATTTACATATTTAAGCATAATACCAAATCTCATAGTACTAAGCGTTCCATTTGGATAAATATCCACACTAACGGTAGAAGGCTCGCCTTTAAAAGTCATGTCCCTATCTTTGTCTAAAATGATCGCCGGTGCAGTAGCAAGTGAATAATCAGAATTGTTATTATTGTTGTTTGTAGCAGATGACTGCAGATGCCAGTAAGGAGTCCCACCGATATTTTCCTTATCCATAGTTTCTGACCAAGTCTCACTATTTTCTACATCAGTTGCGGATTCTCTTGTTACAATTGTTGCCGCGTTCGCTGTCAACGCCCCACCCGGTAAAACCGTGGTAGCTGCAACCGCTACGGAAAGCAGCGTTGCCAAAATTCTTTTTCTTGTCTTCATAGTTATCCTCCTTTTTTATTAAATAACTTCTCGGAATCTTCAGCCCTGATTTTATAAGGCTTTCCGACCCCTATCTC
>OFFT01001441.1_pt1 | contig 14285 bp, 9 predicted proteins | sample 1521581 | NCBI WGS metagenome assembly OFFT01 (sample SAMEA3504084, study PRJEB24116) | mouse gut metagenome | biome: mouse gut; feature: mouse-associated habitat; material: faeces | place: Denmark | collected 2011
ATTTACGATGGCCAGCTGCAGATCGACCTTGACGAGATAGCCGGTCTGATTCAGGACTGGCCGGAGTGATCCTCCCGGCGCTGTCTCTATGCTTTCGGAGCTGCCGTCAGATACATCCTGGCCTCGTAAGGGCGCAGAAGCAGGGTTCCGTCCGGACCCCCGGCCCTGTCCCTGTAATTGCCGATCAGCAGCTTTCCGTCCGGCTCCGGCGTCTCCAGCGGGCACTTCACTGTCCTGTCATGGAAATTGCAGATGACCAGCAGCTGAGAATCCCCGTCCGTCCTTGTGTAGGCAAAAATGTCCTCATCCGTCTCCAGCAGCATCCGGAACTCTCCCTCCGCGAACACCGGATACTCCTTGCGGAAACGAATCAGCTCCTGATAGCACCTGAAAACGGAATCCTCATCCTCCGTCTGCTTCGCCGCGTTGATTTCCCTGTAGTTGGGATTCGTCCTGATCCAGGGCTCTCCCGCCGTAAACCCGGCATTCTCCCCGTCATTCCACTGCATGGGAGTCCTGGCGTTGTCCCGGCTCTTGGCATGGATGGAGCGCATGATTTCTTCCTTTTCGTACCCTTTTTCCAGGCGCTCCTGATACAGGTTCAGGGTCTCGATGTCCCGGTACTCTCCTATCTCGTACCGCACATTGGTCATGCCCAGCTCCTCGCCCTGGTAGATATAGGGCGTCCCCTGCATCCCGTGAAGAAGGATGGCCAGCATCTTCGCCGACTCCACCCGGTATTCCCCATCGTTCCCCCAGCGGGAGACAATCCTGGGCAGATCGTGGTTGTTCCAGAACAGGCTGTTCCAGCCCTTCCCGTGGAGCTGCGTCTGCCAGCGGCCGAAGACTTCCTTCAGCTTCAGGAAAGGCAGGGGCGCCAGATCCCACTTCTCCTTCCCCGGCATCTGATCCAGGCAGATATGCTCAAACTGGAACACCATGGACAGCTCGCTGCCGTCTGGATTGCTGTACAGTTTGGCCAGCTCCGTGTCGGCCCCCCAGGCCTCCCCCACGGTGACCAGGTCGGCCTTCTGAAAGGTCTCTCTGCTCAGCTCCCGCAGAAATTCATGGAGCCTGGGGCCGTTGTTGGTGATTTTCCTGTCAGGCTCCTTGGCAATCTGGTCGATCACATCCAGCCGGAATCCTCCCACACCTTTCCCGATCCACCAATTTATCATATCGTAGATTTCCTGTCGCAATTTCGGATCCTCCCAATTCAGGTCAGGCTGCTTTACGGAAAACTGGTGGAAATAATACTGCTGCACTTCGGGAACCCACTCCCAGGCCGAACCGCCAAAACATGCCCGCATGTCGTTGGGCGGCGCACCCTCTGTGCCGTCCCGCCAGACATAATAGTCGTGATAGGGATTCTCCCGGCTCTTCTTCGCCTCCAGAAACCAGAAATGCTCGTCGGAGGAATGGTTCAGCACCAGATCCATGATGATGCGGATACGGCGCTTCCCCGCCTCTTCAATCAGTTCCTCCATGTCCTCCAGCGTGCCGAACATGGGGTCGATGTCCTGATAGTCAGAGATGTCGTAACCATTGTCGTCCTGTGGGGATCTGCACACCGGGGAGAGCCAGACTGCGTCTATCCCCAAAGTCTCCAGATAGTCCAGCTTCGAGATGATCCCCTTCAGGTCTCCTATGCCGTCCCCGTTGCTGTCCGCGAAGCTGCGGGGATAGATCTGATAAATCACGGCGCTTTTCCACCATTTGCTGTCGTTTGACTGTTTCCTTTCCAATTCCATCGCTTCCTCATTCTCCTTTCTGCTTGGTCGCTTCCCACTTTCCTACTATTCTACTATACTGCTATACTACTATTCTGCTTTTCTGCTATTCTACTATTCTGCTGTTCTGCCATTCTGCTTTTCTTCCGTTCTGCTTTTCTTCCGTTCTGCTTTTCTTCCGTTCTGCTTTTCTGCTATTCTACTATTCTACCATTCTGCTTTTCTCCCCCCTACTATCCTACCTTCAGCATTTGCCGAATCCGAATTCCAATTGCCGGTTTTCTTTTTCCTTTTTCCGTGCTATAATGTTTTCTAAAACAGTATGCGCCAGGAAACACCCCTGGCCGGAAGGAAAAAGAATATGGCAGGAATCACCATCGAAAAATCAAAAATCATCCGCAGCAGCGAACAGCCCATGACCACATTGTACCTGATCTCCCAGGGACATGTGGAAGTCCAGTGCCCCGGGGGCTCTTACCAAATCGGCGTAGGGGATGTGGCCGGCATCTGCGAAATCTGCTCGGAGATTCATTTCCTGGGCTACACCGCCCTGGAGGACACCATCCTCATGCCCTACCCGCTGACAGGCATGGACGCCCTGGACAATCTGCTCCAGAAACGCCCCAGTATCGCCAGGCTGTTCCTCCTGTCCCTGTTCCGCCAGTACAACGCCATGATGGAGCAGGCTTCCGTGTCGGAAGTGAACAGCGTGGAACTCTACCAGCGGCTGCATGCGGACATTGCGCTGTACGAACAGCTGTGCGCCCAGCACCAAATCCAGTCCCGTCTTCCGGCTGACATGGAGGAGATTCAGTCCCGCCTGGACGAATCCCCCGATGAGTGGCTGAACAAATACTATTCCTCTCTGCAGCGCGTCTATGGGGGCGCGGATTCCGACATCCTGCTGCTGGAGCCGGGCCTGTCCCTGGGGATGCTCCGAAAAGGCTCCCTGGACCTCCACAAGACATACCGGGTGCTGGACGCCCAGTACCAGTACCGTTCCCAGATTCTGAACCGCTATTTCGCCCCCACCGGGAACGACCTGTTCGATGCCATGACCAAGCTCTACTACCGTCTCTGCCAGACCGGGGCGGACTCCGGCGAGCTGAGCGAAAGCATCGGGCAGATGCTGCGCCTGCCTGACGAATATCCCATCCCCCAGGAAGCACAGGCCGCCTCCCGGGTGGAAGCCTTCCGCCGGAAAACGGACGCCCTTGCCAACCCAGACGTGTCCCAGGGCACCAGGGACGGCTCCGATGAGGAAATCCTTCAGCAGCTGGCCGATTCCCTGGAGACAATCCTGGATTTCGCGGGGCTCAGCCAGGACAAGGAGGCCTCCTTCCGGGAGCATGTGGCCCTCTACCGGGCGACTGCGGACAAAAACTCCTCCAACGATGATTGCGCCCGTCTCCGCAGAAAGCTCACGGATGAATTCTATCTCCTGTACTCCGAGGTGTTCGAGCGCTCCCTTTCCGTGCCCGATCTGCCTGTGCCCGTGCGGATGTTCCTCTATTTCGGCTATGTGGACAGTGCGCTGGCGGGGGAAGACAATAGTGTCGTCCTTTACCGGCTGGCATGCTATATGAACCCTCCCGGACAGGCCGGCGTCTATACGTTCTACGACTGGCTGATGGCCATCTACAACGGGGAGAAGAACCCCAGCCGGAGCGAACTGGACGAGGATTACGATGACTTCATCCATCAGCAGAAGCGCAAGGGCAACCTGACTCCCGCCGAGATCACGGCCCTGGAGAACAATCGCCTGGAGAAGGTGCGCTACGAGCTGCAGAACCTGTTCCCCAGCGCCAACAAGGTGACCTTTGGCCGGATAACCACCTTCTGCCCTCTGTTCACCGCGGACAATATGCTGAAGGACCTGCGTTCCTCCTTCGTCACCCCGGACAAGGTCAGCAGCGCCCTGACCATGCTCAAGGGAATCGATTTCTCCGCCTTCTATCGGGAGACCACGGATTACGCACAGGCACAGGCCATGAACCGGGAGCCTGTCCATGTGGAATATCTGCCGGACATCATCCTGATGCCCAATGCCGGAATCAGGGAGTCCCTGTGGCAGGAGATTGAGGGCCGGAAGCGCAACAGCCCCAGCCGCATGATTCTGCCGGTGTTCTACATGGAGAACCTGGACACCGCCATCGTGCGCATGACCGGCGAATTCCGCTGGGAGATGTGCAAGCGCATCCAGAGCGGCCGCTGGAACGATGTGTCGGAGCCGTCCCTTACCAGCGAGTACTTCGACTACATGCAATTTTATAAGAAAAACACCGAGCTGAGCAAGGACACAAAGGAAAAGCTCCAGAACAGCCTGATCCGGGCCAAGAACAGCTTCCGGGAGATGTTCGTCCGGGACTATATCACCTGGATCTTCTATGAGAGCAACGGCTCCGCCCGGCTGAACAAGGTGGCCCGCAGAATCCTGTTCCTGTACTGTCCCTTCCCCGCTTCCTCGGACGAGACGCTGGAGCAGAACCCCATGTACTCGGAACTGCTGAACCGCCAGAAGATTCTCTCCGGCCAGCGCCTGCACAAGCTGGGCATCCTGAAGCAGAAGCTCCGGGGCAGCACCGAGGACGTCCTGGACTGCGTGGAGCGGGAAATTGCCTTCGCTTCCAGAACCTTGCCGGTTTCCCCGATTTAGGCAAAACGGTTCCTAAGCTCTTGCCCCTGATTTATGGGTTTGCTCCCAAAATACCCGTTTATCGCTGCTCATTCATCCGTTTTTTTACTGTTGTATGGCCATGCCGGGAACAGGAAGCCGAATCGGAACTTTCGTGAATGGGTGCCACGATGGTGGCACCCATGACACATTCGCTATGCGTTTTCAATAGCCGAAAAGTCGATTTCCCCGCACCTCAGACCCACTGTGCCGTCACTTCCACCGCCTTCGCATGGCTGTCATAGGACACCAGCAGCGTGCGGGTCCTTTCCTCCCATTCCATGGATACGGACACCGGATTCCCGTCCTCGTCCGTCCCGGAAACCCGGCTTACCGGACGGGGCAGACGCACTCTCAGGAACGCCCTGATGTTGTCCGCGGTCTTCAGCCGGAACCGGATGCCGCTCTCCGAAGGCTCAGCCTTCTCCACCCGGGCGGAAGTGCCGATCACCCGGAACTCCTCCCCGGCAATCTTCGAAAAGTCGAACAGGATCGTGTTCTCATCAGGCCCGATCTCCTTATATCCGATAATCCGATAATCATTTTCCAGCATATCGGCAAACAGGCCCTCGAAACGCTTCGGCTCCTCATTCACGCTCTCATCCATCACCGCAGAGATGATATAAGGCCCCCTGTGGAGCGTCAGGTCGTTCCTATACTGCCAGTCTATTTCGCACGCCCTCAGCGCCCCTCTGACCAGTTCCCGATACTCCCGGGCCAGTTCCCCGCTCAGGCAGATCCTGGCGGGCAGCACGTTCCAGACATAGATTTTCCCCTTCCCCACCGGATAGCAGCCGTCCCCCGGGTTCCGCTCCATGTCCGCCAGTTCGAACAGATGCTGTGCCGGGTTCTCATAGCCGGACTGTCTCCACCAGGAAGCGATGCCGTGGAAAGGATCGCTGCCGTCTCCCATGTACAGCAAGGTTCCGCCCGTCCTCACCCAGGAGACCAGGGAAGCGTTCACATCCGGGGCCTCCGGCTTGATGTACTCGTAGCTCAATATCAGGAAGCAACTGTCGTCCAGGTAACCCGCGAACCGCCGCACATTGTCCAGCTGCACCGGCTTCACCGGAAGGCCGTATTTCAGAAGCGGCATGGAGAGCCCGAAGAACTGGGGGAAGGCGGCGCTCTGCACGAAATCCTTCATCTTGGACTCATCGGCCTGGATTTCCTCCATCAGGGCCTTCGCTTCGCCCTCGTCCACCGCGTTGCCGGAATTTTTGTGCATGGCCCGCCGCAGCCGCCCCTCTATGGACTCCCCGGTCACGATGCCGTCCGGGAAGGTGCGCTGGAACAGCCCGCTGTCCGACATGAAGATACCGATATTGGCATCTACGCCCTCAAAGGAAAAATCCGCCTGTTCCATATCCCCGAACAGCTGGAACATGCCGGACAGCAGCGTGGCGTAGTCCTGGGGAATCATCTTCGATTCCTCGATTTCCACGCCGTCCTCGATTTTCTCCGCAATCCGGGGCTGCAGCTTGGGATATTTCTCCTCAAACACCCGATGGGGCCAGGGGCAGATCTCGTAATGCCAGATATAAGGGTGCAGCAATGATGCCGTGGCTGTCTTCACATAATTATAGCGGTAATTCTCCCAGGTATACCCCGCCAGATCCTCTATGGGGTCGTTCAGGAACCACATCCGGCGGCCTGTGCCCTTCACCAGCTCCTGCATCACGCCGTACTCCAGATAGGCAGTCTCGAACGTGCGTTCTTTATAGATTCCGTCGTAGACATTGGCCTCTCTGCTGGTGCCCGTCCAAATCTGGGCGATATAGCCGTCCACCGATGATATCCCAATCAATGCCGCCTCCGGGCTCATGATCTTCCACTGGGTGTAGTTCAGCAGACTGTGGGTGGGGACATAGAACCTTAAATCCTTTCCGTACTTCACTTTGGCGTACTCTTTCAGGGCGGCGCTGACTCTGTCGATGGCCCGGCAATACAGATGTGCCTTCAGCTTCGCGGATCTGTATCGGACGTCCAGGTCCTCGTGCTGGGGCCTCCAGGGCTCTTTATAATAGATTTCATATTCCCGTTTGAAGCCCTCGGAATAGCCGCTCCTGTCCCAGAATTCCGGCTCCTCCATATGAATCGCTTCCACCCCCGCGTCCACCGCAATCTTCAGCCGCTGGGTCAGATAGTCCGAAAACGCCACTGTGGGGACCATGTAGGGAACCGTGACGCCATGGTTCACACCGGCTCCGTTCCTCTCCACCTGTCCCTCGTCCCAATGCTTTCTCCCGTCCCATTTGCCGTCCAGATAGTCCTGGTACTCTCCCCAGGCGATGCCCGTCATCAGATGGATGACATAGCCCTTCTCCCTGTACTGCCTGATGCGCTCGGGCATGGTATCGTCGATACCGTACACCATCACAAAGTCGCAGCCCAGATCCACGGAAGGGCGGAACGTCCCGCTGGCCTGGTAGCCGGTCAGCTCTTCTGTCTTGCTCCTGATGTATGCCATTGCAAGTCTCCTCTCTTTCTCAGCCGGCGCCCCTTCGGCGCCTCCGCCAAAAGGGGCCGGCTTTCTCTTCTTAAGGATACCCGACTTAACTGCGCCTGTCAATGACAATCGAATATTACCCTGGGTGCAAAGCTGGTCAACAGGTCTGCTGTAAGAAAATGCAGAGAAAACAGACAGGGGCGTCCTCCCGGGCCGAAAGCCGCGGGGGGCGCCCCTGTCCGCTGCATGGGTGAAACGCTCGGGACAGCGTCAGCTGATCCTAGAATATCCGAACGCGTTCGCAAAAGCGTCAATGGGCTTGTTCTCCTTGCACATGGCACATTTCTCGGAGCTGTATGTCATATAGTCCGGAATGTCCGCCGTGGTGAACAGGGAATTCACCGGAATGCCCACGATGCTGTTGGCGGCGCTGAACACCGCGCAGATGCCGCTGATGGAAGCGCCGTAATAGGTGAGGGTATGTATGGCCTTCGACACCGTCTTCCCCGTGGTGGCGCTGGCCAGAAGGAGGAGCACGTTCTTATCCTTGACCATGGGCAGATAGTTGTCCCGGAACATCATCTGTCCGGATGTGGAATATTCCGGCGTGATGATATAGATCGTCTTGTGGGCGTTTCTGGAATAGATTCCCGCCCTTGTCAGTTCCTCCGCCAGAAACGCGCCTATGATCTCACAGCCGTCTATGCAGACAATCGTGTCCACCACTGTCGATACCATAACCTGTCTTCCCAGTTCTCTCGCGACCATGGACGCCTCACTGAGCCTGGATTTCAAAGTTGTCATGTCCAGAAAATAATTGACATGGGAATTAGGGGTTACAAAATGTCCCGGGATTGCTTTCAACTGGATATTCGGGTGGGCCTGGGAATAGATTTTGATTACTTCCTGCATACACGTACCTCCTCATCATGATACCGTCTGGAATTTACAGAAATCTTCCTTCTGTCATAAATATTATACTGAAAATTCCTTCTCCCGTCAATATGGATGAGCCATCTGATTTCACTGGTTTTGCTGGTTTCCCCCTCAAAGCATCATCCCTTCCCCTGGGACACAGGAAGCCAGAGCTCCATATACCGCTTCTCGCTGTCCGGATTCCGGAACCAGTGGGGCACCGAAATCCCCGGCGCCTCCGCCGGCACATATCCGGAAGACGGAAGCCATTCCTCCACGCTTCTCCTGCACAGCCGTACATATATCGTAGCGGGATACTTGCACCGCTCCGTCCCGCATGCCACATAGGTGTGGGCGGGAATGGCGATGTCCTCAAACCGCGCGGCTCCTCTGCCGGAATACATGTACCTCTTTTTCATCTGATAATACTCCGGATATTCTGACAGCCCGGCAGGAGGGCTTTCATGAAAATATGAGCAAATAGAAGTGGAATAAATATTTTTTTCTGTTATAATAGCCCTTAGATAATAGAATTAGCTCTTCAATTCTATTATAGCCCTTGGATAATCAGATTTGGAGGAAGCCTCTTATGTTAAAACGATTGACCAGCGCAAAGGAATACATAGATTTCATCAATGAAATAAACCGCGACCCGAATTTCAGCGACCCCATGCTCAGCAACGAAGAGCAGATACGCGGCAATCTATTGGATGCCCCGGACAAGCCCTCAAACCAAATCTGGGGCGTTTTCGAGGGAGCTCAGATCACCGGCCTGTTCGTGTTCCTGATATTGGAGGAGGAATCCTATATCGAAATGCTGGTAGGCCTGTCCCGCAGCCCAAAGGCCTATGAAGAGATGCTGTCCTTCCTGAAGGGGACTTACAAAGGCTGCCTGGCCGATTTCGTCTATAACCCGGGCAACCATCTCCTCCATAAGCTGTTGCTGGATGAAAAATCCGAATTCGAGACCGAACAGCAGAAAATGCTGCTGAAAAGAGAAGTCCCCTGCCAGAGCAGCCTTCAAGTGGAACTGTACAGCCCGAAATACAGGGAACAATATATCGCCATACATTCCAAAGAAGGCTATTGGACCGCGGAAAAGGTCATAGACGCCCCCGACAGGTTCCGCATCATCCTGGCCATAGAACAGGACGAGGTAGTGGGCTATATCGACATCACCCATAAGTTTGAGGAAAACGAGCCTTTCGATGTGTTCGTCAAAGAAAACTTTCGCCGCAAAGGATACGGAAGGGCCATGCTGGCCAAAGCCATCGAGCTCAACAGGCCCAAACAGATGATGCTTTTGGTGGACGCCGACAACGCTGCTGCGATCTCCCTGTACGAATCATTGGGCTTCGTCAAGGCCGTGGGCGAAAACAACTTAACGGCGCATGTTTCGCTGTGAACATGCGCCCTGCTCCCCATGCGGCAGCGAGACGATGGCTAAACCACGGCTTCCACAATCGTCTTTCCGCCGATGGAGAGCTCCTTCACCCGATCCTGTCTGTCTCTCCCTGTGAAAACACGTCACTGGTGATGGCCTCCTTCGCCATGAACAGATTCAGCAGACACATCTCAAAAATACGGTTCGCAACAGCCACATGCCCGTCTTCTTCCTTTAAGAATCCAAACATGACACCGAGATTGATGGACTTCTCCTCCGGGCTGAAGGGTATCCGCTTTCCACGGTACAGAATGTCCTCTATCATGCTGCGCAGCTCCGGATAGAGATCGAGCTGCTTTGCCATGCTTTCGAACAAAGGCATGTTTTCTTTTAAAAGAATCGCCACCGCCCGCTCCACGCTCCTCTTTGACCAGGGCGCCGCCGAATCCTCATGCCCCTCTTCCCGGGGAAGCTCTTCACTGATGCACTTACAGATAGCGGAAACCAGCACCGGATAGCCCGACGTATACGCGTAGATTTCCTCCGCCACCGCCCTGATGTCCATCCCTGTGTGATGATCGGCCTCATATCCCCCCAGCATGTCGGCAATCTGTGCTGCCGAAAAGCTCATGTCAACCTTAAACTTTGCGGCGATATTCCATGGGCTATTATACTGATGCTCCTTTTCGGGGCGCAGCTTCAGCTTCAGATTCTTGATATCATATACCCCTGCAAGAATCACAGAATGAAAAGCCGGCATCTTATCCCGCTTCAGATAATACCCCCTGATCTGTGCCAGGAAATCAAGAAATACCTGATTGTTCGATGCACTGTCAATCTCGTCGATCATCAGCACAATGGGCTTTGGCGCAGCCCTGCACATCCCGCTCAGCCGGACGAACAGCTCGTTCAGGCTGCTGTTTACCGCCTTATCCGTAAGCTCCTCCAAAGGCTTCCGCAGATCTTCCCTGCCGTCTGCCCCCGCCAGGGCGAGCCCCTCCAGCACAGCGCTGGCAAAAACACGCACAAATGTGGCCTCGTCCGCAAAGTCCTCCGTGCCCATCAGCTGGAAATCAAGCGCCAGGACGATATATTCCTCTTTCAGATACCGCTCCAATGCATTCAGGGTCGTGGTTTTTCCATATTGCCGTCCTCTGTTTACGACAAAATATTTTCTTTTGTCAACCAGCTCCGTTTTAATCCAGGCAAGCCTGTCGTCAAGCCGCACCATATAATGCTCTTCCGGTCTGCATACCCCTTCTGTATTGAAATGTCTCATCCCCTCTTCGCCTCCAATGTTGTACCGTCCATAATCATTCGCTTTCACGCTTTTTCCAGCTATCACAATGACATCCCCCCACATCCGCTTCCATTCGGCCCGGGCACCGGGCGGCTGCCATGCGGAAAAGCCGGGCGGCTCATCGTTCTGAAATGCCGATGCTTTCAGGGGTATCTGGATTAGGCAAAAACAGCGACACTGTCGTTCCTATGCCCTCCCTGCTCTCTATCTGCAGATTGCCATGGTGCGCCTCCGCAATGGCCCTGCACAGGGACAGGCCGATGCCGGAGCCTCCGCTCTGCCGGGAGCGGGCCTTGTCCACCATGTAGAAGGCCTCGGTCACATGCCCCAGCTGCTCCCGGGGGATGCCGATTCCGTAATCCCGCACCCTTATCACCGCCCTGCCGTCTTCCTTCTCCAGGCTGACGTCGATCCGCTGATTCTCCCCTTTCAGCGCGGATGCCTTCAAGGCATTGTCCAGAAGGTTCAAAAGCAGCGACATCAGCAGCTCCCCATCGGCCTGCACAGTCACCGGCACGAGATCTTTCCGGATCGTGCACCGCCGCTTACGGCACACAGGCTCCAGGGCCTGCACCGCCTTCTCCGCCAGCTCTCCCAGGTCCACCGGGTGCAGCACCAGCGCCGTCCCCTGGAGGGACACCAGCTCCATCAGCTTGGAGGACAGGGATTTCAGCCGCCGGGCCTCCGCCGCGATGATGGACGCGCATTCCCGGCGCTCCTCCTCCGGCATATGGCTTTTGATAGTCATGATGTCCGCAAAGCCCAGAACGGAAGTCAGCGGCGTCTTCAGCTCATGGGCCATGTTGGCGATGAAGGTCTCCCTGCTGGCCGCCAGCGCCTCCACCTTCCGGATATTGTCCTGGATTTCCCCGGACATGGCGTTCATATGGCGGGACAGCTCCCCGATCTCGTCATGCCCTCCCGCCGGAACCCGGTATCCGTACTCTCCGGCCGCAATCCGCTCCGTGGCCGCCTCCAGGCGCTTCAGGGGCCTTGTCAGTCCCAGGATGGAGAGAAGCAGCGCCGTCGCTATGGCCAGGGAGACTCCTCCGCACATCCACTGGCAGAACCGCAAGTCCTCCCAGAACCGGCGGAACAGGTCCGATACGTCGCCGGACACCTGCACACGGTAGAAGCGCCCCTCCCAGAAGGCCGTGGCAGCGGAGCCAATCCACCAAATCCCCTCCCGCTCCTCCAGTGCGGTGGCCCCTCCGGCGGCCTCCCGTGGAAGCCGGGCGGCGGAAAAGCCGTCTGTCTCTATGGGCATGATGCTGATATCGTACTTCTGTGATTCCCCTGCGCCTTTTCCGCCGTCCCGAGCCGGGGCCTGCTCCCTCTCTTCGCCGGAATCCATTCTGAAGGCCCTTCCGTCCGACTGACTTCGGAACTCCTCCGATGCAAGGCAGAATTCCGCAAACAGGCCCTGCAGCTCCCTCTCCGTCAGCAGCAGCCGCCCGCCGTCATCCTTTTCCTCCTGGATCAGATGTCCTATCTGGGCCATGGCGCTGTCGCGGACGGTCTGCACCTTTTCCTTTGCCAGCAGAAGGGCATTCCTGTGGTTCCGGGCCAGCAGCAGCAGGGAAATAGCGCTGGCGGCCAGGGCCGTCAGGAACAATGTCAAAAGGAAGATTTTCTGCCAGAGCCTCATGCCATCCCCCCTTTCCGAAATCTGGCGCAAGCCTCCCCCTCAGATGGCCAAACAGGCGCACCCTCGGCGCGACAGAGCCTGCATCCCATGCCCTCCGCACGGCACACTGACTCCACGGCTTCACATCTTCAGCAGCTTGTAGCCATAGGTGGGCACAGTCACCAGGCGGCCCTGGAGCCCCAGCTTCCTGCGCACCTGCTGCACATGGGTGTCCACTGTCCGTGTCTCCCCCTCGAAGGCGTAGTCCCAAACGGCGGACAGCAGCCGTTCCCTGGAGATGACGATGTCCTGATGCCGTATGAAGAAGACAAGGACGTCGAATTCCTTGGGCGACAGCGCCACGGCCTGGCCGCCCTTTTCCACCGTATGCCTTTCGGCATCCAATGTGATGTCTCCGTAGGCGAGCACCGTCTCAGCCTTATGGTGGCGCTTCATCACCAATTCAATCCGCGCCAGCAGCTCCAGGGCCTCAAAGGGCTTCACGATATAGTCCTCCGCCCCGGATTTAAGTCCCTGCACCTTGTGGGCCACGTCCTGCACCGCGGTCAGGTATATCACAGGAACTCCTGAGTCCTTCACGCTCTCCATCACCTGGAACCCGTCCAGCCCCGGGAGCATCACATCCAGAAGAATCAGGTCGAAGCCCCCGCCGCAGACCCGCTGCACCGCCGAGAGGCCGTCGCTGCAGATTTCGCTGTCGTAGCCGCCCATGGTCAGGCAGGCCTGGATATATTTTGCAATATTGCTGTCGTCTTCCACAATCAGTATCTTACAGGACATCTACATCCCTCCGCTCATATGGCATCCGTCATGCGCTTCTCCGCCCCGATCCTTTTCCCGATTCGGTTATCGGCAACTCGTAGTTCCATTGTAAACCTATGCCTCCTGACTTTCAATAGGCGTTATTTTTTTCCGCTATCTTTTTCAGCCCCTCCGCATAGGCTTCCTCTTGTGCCGGCTCCTGCACATAATTATTATCTCGCATTTTCCCATAAAATGGGAGTTTTTTCAGAGCTGCCTGTAGATGGAAATCTGCCATTGTAATTACGGCTGATTTCTTTTATACTGGAAGAAGGACGCGCATGAACACAGGTGAGAATCGGCGGATATACGGCAAAAAGCATATAGAAGAACTGCAAGTAGTAAGAACATGCGTTCGAAACCCAGGGAAAGGAGCGTGAAGATATGGCATGGAAGAAAAGCATTCCGAAGAAAGGCATTCCACGGACAATCGGAATCGGAAACCAGGACTTTGAAACCATTCGCAGCCGTGGAGATTTTTATATCGACAAGACGGACTTCATAAGGGAGTGGTGGGAAAGCAGAGACAGCGTGACGCTGATCTCCCGGCCCAGGCGTTTCGGCAAGACGTTGAACATGAGCATGATGGAGAAGTTCTTCTCCCTGCGATACGAGGGCCGGGGGGAGCTTTTTGAAGGCCTGTCCATATGGCAGCATGAGGAATACCGGGCGCTCCAGGGGGGCTATCCGGTGCTCTTCTTAAGCTTCGCGGTGGTCAAGGAAAATACCTTTGCGCAGGCCAGGCAGAGCCTCTGCCGGGTCATAGAGGAGCAGTACAATAAGCATGATTATCTCCTGGAAGGGGATCTGCTCAATGAGAAGGAAAAGGAGTTCTACCAGGAAGTGACGGCAAAGATGGCGGACAATACTGCTGCGGCTTCCCTGCGCTCCCTGTCGGATTTCCTCCGCAGATACCATGGGAAGAATGTAATCATTCTTCTGGACGAATACGATACACCCATGCAGGAGGCCTATGTCAACGATTACTGGGAAGAGATGGTCGCATTCATCAGAAGCCTGTTCAACGCCACGTTTAAGACGAATCCGTATCTGGACAGGGCCTTGATGACAGGCATTACAAGGGTCAGCAAAGAGTCCGTCTTTTCGGATTTAAATAATCTGCAAGTGGTGACGACTACCTCCCCCAAATACACCGGCTGCTTCGGCTTTACGGAGGAGGAAGTCTTTGCGGCATTGGACGAGTTCGGGATGTCCGATAAAAGGCAGCAGGTGAAAGACTGGTATGACGGTTTCACATTCGGGCAGAAAAAGGACATCTACAACCCCTGGTCCATCATCAATTTCCTTAAGGAGGGCAGGGTCGGCGCATACTGGGCCAACACCAGCTCCAACAGCCTGGTGGGGAAGCTGATTCGAGAGGGCA
>OFFT01001442.1_pt1 | contig 14284 bp, 15 predicted proteins | sample 1521581 | NCBI WGS metagenome assembly OFFT01 (sample SAMEA3504084, study PRJEB24116) | mouse gut metagenome | biome: mouse gut; feature: mouse-associated habitat; material: faeces | place: Denmark | collected 2011
AAGACGCAAAAAGCCGGGCGATAGACGCGCCCATAATTCCGGCTCCGGCAATCACTACATTTTGAATCTTATGTACCATAAACTAATCCTCCTTCGGCAGTTTTACCAAAGCTGTCCCGTCAACGACAACCACTCCGTCCTGATTGGTCACAACAGTGGTAAGCCTGGCCCTGCCCTTTTCCAGCAATTCTGCAATCGTCACCCTGGCGGTAATAGTATCTCCGAAAAAAACGGGTCTTAAAAATTTTGCATCCTGCTCCATATAAATGGTCCCCGGCCCCGGCATACTGCCTGCAATCACTGTGGATAGGAAGGACGCCGTCAGCATCCCGTGCACAATTCTTTTTCCAAAATACATTCTCCCGGCTTTTTCCTCATTGGTATGCAAAGGATTGAAATCTCCGGTTATTCCGGCAAAAGCATAAACGTCGCATTCCGCAATTGTCTTTGAAAATTCCGCACTCTGGCCAATCTCATATTTCATTTAAACATCACGCCTTTCTATTCTCATATAATCTGACTGCCAGCACAGGCAATTAAAAATTGACATTATCTTTTCCTTTCAGATGGAGCAGCCCTCTGGCTTCCTCGCTGTCTGCCGTCTCAAAATCCAAATCTTCCAGTATTTTTTTAATTTTAAATACCTGCTGCGCGTTACTCTTTGCAAGAGTACCTGCCGGGTCAATATACAGCCCGTCCTCCATCCCTACCCGGACATTTCCTCCGTTTAATGCGCACAAGGTTTCCAGTTTGAACATTTTCCTTCCCACACCCACCGTGGAATATTTAATATCATTTCCTAAAATTTTCCTTGCCTGGTCAAACATAAACATTAAAGTCTCATTGTTAGCCGGCATACCTCCCTGTACTCCCGGCACAAACTGTATATAAATCGGCTGTGTAATCACTCCCTGATTCTTCAATATTTTTAAATTGTTAAGCTGCCCGTAATCAAATATTTCATATTCCGGAAGCGTCCCATATTCATTCATTGTGCGGATACAGTATTCCATATCCCGGAAGGAATTGCGGAAAACATTATCCCAGGTTCTCTCCACATATTCCTGTTCCCATTCGTAAACGGGATGCTCCACGTTTGTCAGTAGCTTATTATAATTGAAATTCATAGAGCCGCCGTTTGCGGAAGCCATCTCCGGCTGGAATTTGCTGATTACGGAAAATCTCTCCTCCACGCTCATCCCATTGGCCCCTCCGGTAGTAATGCCGATTACAGCGTCGCATTCCTGCCTGATGGACGAGAGTATATAATGAAAAATTCCATGGTCCGTAGTTGGCTTTCCATTCTCTCCTCTCGCGTGAATATGTACGACAGCAGCCCCGGCCCTGTGCGCCTCTATGGCGCTCTCAATAATTTCATCGGGATTCTTAGGCAGATACGGAGACATGCTGGGCACATGTGTCGCTCCGGTAATGGCTGCGCTTATAATAACTTTCTGGTCTTTTATATACAAATCCTGTTCCCCCCATTAAAAGTTCCGCTTCGCACCTGTCAGCACACTTGTTATAAATGGATTTCCGGCTGCTCTGCATCCGTATATCCATTTGTGCGCTGTCCGGTACTTCGCTGTTTTTGAAATTCCGCTGCAAGCGCATAACCTGCAGCGTGTCCGCTGCCCGCTTTCTGTCCACGGGAATATCCACTTCCACACTTACCGCACCGGTATACCCGTTTTTGTACAGGCGGCGGATTCTTTGCCGATGCACTGTTTTCTTTTCAAGGCGGAAAAAAGAACGCATATCAGGTGCCCCGTCATCATCCGAAATATGCGCATGGGCAATATAAGGCATCCATTTCCTCAAATCCAAGTCTCCCTCTCCCATATGCTCCATATTATAAAAATCAATAACGGCTTTGATGTTTTCACAGTCCAGCTCTTCCACAAGCCGGACTGCCTCCCACACATAATTGATAAAATTGCTGTAGCATACGGCAAGAGGCTCTACACAGACGGTTATGCCATAATGTCCGAACTCCTCCGCCGTGGCTTTCAGAAAATCTTTCATCTGCCTTATTGCCAGGGTCCTGTCATACCCCTCCAAAAGAGAGCGGGAACGTGGGGAACCGATACCCACGAACCGTACGCCGAGTTTTCCCGCACGCTTCGCGCAGGCGGCAGCATACGCTTTAACCTGCTGCAAGTCAAACCCGTCTCCCGTCATTTTAATCTCCGGCGGGCAATAGGCGTTAAGCGCATATACTTTCAGCGGATAACTCTCCATCTGCTTCTGGAGTACGGCAAATTCCTGTTCTGAAAGGGAAACCAGATATTTTCCCATAAATTCAACATAATCAAAACCGCACAGAAATGCGTTTTCCATGTCCTCCATCCGCAGCAGAGTACATCCGCAGAGGTTCTCATCTTTCATGTTTTTCTTTTACCTTTCCATACATTCTTCCTCCGGCAATAGCGGCGCTTTACCGCATATCAAAAGCTGCCACAAAATCATGGCAGCTTTCGCTTACGGCTTAAACCTTATTCACCGAGTATTGATTTTGCCTGCTCGTAGAATTGCTTCGCGCCTTCCTGAGGCGTCATCTGCCCAAACTGCACTGCATTTGCCGCATCTTCAAATGCTGCCTGTACCTCTGTAGCTCCTACAGGGGCATAACTTGCCTCGTAAGCTACCGGCATGGTCGCAACGACGTAATCAATTACCTTGGCCTGATTTTCATCCACTAATCCTTTCACATAATCCGCCATATCCGAATTCGCCGGTACGCCCTGGTCTGTCTGGAAGATTTCCATGGCCGACTCGCTGTTCACCCAGAAATTCATCAGTTTTGCAGCCGCTTCTTTCTTCTCGTCGGAACTTGAACTGTTGATGGAAAAATGCGCTCCCTCTGCATACTCGCCTCTGCCGCCGCTATTTCCTATAGGATTTCTGGCTAAGGTAAGCTGGAAATCAGGCATCTGTTCCTGGAACTGATAAAGCTGGTTTGCCGGTGTGCAGGCATATCCTATAGCCCCCTGCGTAAACAACTTCTGCTCAAGAGCTGCGGCAGCATCCTCTGTTGACGACGCCGCGTCGGGAATCAGTCCCTTATCTCTCATCTCCGCCCAGTAGGCAAGCCATTCTTCGGCAACACTCTGTTCAAATCCCAGCTTTCCTTCGCTTGTATAAAGGTCGCCGCCCGACTGCCTTGCCATATATCGGAACATGGTAAACGTCGGTGACATATCGCTTACAATGTAAGCGGTTTCGCCTGCTGCATCCGCCGCTGCTTTCAGTTGCTCGCCCATTTTCATCAAATCATCCCATGAATAATCGGTGGTATAGGTGGGCACCTCCACACCGTATTTTTCAAGCAATGTCTGGTTTACAATCATATTTGTAAAAGTAACGCCCATAGGAATCAGGCACATAGTACCATCATATTTACATCCGTCTAAAATACCCTCTTCCATTTTGCCTGTGTCCAAAATTCCCGAGTCGATATAGGGCTGTAAATCCGCCAGAACGCCGCGCCCTGCATAATCAGCCACATACTGTACATGCATACTGATAAAATCGGGTGCGTTTCCGCCGGCAACCTGAGTGGCAAGTTTATCCCAGTAGTCATTCCAGCTTCCGGATTCCCTGACCACTTTGATATCCGGATTCTCCGCCTCAAACCTGTCAATAATTTCGTTGTATTTCTCGTTTCGGGTGGTATCTCCCCACCAGCTTGCGCGGATTTCAATGACGTTTCCTGTAGAACCGGCATCCTGCGCCGGCGCTTTGTCTGACTCGTCTGTCGTCTGCTGTGTGTCTGCTGTCTGGGATGTATCATTCTCCGAAGATACGCTGCCGGAACCAGAGCCGCTTCCGCATCCTGCAAGAACACTTGCCAGCAGTGTGCCTGCAAGAAGTATACTTATCAGTTTTTTCTTCATACTCTACTCCTGTCCGTGTGCTTTCACACACCTGTAAGTCCGGGGAAGCAAAAGCTTCTCTTCCTGCTTCCCCTCATTTCCTGTAATAATCCGTAAACGATTACCTCACCCTGTAAAAATTATTCCCTGATTATTATTTCCCTTTGTATACCTTCTGATTATTAAGTACGGAATCATTCAATTCCCAGCCAAGCTCCTCAAAATGCTCACGACGTTTTTCCTTGTCGGCAAACAACTCTCTGTGCGCATATTTTGCAACATCCTTTGCAATACTCCGTGGAACTACTATCACACCGTCTCCGTCAGCAACAATCACATCACCCGGAAAAACCGTAACGCCGCCAATGGCAACCGGAACATCTTTTGCGTCAAACTGACATCTTGTCTGGTCCATCTTCTGAGATACAAAATAACTCCACACGGGAATCTTCTGCATAATCACCTCGTCCGTATCCCTGATTCCCCCGCCGTTTGAGACAAAGCCTTTTACTCCGGCAATCTTTGCGCCAAGGGCATTTTCGGAGCCCATCAGGCCCACGTCAATTCCGGACATATCAAGGGCAATAAAGTCGCCTTCCTCCAGCTCATCCATCCAGGGATAAATACAGATGTTTCCATAATACCAGTTAGACCACTGCGTATATTCATCCCCCGTTACTTTCGGGTCAGGACCCACATAAGGCAGATACCTTGCCGTCTTTGCAATTCCTACAGCTTTTGTGCGATACAAGGGGCGGATTTTGTAATCCATGGTTCCATAATGATGATACCCCATCCAGTCCATACCGTCTCTTACATCTGCAACCCGCAGCGGCTCAAATAATTCCAGTAATTCCAAATCTTCTTTGTTTTTTCTCATTTCTTACCTCCCGTTCTTTGTCGGTCACACAGGCATATCTATGCCTGTTCATGTACAATTTGCGATGAGCTGCAGCCTCACCATTTCTTATAGTTAGTATTATTAAATAAATTTATCCATTCTTCTACTTATTTATTGTCTAATATGTTTCATTTTTTGACCAGGTAAACGTTTTCTTAAAAACAGTGTTTTCTTATTGACAATATCCTGACAAAATATATATATTAATATCAGTAATAAAAATAACGTTAGATAACTGGTGAAATTATGAAAACAAGCGGAAAAATAACTATCAGGGATATTGCCGTTTACTGCAATGTTTCTGTCGCAACTGTCTCCCGGGTGCTGAATGAAAATTATTATGTCACGCCGGAGACCAAGCAGCGGGTTCAAAAGGCAATACAGCATTTCAATTATTCTCCCAACAATATTGCCCGAAGCCTGAAACTGAACAGAACCGGCATCATTGGCTACATCACCTCGGATATATCAAACCACTACCATATCACCGTCGCCAAGGCTATTGAGGATGTCATCCGCCCCAACAACTACAATTTAATTGTCTGCAGCAGTAATAACAGCAAAGAAGCGGAAGAAAAATACTTAAAATCTCTGGCCGGCATGCACGCGGATGCTCTGGTTCTCAACAGTTGGGGAAAAAACGATGCACTGATTCTGGAGCTGAACCGGACAATCCCTATGGTTTTGGTTAACAGACGGCTGAGTACTCCCGGCTTTCATGGCGACCTGGCAGACTGCAACAACGTTCTCGGCATGTACCTTCTCACCAAAGAACTTATGAAATGCGGTCATAAACGAATTCTCCTGATTGAAGGTCCTTCTCATTTAAGTAATGTTCAGGAGCGTTTTGACGGGTTTCAGAAAGCAATGAAGGAAAACGGCATTGACGTTGCAGAAAATTACCCTTACCGTCTGGAAGGGGATTTTTCCATTGAATCCGGTTTTCAGGCAGTGAACTTCTGGCTGAGCCTCCCGGAAGAAAGCCGTCCCACTGCCATATTAGGAACCAACAATCTGACCACCTTAGGCGCAATGAAGGGGATTATCTACCATCAGTTAAATGTACCCGGACAGCTTTCCATTGCCGGATTCAACTCCATCGAACATTTGGAAATGATGCAGTTTCACCCCACCGTCGCTGCTTTTGACCCTTATAAAATCGGACATGCCGCCGGAATGGCTGTGTTAGAGCGTATACAGGATAACAGCCTTGAAAACAGAGAATATATTTTTGCCCCGGAAATCTGTCCCGGGAACGCCATCCGCAGTCTTTAATACGGAAAATGTTGTTGAAAAGCTTTCTCTGATTTGATATACTTTTCAAGTAAACGTTTACCTCATTTTTAAAAAGAATAAAATTCTAATTAAAAAGGAGGAAACAACATGAAATCTTTTACAACCGACAGTTACGGACGTACCATCATCATCCACCTTGGCAAAGGAGAAAAAATCCTGGAAAGCCTGACGGCAGAACTGAAACGCCTTGACGTCAGGTACGGAATGCTGGTATCCGCCATCGGCTCTCTGCGCAAAGCCTGTTTACATGTAATCACCAATACGGAGGATATTTCTGTAAACAAATACATCACTATCGAAAAGCCCATTGAGCTTGGCGCTGCGCAGGGACTAATCATTGACGGTGAACCTCATTTTCATATAAACATCTCTGAGCCGGACGGCGTATATGCCGGTCACTTAGAGGAGGGATGTGAGGTTCAGTATCTTGCAGAATTTGCCATTGTGGAATTAAAAGACCTTGCTATCACCCGCAAGGCGGATGCTTTTGGTATTTCCTATATTGACGGAAAAGATTCCTAAACACCTGAAAAAGAACTGCCGCCTTATCGATTATACCCATAAGGCGGCAGCTCTCTTTTCCTTAATTATCATTTTTATTACACTTTGTGGTTTAGCCTACCCCCTGCCAAAACGGCGCTGCCGTCGAGCTCGGTATGGCATTCATCGTTAAAAACATGAACCCAGACCGCGTGATTAAACATTCTGACCGGCCGGCCAAAAGCATCCCTGTATCGTCCCGACAAATCCTGCATGTACAGATAATAGGTAAAGTGAACATTCTGCGCACCGGCCGCCTTTAAGCGGTGATAGGTGGGAAGCGAGGTTTCACGCGGCGGTACAAGTTCGTCTGGCTTCGCATGGGCGAACCAGACCGGTATATGCCTGATGCTCTCCAGCATTTCATCCGTTATATTATGACTGTAAAATACTTCGCACACCAAAATGGCCGCCGCAAAAAAATCAGGATAATCAAACAGAAGGCGCATGGTCATAAAGCCGCCGTTAGACAGCCCTCCGACATAAATCCTGTTTCTGTCCACCAGTCCCTCCCGCTGACGGATAAAATTGTCAATGCACTCCTTTACCGGTTCTACATAAATGCTCCGGTTGGATTTTCCAAGCTTTTCCACACCGTCGTCCATCCAGACAGTGGGGCACTGAGGCACCAAAACCCACGCCTTTCCGCCAAAATATTTCTGAAAGGCAGGAGAGGAAATATTACAGGTCTTGTTGCTTCCATACGCAATTTTCGGGTCAGAACCTCCTTCGCCGGCGCCGTGCAGCCAGATAATCAGAGGTATTGCTTCTTTTACTTCCTCAGGTTCAAAATAACCGAATTTAAGCGCCTTTTCTTCCGCAGGCTCCTCCTGTTTCCATCCCTTAAGCTGCGGACAGATTTCTCCCACACATTCGTCAAAAACAAAACCGGATTTCCCGGGCTGTCCGCCCAAAGTATGTAAAAGCGTAACTCTATATGCATTATCAATAAAACGGCTCTGCAAAACATCGCCCTCTATCCGTTTGCCAAGGGCTTCCTCCGCCAGTTCAATGGCAGCCAAATTAGATGCCGCCTTTTTATTTCCGGCAGCGTCGCAGGGATAGGCAGCCAAAGCTTTCTGCCGTACAGGGGCGCGCTTGTAATGGTTCGGGTTTCAAAGCTTTTGGACACAATCACTTCTCCGGTTACGATGTCCCGCCGTTCCACATAAATATTAAATGACTGTTCCGAGATTTCTGCACACTGCACCTCACAGGGCATATGCAAAATCAGCTTTGATACATATGGCCCCATATCTTCAATTGATGTGATAATCTGATACCTTTCCATTGTAAGTCCCCCCTTCGTAATTGCTGTGCATGATATGCCTCCTATTTTATCATACCCGGGGGCCTCTTACCAGTATCACCGGAACACAAACACGTTTACCCTTTAATACTTCCCGCCGTAATTCCCTCCACAAGATAATTCTGGAAAATAACAAACATCAGGAACAGGGGAACCAGCGACAAAATCGACATGGCAAACAGCCCTCCCCAGGAGCTGTGCCCCATGGAATCCACAAACTGCCGCAGGGCAATCGATACCGTATATCTGTGCACATTATTGATGTAAATCATCTGGCTGAAAAAGTCATTCCATGTCCAGAGAAAAGTAAAAATAGAAGTCGTCACAATCGCAGGAACGGAGAGCGGAATCACAATCCGTATAAACATATGAAAAGGCCCGCAGCCATCCACAATTGCCGCCTCGTCAATTTCTCTTGGCAGTCCCCGCATAAACTGTGTCATAAGAAAAATGAAAAAACCGTCCGTTGCCAGAAATTTCGGCACAATCAGCGGAAGATAGGTGTTTACCCACCCAAAGCTGTTATACATAATATACTGCGGAATCAGCTTCACATGCATCGGAAGCATCAAAGTCCCCATCATAATCATAAACCAGAAATTTTTCAAAGGAAATTTCAGCTTTGCAAAAGCATAGGCCGCAAGGGAGCAGGAAACAATATTTCCAATCACACAGCAAAATACCAGCAAAAAAGAGTTAAAAAAGAACTTCCCGTAGGTTACTCCAGACAGCCCCTTAAAGCCGCTGATATAATTTTCAATAGTCCATGTCCGTGGCAGTAACGAAACCCCTTTAAAAATCTCCACATTTGGCTTGAAGGAAGAAAAAAGCATCCAAATCAACGGATAAAGCATACACACGCCAAAGGCAATTAGAAAAAGATGATACATTGCTTCAAATAGTTTTCTATGTCTGTACCTCATACTGTACCTCCCTGTTTTTATCACTCATAAAACACCCATTTTTTTGCACTTAAGAATAAAAGTCCGGTAAATGCGGCAATAAGTAAAAGCAGAATCCACGCCATGGCCGCCGCATACCCCATCTGAAAGTTTCCAAACGCCTTAATGTAAAGATACAGGGAATAAAACAGTGTGGAATTAACCGGCGCCCCTGTACCGTTACTGATAATATAAGCAGGTGTAAAGCTCTGAAATGCATTTATGAACGCCATCACCACATTAAAAAATACCATCGGCGTCAGCAAAGGAAGGGTAATACTGAAGAACTGCCGTATTTTACCCGCCCCGTCAATGCGGGAAGCCTCATAATAATCCTCCGGAATCTGTTTTAGAGACGCCAGAAAAATAACCATAGAAGAACCAAACTGCCAGACGGCCAGAACAATCAGCGTATTTAACGCCGTCTCCGGCGTTGCTATCCAGTTAATACCTTCAATCCCGAAAACTGCCAATATCTGATTAAACAGACCTTCCTTGTTAAAAAGCTGTTTCCATAAAATGGAAACAGCTACGCTTCCGCCAAAAAGAGAAGGAAGATAATAAACCGCCCGATACACCTTAATTCCCCGTCTGTTCTTTTTCAGCATAAGAGCAATCAGCAGCGCGAATACCAATTGCAGCGGAACACCTACAAACACATACTTAATTGTGACCTCCAGACTTGTCCGAAATTTGGGGTCGGCAAACAGCTTTGCATAATTCTGCAGCCCCGCAAACTGCGGGGGTGTTAACATATCATAGTTGCACAGGGAATAGAATAAAGAAGCTGCCATAGGGAACGCCGTCAGCCCGAAAAAGCCAATAAGCCAGGGCAGGAGAAAAATGTAACCCGTAAAATCTTTCGCCCGCAGCCTTTTTTTCTGTCTTTTTTTCATAAGTACGCATACCTCCTTTAAGAAAACGTTTACTTGAACTTTATACCTTCACTTATATATAAGTATTGTATATTTTTTATTCTTTTTCTTCTCATATTTTGTCTAATATGTTACTTTTTTGGTCATATATCCTTTTTCTGTATTCCGTGGGGCTCACCTCGCAGAAGCTTTTGAACACCCGGTTAAAGGACTGAATACTGGAAAATCCTGTAATATAGGCAATTTCCGTGACCGGAGCGTCCGATAGCCGCAGCATCTGCTTTGCCTTCTCAATCCGCTCATTATTCAAATATTCCAGAAAATTCATGTTGGTTTTCTTTTTGATATATTTGGAGCAGTAGCTTTCCGAAAATCCCAAGTGTACTGCAACGTCCGACAATGTAATTTTATCCTGCAGATGCTCCCTGATATATTCAATCATCTTATCCATGCACTCGGAATCATTATTTCTTCTCACCGAAGCCCTTTCCGAAATCAAAAACTGGTTTTGGTAAAGATAAATTAAAAGCTCCAGAGATTTCCCTATCAGAATGCTCTCCACAAAAACTTCCTCTTCTATTTCAAAAACGGTCTGGATTTCCTCAATTAAGCCGGAAATCCGCGGATTCTCCCTGATGTGTAAGACATCCGAAAGAAATACTGTGTATACATGCTTCACTTCAACGCTGAAACATTTAAGAAATTCCTCCGTCAGCCTGACAACACAGATTTTATTAAACTCGCTGGGCTCGACATAGTAGTGCACCGCTCCCGGACTGATAAAAAACGTCTCCCCGGAAATCACCTCATAATTAACGCCGTCCACATTGACATATGTTGTTCCCGCCATCACATACAATATTTCATATTCATTGTGCCAGTGCTTTTTCGCAAGATAATCATTGCGCACTGCAACACTCCAGTTTTTCCCCATCTTTTCATATCTAACTTTATGATTCATGCCTTCCTCTGTTTTATTTCACATTCTCTGTTAAAACTATGTCCAAAAATGAGTAGCTTATTCTCTTTCATCTGACGTAAACTTAAAGAAGGAAACGCTTCAAGTAAACGTTTACCAAAATAAATATAACACATGAAAGAAAGGTTGCGCAAGCATTATGATGACAGGCGAACAATACATCGAAAGCATTCACAGCATGAAAATGCGTATATTTTGTATGGGCGAAGAGCTTGAAACCGCTGTCGGACATCCGATTCTTCAGCCTTCCCTTAATTCTGTTAAAATGACCTACGAGCTGGCCGAAGACCCCAAATACCATGAGCTGGCCACCGCCGTCTCCCATTTAACCGGCCATAAAATCAACCGTTTTACCCATATTCACGAAAGTTGCGACGACCTGGTTAAAAAAGTAAAACTCCAGCGGGTTTTAGGCCAGAAAACCGCGTCCTGCTTTCAGCGCTGTGTAGGATTGGACGCCATAAACGCAGTTTACAGCACGACCTACGATATTGATAAAAAATACGGGACGGAATATTTTGAACGTTTTAAGAAATTTCTGATTTACTGTCAGGAAAAGGACCTCACCGTGGACGGAGCTATGACAGACCCGAAAGGTAACAGGAAGCTTCCCCCTCATCTGCAGGATGACCCTGACCTGTACCTTCGCATAGTGGAAAGACGTCCTGACGGCGTAATCGTCCGGGGCGCCAAAGCGCATCAAACCGGAATCTGCAATTCTCACGAGGTTCTGGTTATGCCCACTATCGCCTTAAGTGATGAGGACAAAGACTATGCCGTCTCATTTGCCGTTCCTACAGACAGCGAAGGAATTGTTATGATTATCGGCCGTCAAAGCTGCGATACCAGAAAGCTGGAGGGTTCCTGTCAGGATACGGGCAACTGCAAATTTGGCGGCGTGGAAGCGCTCACTGTTTTTAATGACGTCTTTGTTCCCAATGAAAGAATTTTTATGAACGGAGAGGCCAGATACGCCGGTCTTTTGGTGGAACGCTTTGCCGGATATCACCGCCAGAGTTATGGCGGATGCAAAGTAGGCGTGGGGGATGTCCTGATTGGCGCAGCAGCCCTTGCGGCAGAATCAAACGGCGTGGAAAGCACTTCCCATATAAAAGACAAATTAATTGAAATGACACACTTAAATGAAACCATGTACGCCTGCGGCATTGCCTGCTCCTGCCAGGGACACCCCACGCCAAGCGGAAACTATGACATTGACACACTGCTCGCCAATGTCTGCAAACAGAACGTAACCCGTATACCCTACGAAATCGCAAGGCTTTCTCAGGACATCGCCGGCGGACTGATGGTGACGGCTCCATCCGAAAAGGATTGTGCCAATCCCACAGCCGGACCATTGATTGAAAAATATCTTTCCGCCGCTTCCTCCTTTACCACAAAAGAGAGAATCAAAATCCTGCGTCTGATTGAAAATCTCACGATGGGAACCGCAGCCGTAGGATATCTGACCGAATCCATGCATGGAGCCGGCAGCCCTCAGGCCCAGCGGATAATGATTGCCAGACAGGGGAAACTGGAACATAAAAAACTGCTTGCGAAAGAAATCCTGGGAATTGAATGAGATTATTTCTCATTCAATTCCCTGTCCTCTCCGCCCCGCCGTCATACCTCCGCGTCATCGCCATACACAATCCCCCCGCCAGTACCATCAATAACCCCGATGCCCAAAACCAGCATTCAACACCGGCCGCTTCGCTGACCGGCCCGGCAATCAGCAGCCCGAAAGGCGTCGCCAGCGTCATGGCTGTCGTCAGCATGGAAAAAACCTTTCCCATCATTTCCGGCGCCACCGTTTCCTCCAAGGCATTTGAAAGCGCGGTGAACACCATTTTCCAGGCCTACGGCTCCCTGGCGGGGGTTGAGGTAGCCGGTCCTGAGGTCACGCCTCCGGAGACCATCATCTTCCCCGACGTCACCGATTTTACAGAGGTCGCCCTGGATGGCGCCAAGAAGGCCATCAAGGCTGGCGATGCCGGGTATGTCATCGTTATGGAGGGCCAGGCCGCCGGTCCCATGGAGATTTATGTGGGCGTGGGTATGGACGGTAAGATTGCTGGTGTTGCCGCCGGTGCCAACTCCGAGACCGCCGGCATCGGTTCCCAGGCGCTGGAGCCTGACTACCTGAAAGCCTATATCGGCAAGACCTCTCCCGACGGCATCGACAACATCTCCGGCGCTACCGAGACCTCGGTGGGCGTCAAGAAGCTGGTTCGGGCCGCTATGGAGCTGGCTCCCGCCCTCATCGGCGACACCACCCCCAAGGTGGATCTCACCGTTGCTGAGGACGGCTCCGCCAGCGCGATTATCGGCGCTGTCCGGGTGGAGATTGACGCTGCCGGCAAGGTGGCCGGTGTCACCGCTGCTGACGAGACTGCGGACCTGGCTTCCATCGCCCCCGAAGAGGTCAAGGAGGCTATGGACAACGCCCTTGCTGCTTACAATGCTTCGAAAGGAGCGTAAAGAATGAATAAGCTGAAGATCCTCGTAAACGGCATCATCAAGGAAAACCCTGTGCTGGTGCTGGTGCTGGGCACCTGCCCGGCGCTGGCGGTCACCAACTCCACCATCAACGGCGTGGGGATGGGTCTTGCCGCCACCTTCGTTCTCATCTGCTCCAATGTGGTTATCTCCCTGCTGAAAAAGGCCATCCCCGATAAGGTCCGCATCCCCTGCTATATTGTTATCATTGCGGGCTTTGTTACCATCGTTCAGCTGATGCTCCAGGCCTATATGAAGTCCCTCTACGATGCTCTGGGTATCTTCCTTTCCCTCATCGTGGTTAACTGCGTCATCCTGGGCCGGGCCGAGATGTTTGCCAACAAAAACAGCGTCTTCGATTCCTTCCTGGACGGCGTAGGCATGGGTATCGGTTTTACCCTGGCTCTCTTCCTCATGGGCGCCCTGCGGGAAATCTTCGGGGTGGGTACCTTCTGCAACATCCCCATCCCCGGCCTCTCCTCCGAGCCCATCGCCATTTTGGCCCAGGCTCCCGGCGGGTTCTTCGTCTACGGCTTCATCATTGCAATCCTCAACAAGGTTTCAAACGGCAAGGCCGTCAAGCGCAAGAGCTTTGACTGCGAATCCTGCCCCTCCCACGCGGGGTGTAGCGGCGCGCTGAAAGGAGGCTGCGGCAGATAATGAAAGAAATGCTTATCATTCTCTTTACCGCCATCCTGGTAGAGAACTATGTTCTGATGAAGTTCCTGGCTATCTGCTCCTTCCTGGGGGTTTCCAAAAAGCTGGATGCCGCCGTGGGGATGAGCTTTGCCGTCATCTTCGTCATGCTGATGGCTACCGCAGCCACCTGGCCCATTTTCTACTATATCCTGGATCCGATGGAGCTGGGGTATATGCAGACGGTAATTTTCATCCTGGTTATCGCCGCCCTGGTGCAGCTGGTGGAGATGATTCTGAAAAAGTTTGTCCCTCCACTGTACCGCTCCCTGGGCGTGTTCCTGCCCCTCATCACCACCAACTGCGCCATTCTGGGCGCGGTGGTGCTGAACATCACCAAGACCTATACCTTCTCCCAGTCCATGGTGAACTC
>OFFT01001443.1_pt1 | contig 14282 bp, 13 predicted proteins | sample 1521581 | NCBI WGS metagenome assembly OFFT01 (sample SAMEA3504084, study PRJEB24116) | mouse gut metagenome | biome: mouse gut; feature: mouse-associated habitat; material: faeces | place: Denmark | collected 2011
GGCGGCCCCACCCGCTGATGGAGAGTACCCTTTTGTCCATGCGGCCGGAGCTGTATGTGCAGTATATGGATTTGAAAGAGAGGTTCCAAAAAGAAGAGATTGGAATCTATGACGATACGCCGGATATGTATACGGCTATTGGATTAAGCGATGGCTATTACGGGGACTGGAGCTCCGTGGTCTGGCTGTACCGGGCTACGGGGAAGCCGGTGATGATACAGGAGGTAGAAATAAAGAGTTCCGGAAAGGCAGGATGATATGGAGAAAAAACTTCCCATAGGGATTGAGAATTTTGCAGAAATTCGACAAGAAGGTTTTTACTATATCGATAAAACCGGATTGATCCGGGAACTGCTGCAGGATTGGGGGAAAGTGAACCTTTTCACACGCCCCAGAAGATTCGGAAAGTCTCTGAATATGAGCATGTTAAGATACTTTTTTGAAATTGGCAGTGATAAAAGTTTGTTTGACGGACTGGAGATTGCAAAAGAAACGGAATTGTGCGATAGCTATATGGGAAAATTTCCTGTTATTTCCATTTCGCTAAAAGGCGTGGAGGCAGCTTCCTATGAGACGGCAAGAGGAATGCTGCGGCTGATTATCCGCGAGGAAGTGGACAGGGTATGTACCCGGATAGAAGGATGGAAGTGGAACGATTACCAGCGGGAGATATTGACGGCTCTGAACGATAAAAATATGAGTGAAGATACGCTGATGAATTCCCTGCGGATGCTGTCTGTTCTGCTCTATCAGCTTTATGGGAAAAAAGTGATTATTCTGATTGATGAATATGATGTGCCTTTGGACAAAGCGTTTCAGAATGGCTACTATGACCAGATGGCGGCATTGATCCGGAATCTGTTTGCGCAGGCATTGAAAACGAATGAATGTTTACAATTTGCGGTTCTGACAGGATGTCTGCGGATTGCGAAGGAGAGCATTTTTACAGGATTGAATAATCTCAGGGTTTTCTCGATTACCAGCAATTCTTTGGATGAGTATTTTGGCTTTACGGATCAGGAGGTAAGAAAGCTCCTTGGGGACTATGGACAGGAAAGACACTATGCGGAGGCAAAGGCTTGGTATGACGGCTATCGCTTTGGCGCAGCCGACGTCTATTGTCCTTGGGACGTCATCAATTATTGTTCGGAACTGCGTGCGGATTCCAAGGCAGAGCCCCAGGCCTACTGGGCGAATACCAGCGGCAATGCCATTGTAAGGCGGTTGCTGCAAAAAGCAACGGGACAGACCAAACGCGAGATGGAGCAGCTGGTTGCAGGGGAAACGATTGAAAAGAAGGTCGTTCAGGAGCTGACCTACAATGAGTTGGAGAACAGCATTGAAAATATGTGGAGCGTGCTGTTTGTTACCGGGTATCTGACCAGCCGGGAGAAGAAAGGCGATGGGATATACGCCCTGGCGATTCCCAACAGGGAAGTGCGCCAGATCTTTGTGGAGCAGATTCAGGAATGGTTTGCTAAGACTGTCCGCAGTGACGGGACTGGGATTCAGGAATTTTGCAATGCTGTAAAAGAAGGGAATGCGGAGCTGGTGGAAGAGAAATTCCGAGAGTATCTGAGGAAGACGATCAGCATCCGGGATACGTTTCAGCCAAAGGCCAGAAAGGAAAGTTTTTATCATGGAGTACTTCTGGGGCTTTTGAGCAATGAGGCAGACTGGTATATCCGTTCCAATGAAGAATCCGGAGAGGGGTACAGCGATATCCTTGTGGAGATGGAAGAGGACGAGAAGGGCGCCGTGATCGAAGTCAAGTATTCGGATGATGGAGAGATGGAGCGGGAGGCGAAGAAGGCGCTGGGGCAGATAAAAGAAAAGGATTACGCAGAGAGGCTGCGCGGGGATGGGATGAAGGAAATTTTGGCGTATGGGGTGGCTTGCTGCCGGAAACGATGCCGGGTGATGTGTGAAGAGCTTTGAAAAATTGGTTTTGAGGCGAATCGTATTTTAATTTGGAGAAAGCAGATATTATTGTTAATAATTATAATTGGCAGAGTGTGATGAGACTATGAAGAATGAGAAAATATTTGTGACAAGATCTTCTATGCCTTCTTATGAAGAATACATTGAGGCAATCAAGCCCTTGTGGGACAGCCACTGGCTGACCAACATGGGGCAGTATCATCAGGAACTGGAGGAAAGGCTGAAGGAATATCTGGAAGTATCGGAGCTGTCCCTGATGGTAAACGGACATATGGCGTTGGAGCTGGCGATTCAAGCCATGAATTTTCCGGAGGGAGCGGAAGTGATTACCACCCCCTTTACGTTTATCTCCACCACCCATGCCATTGTGCGCAATCATTTGAAGCCGGTATTTTGTGATGTAAAGCCAGAGGACGGAACCATAGATGAAACCAAAATTGAGGAATTAATTACGGAGCATACGGCTGCCATCATTCCGGTGCATGTCTATGGAAATGTGTGTAATGTGGAGGAAATACAGCGGATTGCGGATAAGTACAGCCTGAGAGTGATTTATGATGCGGCCCATGCTTTTGGGATTTCCTATAAAGGAAAGGGAGTTGGGAGCTATGGAGATGCCTCCGTGTTTAGCTTTCACGCCACCAAGGTATTTAATACCATCGAAGGGGGGGCGGTTGCTTTTTCCCAGGGGAGGTTTTACGATAAGCTGTATAATCTGAAAAACTTTGGAATCCGGGGAGAAGAACTGGTGACAGAGGTGGGAGCCAATGCGAAAATGAATGAGTTCTGTGCGATTATGGGACTTTGCAATTTAAAGCATGTAGAGGAGTCGATTGCAAAACGAAGAGCTTTGTGTGAGGAGTATGAAAAGCATTTGAGAGAGATTCCCGGGATTCGGATGTTTGAAGCAAAATCGGAAGTAGAGCGGAATTATGGGTATTTCCCGGTTTTGATAGAAGATGATTATCCTTTGAGCCGGGATGAATTATATGGTAAGCTGAAAAAAAATGGGATACATACAAGGAAATATTTTTATCCCCTGACTTCGGATCAGGCTTGCTTTAAGAATAAGTATCGGGATGCAGAATTAGAGTGTGCAAGAGAGATGGCGGAGCAGGTGCTGGTGCTGCCGATCTATGAGGAAATGGAACGAAAGGATTTGTCAAAGGTAGTTCAGCTGATGGAGACAAAGGTAAGATAGCTTTTATATGTTGCAAAATGAATCGTATTTCATAAAGGAAAGGAAAGAAATGAAAATCTCAAGTGGACAAATACATAATATGATGGAACAGACGGATAGTGAAATAAAAGAATTTATTGGAAATGCAAAAGCCGGTTGTGTATGTTATGGAGATAGTCTAATGATTCAAGGTGCCCTTGCAGAATTGTTAGAAGATGGATTTCGTGTCAGATATATTATAGATGATACGCCGGAAAAACAGGGGCGGATTGTGGATGGAATTGAGGTTGTTTCAAGATTGGATGAAAAAGTCCGTTCCGAGAAATATATAATTGGCACAAGCTCATCCGTAAAAACTATGCGGGATAGTCTGGAAATTGACCGGGGGGGGGCAAAACAGGTTTGTTTTTTGCCGTTTTGTAAATATTCAGTTTGGAAGCATTATGATGAATGTGTATATGTGAGAGACAACCTTTTAGAGGATGAGAGAAGTGTTGAAATATACAATTTGGCAATGTATGCCCAGATGACAGATTACCACAACATGGATTTCACAGGTTATGGCGAAGGGAATCAGTATTTTGCAATACCGGAGTTTGATTTGCTTATGGGAGAGCATTTTATTGATGTAGGTGCATTTGTGGGAGATACCTTAGATGAGTTTGTCAGGCATTCACAATTATTTGAAAAGTATATAGGCTTTGAGCCTGATGAAAAGCATATTCGAGCCATTGAAGTCCGGAAAAAAAGATTATGTGCCGAATGGAATCTGCCGGATACTGTAATTGAAATAGTCAGAGCCGGCGTTGGAGAATATAATACCAAAGCGAAATTAAGTGATGGTTATTCTGGTTCTTCTACCAGAATGATTTGTGATGAATCGGGGGATGCAGGGATTGACATTGTAAAACTGGATGACTATCTTGCAGGACAGAAAGTGACCTTTATGAAGGCTGATATAGAGGGAATGGAAGCCCAGGCTCTGAAAGGAGCTAGAGAGATCATTAAGAATCAAAAGCCTAAAATGGCAATTTGTATTTATCATCTTCCATGGGATATATATAAAATACCAATGTTGGTGAAAGAACTGAATTGTGAATATAAATTTAAAATAAGGCTTCACTCAAAAGGATATCAAGAATTAGTACTCTATTGTTATTAATATGTTTGAAAAGCTATTATGATATAAAAAAGAGGAGAAGGATATGAAAATCAAGGCATTGAGAAGGGAGCTTCAGGAAATCAAGGCGCATTTGGATGGAAAGAGACGGATTATGACATATGGAGCTGGAACTTGCGCCAATGATATAAAAAAGATCTTGAAAGAATACGGGTATCAGCTGGACTATGCCCTTGTGGATGCTCCCTATTGTAACGGAAATACATATATGGATAAGTGGGGGGGGGTAACAGAGGTTATTTCCCTGGAAAAGCTGAATCCGTCCTATGATCCCCAGGTTGACGTAATTGTGTGGGCCATAGGGTCACTGGAAAAGTTCCGTAGCTGTATAGAAGATGAGCGGATAGAAATGGAGTGTTTGCTGCTTTGGGATATGGGATTTTGGAAGGACAAAGATTATTCCTCCATCCATAAAAAGGAATTTCTGGAGGCAAGTGAATTGCTTTGTGATGAGTATTCCAAAAAGGTTTTTTGGAGTTATTTGAAGGCTCAAAAAGGAGATGTGGATGATGATATTCTTTATAGTACAAGTGGGACGTATTTTAATGAATTGACGAAAGAAAAAAGAAAGGGAGCCTTTGTGGACTGCGGTGCCTATGATGGTATGTCTGCGGTTGATTATATGAAATTTATGAATCAGGAATGCCTGGTATATGCTTTTGAGCCGGATAAAGGTAATTATCAGAATTTAGTAAAGAAAATGGAGAAACGCTCAAACTTTATTTGCTTGAACAAGGGATGTTATTCATCTGAGAAAATGCTTTCTTTTGTTTCCAATGGTGATGCTAGCTGCTTGCAGGAAACCGGAAACGAGATGGTAGAGGTTACGACGGTTGATAAAACGGTGGGGGACGAAACGGTTGCGTTTATAAAAATGGATGTTGAAGGAGCCGAATTAGAGGCCTTAAAGGGGGCAAGAAAGGTGATTGAAAGAGACATGCCTGTTTTGGCAATTAGTGCTTATCACAGGCAGGAGGATCTGATCACCCTGCTTCCTTATATCAGCAATCTGTGCAGCGGGAGTGAAAGATATCATTTGTACTTAAGGCACCACAGTGTGATACAATCGGAATTGGTGATCTATGCGATTCCTGTGGCTTATCATGAATCTGGGAGCGTAAGGAATTAAAATATAGCGAGGTTCAGGCTTATGATTTTATTCATTTATGGCACAAGAGGAGCAGGACTGGAAGTATATGATCTTGTGAAAAGAAATGATAAATTAAGGGAAAAATATTCGGAAATCTATTTCATAGATGATTTTTTGGAGGAAAAAGAATATTACGGAACCAGAACCCTTCCTTTTGTTTCTCATAAGAACTATATGGGGGATGAGGATGGGGAATTTAGTATTGCAGTGGGGGAACCATCCGCCCGCAAGCTGTTGTTTGACAGAGTGAAATCTGCGGGATATTCCCTTGCAACCTTAATTGATGAGACGGCGGTTATCTCCGATACAGCAAAAATATCCGAGGGGTGTATTGTCAGCGCATATGCGGTAGTTTCATCCGAGGCAGTTGTGAAAGAAAATTGTTTGGTAATGTTTGAATCGATTATAGGACATCATGCGTTGGTTGAAAACCACTGCGTAATTTGCCCGAAAGCCACCGTAGGAGGCCGCAGCCGGGTTGGAACACAGACATTTTTAGGTTTGGGCTCTTCTATGATGCAGGGGGTAAATATTGGAGAGAAAGCAATCGTAGGTTTAGGTTCCATGGTATTTCGGGATGTGGAGGATGGAAGTACCGTTCTTGGCAATCCGGCAAGGGTGACGAAAGGAAATTGTGAACATAAAGTTTTTTAGCCAGGTTAAAGCTTAATAAGGGACAGTTGGAGGCAGAGAGATGGAGAGTAGTGAGAAAAAGGTTTTATCATTTGATGCGTATGAGCTGCAGAAATATGAACCGAACAGATATCCTTTCTTGTTTATCGACAGGGTAACGGAATGCGTGCCGGGGGAATATGCCAAAGGATATAAAAATCTGACAAACAATGAATGGTTCTTTCCGATTCATTATCCGGGGCATCCGTTTATGCCGGCAGCTGTACAGACAGAGGCATTGAGCCAGATGATAACAGTTGCGTTTACAACCCTTCCGGGTATAGAAAGCATCGATGTGGTAGGGTCCAGCTGGAGCGCAAAATTTCACAGAGAAGTCCGTCCGGGGGACAGACTGGATATTGAGGCCTTTGTAAAATCCTATTCCAGAGGGGTGGGAAGGGGATATGCCAAGAGCTATGTGGAGGGAGAGCTTGCCTGCGAGGTGGAATTAACGCTGGTAATACCAAGTGAGCTGAATAAGTATAAGCCGAAAGGAAAGTCTGGAGAAAAGTGAGATGCTTACAGGAAAAACAGCGATTATAACAGGAGCCAACCGGGGAATTGGCTTGGCGGCAGTTGAGGTTTTTGCGGAACAGGGCGCAGATGTTTGGGCATGCGCACGTACGCAGACCGATGAATTTGAAAAGAAACTAAAAGAAATAGCAGATAAAAATGCAGGAACCATAGCCCCCATTTATTTTGATGTGACAGAGGAAGCGGCGGTTAAGAATGCAGTGAAAAAGATTGGAAGAGATTCCAAATCCGTTGATATTCTTGTTAATAATGCCGGTATTTCTATAGAGAGGCTTTTTCCTATGACCTCCTCTGAGATGATGGAGAAAACGATGAAAGCCAATTTTCTATCTCAAGTGCTTTTGGCCCAGCTCGTTTCCCGGTATATGATAAAAGCCAAAAGGGGCAGTATTGTAAATATTGCATCTATTTCAGGGATAGAAGGAAAACAGGGCAGCCTTGCATATGGAAGCAGCAAAGCAGCCGTTATTTTTTCAACAAAGACCATGGCAAAAGAGCTGGGGGCTTATGGGGTAAGAGTAAATTCGGTTTCCCCCGGTTTTATTGCGACAGATATGTGGGAAGGCCGGGACAGCCAGGTAAAAGATAAGATTTTAAATGAGACGCCCCTTCACCGGCAGGGGACGCCGAGAGAAGTGGCGAATGTGATATTATTTCTTGCCTCTGATTTGTCGTCTTATATTACGGGACAAAATATTGTGGCAGATGGAGGAAGACTATGATACTGAGAAACGGAAAAAGCATTGTTACCGGAGGAGAACCATACATTGTCGCTGAGTTAAATTCCAGCCATCAAGGAAAAATAAGTACTGCCAGGGAAATGATTGATGCGGCAAAGGAATGCGGCTGTAATGCTGTGAAATTTCAATCCTGGTCAGCGGAGTCCCTTTACTGTCAGGATTATTATGCCCAGAATCCCATAGCGAAAAGAATGGTGCGGGGTTTTTCGCTAAAACCGGAAGAATTGTTGGAATTAGCGGAGTATTGCAATGAGATTGGCATTGATTTTTCATCCACACCCTACTCCGAAGAGGAGGTAGATTTTCTGGTTGAAAGGTGCGGGGCTCCGTTTATTAAGGCTGCATCTATGGATATTAACAATCTTCCGTATTTGAGATATATAGCAAAAACAGGAGTGCCGGTAGTTTTATCTACGGGTATGGCATCTATGGAAGAAATTGAGGCCGCTGTTGGCGAAATCGAAAATGCGGGAAATGATAACATCTGTATACTCCATTGTGTTTCTTTGTATCCGGCAGAGGAACAATTTGTAAATTTGAATAACATGGTCAGGTTAAAAGAAAAATTCCCGAAATATGCAGTAGGCTATTCCGATCATACAATAGGAAGTGAAGCCGCATGTGCGTCAGTTGCTTTGGGAGCGGCGCTGGTAGAAAAGCATTTCACTCTCAATAATAAAAAAATAGGATGGGATAATCAGATGGCGACAGAGCCTGGGGAAATGAAAGAGCTGGTAGATAAATGCCGCAGGGTGTATCGTTCTTTGGGAGATTATGAGAGAAAGCTTACAAGGGATGAATTAGAGCAGCGGAGAAAAATGCGCAGAAGTATTGTTGCCGCTGTTGACATGCCCAAAGGACATAAGATTGAAGAGAAAGATCTTACGGCAAAGCGTCCGGGAGACGGCATATCGGTAAGCGAATATGAAAGGGTAATCGGACGGATTTTGGATCGGGATATCCAAAAAGATCAGCTGATTCTGGAAGCGTATTTGCAGGCTGTACTCTGAGTGAAGGGAAAGGAATAGGGAAGAACGATGAATGTATTGTTGGTAATGCCGAAAACGAGTGGTTTGTGGGATGAATGGGCAACTCCGCCTATTGGGATTACATATGTGTCTTCTTATTTGAAAGAGAATGGCGTTCAGGTTTACACCGTAAACCTGAATCTTGAGGAAGAAGATATAGAGACGGTACTTAGAAACTATATCCAGAAATATCAGATTGATATTCTGGGTACAGGAGATCTGGTTGTTTATCATGAGAAACTTCAGAAAATTGCCTTTTATGCAAGAAAAATCAAACCTGATTTGAAAATATGGATAGGCGGCGGGCTTGTTACCAATAGTCCGGTAGAAGCTATGAACCTTATTCCGGAGGCAGATTACGGAATGATTGGCGAAGGGGAAGTAACCTCCCTGGAATTGGTGCGCTTTTTAGAAAAAACCAGTGGGGGAGAGTATGACGAGGAAGATATTAAGAAAATAGACGGGCTAATCGTAAGAAGAGCTGACGGGAGTTACTTTCTGACGGAGAAAAGAGCCGAGATTTTAGACTTAGATTCCATACCGTTTCCGGATTGGAGGGGCTTCCGGCTGGTGGAGACCTGCCAAAAGTATGCAAAAGAAGATGGGAGCATTGTTGCGCCTGTTGTATCAAGCCGTTCCTGCCCCAATTCCTGTACATTTTGTTCGAAATCAGGCGGAAAGAGATATCGCAAAAGGTCATTGGAAAATATATTTGCGGAAATTGATGAACTTGTAAATCTGTATCATGTGAATAAACTTAATTTTAACGATGAATTGTTTGCCAATGATACAAAGCGTTTGTATCAGTTTTGCGATATGATTGAGAAATATCATATCACATACAGAATCAGTCTGCATATCGGAAAGAATCTGACATTGGAATTGCTGAAAAAAATGAGGCAGAGCGGATGCAGCGTTATTTATTATGGGTTAGAAAGCGCAGATGATAATGTTCTGAAAAGTATGCGGAAGCATATTACCATAGAGGAAATTGAGCGCTGTCTGAAAATAACAAAGCAAGCAGGAATTGTGGTGGAGGGATGTTTTATCTTTGGAGACCCTGTTGAAACAAAAGAAACCGTTGCCAAAACCTTGTCATGGATAGAAGATAATTATACAATGGGATTATTTGAGACCTCACCGATTAAATTGTATCCGGGTTCCCAGTTGTATGAGGACGCTTTGGCCAGCGGAAAAATTAAGAATGCCACAGAATTTATCAGAGACCAGTGTCCGCTGATCAATGTGTCCTCTTTGACAGACGAAGAGTATGATGAGATGGTCAATACTCGTTTGACGGCGGTGCAGGAAATGAGATTAAAACCCCAAAAAGATTTAAAATTATTTGGGGAGCATGGGATTAAGGGAACGACCGTCTGCTCAAATTGCGGACGGCAGATGGAGTTTGAAGTAAAGGATATATCAACAATGCTGCGTATGTATCCCAAACGCTGTGTGCATTGTGGAGGAATGGAGTATTTAAATTTGCTTCCGTCGTATTATGGTGCTATAAAAGAAAAACTAAATACGTTGATAGAGAACAAAAGGGTTGCTGTTTTTGGCTGCGGAAGTATATGGAGGATATTCTATATGGCAGGTGATATCTTCCAAAATGGAGAGTATTTGATTTTAGATGAGACTCCTTATTTGCAAAAGAAAGGCTGGAATGGAAGGAAGGTATATTCCCCGGCATATATTCGTGAGAATAAGGTTGATGTAGTAATAGGAATGCTCAGGGTATCATTAAAGGAGATGCGGGAGAAATTGGAGAAAGAGTATCAGATAAAGGATGTAGAATATTATATGATATATGATATGCTATAAAAGGAAGAATCCTTAAGAAATTAAATCAGCAGGAGAGGGACTTGGAATGATTGAAGATTTTCATAAACTGCCTCCTTATTCTTTGGGAAAAAATGAAAAAGAAAAATTATTGCTGGGCGAATTAAATCAATTAACCGAAATGCACCGGATGAAGTGTACAGAGTATGCGAATTATCTGGATGCAATCGGATATTCCCGCAGACAGGCAGATACCTTAGAGGGTGTTCCCTTTGTGCCGATTCGGATTTTTAAAGAGCTGGAGATGAAAAGCATCCTGGAAGAACAGGTATTTAAAACCATGATGTCATCGGGAACAAGCGGACAGGCACAGTCAAAGATCTATCTCAATAAAGAAAATGCAATTCTCCAGCAGAAGGTTTTGCTTCGCCTTTTGGGAGATTTTGTAGGTTCTAAGCGTCTGCCCATGCTTGTGGTTGATTCTCCTGGGGTAATCAGGGACAGGCGGCTGTTTACAACGAGAGGCGCAACCATTATGGGGCTTGATTTTATGGCGAAAAAAATGGTATTTGCACTTCGCGATGATATGACTCTGGATACGGATGCTTTGGGAGATTTTACAAATACCTACGGTGATGATAAGTTTCTGATTTTTGGATTTACCTTTATGGTATGGCGGCATCTTTTTGATGAGCTAGAGAAAAAAAATCTGAAGATTGACTTATCTAACGGGTATCTCTTAACAGCCGGAGGCTGGAAGAAGTTAAAAAACGAGGCTGTATCCAACGAAGACTTTAAAAAGCGGGGCGCGGAAGTCTGCGGAATCCGTCGCTATGTAGATCACTATGGCATGGCGGAGCAGACGGGATGTATCTATGCAGAGTGCGAATACGGACATCTCCATGCCAGCATCTATTCCGATATTATTGTGAGGAGATATCAGGATTTTGCCCCCTGTGCCTGTGGGGAACGAGGTTTTATCCAGGTACTATCCAGTCTTCCCCGATCTTATCCCGGCCATTCTATCTTGACAGAGGATGAAGGAATGATTCTTGGAGAGGATGATTGTCCCTGCGGGCGGAAGGGAAAATACATCAAGGTACTTGGCCGGATGAAGCATGCAGAAATAAGGGGGTGCAGTGATACCTATGCAGCAGGTTTTTGATGAGATCACATACCTTGTCGGAAGCAGGGAAATTTTGGAACAGATGGAACATGCACGGGTACTCCCCTTATTTTCAGAAAAGGTATTGGATTTTCTGGATTGTCTTTCCAAAAAGCTGATGCAGAGCAGCGAGGCCAAAAAATATCCCGATGTGATTGCCTATGCTTTTTGGATCCGGAGAGAATATTTAGAAAAAGCAGGGAGACGGTACCGGACAGAAGCGCAAAGGATGGGAAGAGGAATTGCCTTTCAGATAGCGCCCTCCAATATTCCGGTTCAATTTGCAGTTTCTATGACCTATGCCCTTACAGCCGGCAATGGGTCAGTGATACGGATATCGGATAAAAAATTTGAGCAGGCTGAAATAATTTGCAGGGCGATCCGCCAGGTTTTGTCAGAGGTGTATCCAGAAATGGCACCCTATATCTGTGTTATCCGTTATGATCACAACGATAAAATTACCCAGGCGCTGACGGATATCTGTGATATCCGGATGATCTGGGGCGGCAATCATACAATCGAAGCTATACGGAAAGCTCCCGTTCCTGTCAGATGCCTGGATTTTGGTTTTGCGGATCGTTATTCCATAGCAGTGATTGATTCTGATGAATATTTGAAAAAAGATGCCGTTGTTTTAGCCAGGGATTTTTATAATGACACCTATTTCTCGGATCAGAATGCCTGCAGTTCCCCCAGGCTGGTTATCTGGACGGGAAACAGCATACCAAAAGCAAAAGAGGTGTTTTGGAGTGAACTGGAGAAGCTGGTATCAAAGAAATATTTGATGGATCCCATTTGCAGTTCCGAAAAATTGCTGAAGACAGCAGTATGCGCCGCAAAACATCCCGGGATTCGGGAAGTGAAAAGAGATAATATGCTTGTGCGGGTGGAACTTCCCTCGCTACATGATGATATTATGGAGTTTAAAGGAAATTGCGGTTATTTTTTTGAGTGCAATGTTGACAATCTGGAAAAGCTTGTTCCAATTATGAAAAAAGATTGCCAGACAATCACATATGTGGGTAAGATAGAAAAGGAGCTGCGGCAAGTCATAAGTGATAACGGGGTAAAAGGTGTTGACCGGATTGTTCCGGTAGGTCATGCAGCAGATATTTCTTTTGTATGGGACGGCCTGGATTTGCCCAATGTGCTGTCCCGGCAGATAGGCAATTCATAAATGGTATGCAGTAACAATTAAAATTTGCAGGAGGATGGAAATGACAAACACAGAAAAGTACACAAACGCATTTGTAGAGGCACTTGGAGTAAAAGAGGAACAGGTGGAAGGCCTGGAATATCAGGCAGTCACGGAGTGGGATTCCGTGGGACATATGACGCTGATTGCAGCGCTGGAGGATGCCTTTGATATTATGATGGATACGGATGATATTATTGACTTTAGTTCCTATGAGAAAGGGAAGGAGATTCTGGCTTCCAATTATGAAGTGCAGTTTTAACACATCCATGTGGGATTTAGAACACTATAAGAACAATACAGCCATTATTGACGAATACGGACGGACTCTTACCTATCAGCAGTTCCATGAAGAGTGCCGGAAACTGGCAGAGGCGGTTGGAAAGAGGTGCCTGGTGTTCTCTCTTTGTGAGAACAGCATGGGTTCCCTGCTGGGCTATGTGGGATTTTTAAATAACCGCATTGTCCCGGTGATGCTGAACAGCCGTCTGGAGGAGGAGCTGCTGCACAATCTGCTGGAAGCCTACTGCCCGGCATATTTGTGGGTGCCGGCAAAGCAAAGAGATGAGTATGGAAATGCGGTTTGTGTCTATGAGGCATATGGCTATGCCCTGATGAAGATGAATTATGATAGGGAGTATCCTCTCCATGAAGATCTTGCGCTGCTCCTCACCACCTCAGGTTCCACGGGAAGTCCCAAGCTTGTGCGCCAGAGCTATGAAAACATTCTGGATAACGCGAAATCCATTGTCCAGTATTTGGAGTTAGACGAAGGGGAGAGACCGATTACGACGCTCCCCATGAATTACACCTATGGTCTTTCCATAATCAACAGCCATTTGCTGGTTGGAGCTGGGATTCTTGTCACAGACAAATCACTGGTACAGAAGGAGTTTTGGAAATTTTTCAAAGAGGCAGGGGCTACTTCTTTTGGAGGCGTGCCTTATACCTATGAGATGCTTGAGCGGATGCGCTTCATGAGGATGGACTTGCCCGCATTGACAACGATGACCCAGGCAGGCGGAAAGCTGACGCCGGAGCTGCATGAGAAGTTTGCGCGGTTTGCCGGGGAAAATGGGAAGAAGTTTGTTGTTATGTACGGCCAGTGCGAGGCCACGGCCCGTATGGGCTATCTTCCTCCAGAGAAAGCCGTGGAGAAGAAAGGATCCATGGGAATCGCCATTCCCGGCGGAAAATTTCATCTCATAGACCCAGAGGGCAAAGAAATTACGGAACCCGGCATCACAGGGGAGCTGGTCTATGAGGGGAAGAATGTTACCCTTGGCTATGCGGAGCGGGGGGAAGAGCTCATAAAAGGCGATGAAAGGCATGGCGTGCTTAAGACTGGCGATATGGCTCAGTTTGATGAAGATGGGTATTATTATATTGTGGGACGCAAGAAGCGCTTTCTTAAGATTTATGGCAACCGGGTGAATCTGGACGAGATGGAGCGGCTGATCAAAGGGAAGTTTGAGATAGAAACGGCCAGCGCCGGTGTAGATGATCACCTGTATCTGTTTGTGCTGAATGAGAATGTAGCGGAAGCGGTGAAGAATTTTGCGGTGGAAAAGACAGGTTTGAATCCGGCGGCGTTTCAGGTGCGAGTGATAAAAGAGATCCCGAAAAATGATTCGGGCAAGATCCAGTACCGGGAATTAGAGAAATATTATGAGGGATAAAAGGATACAGCTGTTTCTTCTCCCCTTTGCAGGCGG